>Ga0172371_10014314_pt1 | contig 10234 bp, 10 predicted proteins | sample Lak12m_FD_114543 | JGI IMG/M metagenome (GOLD analysis project Ga0172371, IMG submission 114543) | Freshwater microbial communities from Kabuno Bay, South-Kivu, Congo - kab_022012_12m | ecosystem: Environmental > Aquatic > Freshwater > Lake | place: Democratic Republic of the Congo: South-Kivu... | reverse complement strand
TCCGACTCCACAATATGTTACCAGGGTTTTTGTAACATCAAATACTTTTAGTGGCAACTTGGGTGGTCTTGCCGGAGCGGACAGTATATGTCAAGGTATAGCGAATTCAAGAGCATTGGGGGGTACGTGGAAAGCTTGGTTGAGCGATCGTTTTAACTCACCTAATAACAGGTTCGAGCATTCTATTTATCCTTACGTTAGGTTGGATGGAGTAAGAATTGCGGACAATTGGGAGGATTTAGTAGATGGGTCGCTTCAGAATTATATTAACGTTTCTGAGTTTGGTACAAATTACAACACCAATGTTAGAACCAACACTAAAATAGATGGGAGAACTAAATACACAACAGACAATGCCACTTGTACAAATTGGACAAGTAACCTAAAGAATTATTGGTCTTCGACGGGCAGAAGTGATATGACAAACGCTGGGTGGACAGATATTCCACATAAGGAGTTGTCTTGCTCACTTAATATCAATCTTCTATGCTTTGAGCAAACCCCAAATTTGCCCTCACCGCCGCCTGTGACACCTCCACCCGCAGTTACTCCTACACCGACACCAGTAAGAACGGCTACCCCACCGTCAACAATAAGACCACCGTCAAATTGTGGAGGGGTGTGTGATAGTGATAGTGGGGTGACTTGTAATTATGGTTTGGGATGTTATAGTAACGGACCCTCTCCGTTCCCAACCGGTGGTGGAGTATGTATGAATCCTGCATGTCCGACAGAGACAGACTGTATATGTGGGACAACTCCTCCTACCCCGACACCTATTGCTAATGCGAAACCTGTGATTGTGACATCTAGTCTTTCAAAAGGTCAGGTTAACAAAGAATACAGTGCTTGGATAAAAGGATATGATACGGATTTTGATGACAATTTGTCGATGAACATAGTTAATCTCCCACCTGGAATAACAATTAAACAATGTGTTGCCTCCAGGAGTATAATTTACTCCTTTGTGGATTTTATTACGGGGAAGACAAATACAATAGACTGTCAGATTAATGGAAAACCAACAACTGCAGGGACATACTCTAGTGTTAAAGTGACTCTTTTGGATGGGAAAAGTGGAATTACTGAGAAGGTGTATCAGATTAAGATTGACAAGAAAAAAGGGTCAGGCGGCGGAAAATGGTGGTTCAGACTATAATTAGTAAATTACCCCCAAATTTGCTATAATTTACCCACTTTGGAGGAAGGATAATCGCTGCCTTTATTGGCAGAGGAAAGTCCAGGCAGCTGAAGGCAGGGTGTTCCACGTAAGTGGAAGCGGGAAACCGCCAGTCTAGAGCAACAGAGACGAGTCTTGGTTTGAGCCTAAAGCTTAAACTGAGGGTGAAACGGGCAATCCTCCCCGCTGCAACCTACGAATTGAGCGCTTGAGGTAGCCTTCCCGAGCTCTAAGGTAGGGCATAGATAGATGATTATCTAATAACAGAACCTGGCTTACTAGCCTCCAAAGTACAAAGTACCCCAAGATTCTTGGGGTACTTTGTTGGAAATAGATTCCCATATGCGGCTAGATTTGGTATAAAATGTCTTTTATGAAACTAGTCATCCAAAGGGTAAGTCAGGCAAGAGTAGTTAAGGTAGGCACGGGAGAAGTAGTAGGGGAAATTAACTTAGGACTTCTTGTTTTGATTGGAATTAAGAAGGGTGATGGTGACAAAGAGGTAAACGCTTTGTCAGAAAAAATAATTAAACTGAGGGTTTTTGCAGATAGTAAATCGAAAATGAATCTATCAATTGCAGAGGCTGAGGGATCAATTATGGTAGTTTCCCAATTCACTTTATATGCTAATACCTCAGGTGGTAATAGGCCTTCATTTATTGATGCTGAAGAACCAGAGAGGGCGAGATATATCTACGACTCTTTCATTAAAAAGTTGAAAGACGCTGGAGTGAGAGTGCGAACGGGAAGTTTTGGTGAGTACATGAGAATAGAGGCTAATCTGGACGGACCAGTGACCATTTTGTTAGAAAGCTAGTGAGTTTTTTCTTGCTTCTATATTGTTGACCAATGGACACAAAGAGCCTATTTGTTTCGCTCCAATATTCCTTGGGAAGAATAGAATTTAGTCTTATTTCTGTCTCAATTGGTGTTTTTGTATTAATCCAACCTAATGTATTCATAATTCTATGTACATGAGTATCAACTGCAATGGCAGGTATATTAAAGGCCCTATTTAGTACAAGGTTGGCAGTTTTCCGACCAACACCCGGCAGAGAAACTAACCCTTCTCTAGTTTTTGGAATAACACCATCACATTTATTCAAAAGGATTTTTGCTAGTGTATTAAGATGTTTTGATTTGGTTTTATAAAAACCTACAGGATAGATCAATTTGGAAATCTGATTAGGAGAAAGTTTTTCAAGAGATTTAATATTAGGCGCCTTCTTAAACAGTTTTATGCATACTTTAAGAGTTGTTTCATCTCTAGTTCTAGATGAGAGAAGTGTTGAAACTAGAGTTTTGTAGGGGTTATCTCCAAATGCTTCAAGTGGAACAGGCTTGTAATTTCTTCTAAATACCTTGTAAACTTTTTCGATCGAGGATTTTGTTGGATATTTTGTCGCCATTTATCATGCAAAAAGGCCCGCATCAAGCGGATGCCCTTTTTGCGTTTAGGTTTAAGAATTGGCTTACTTTCCTCCAATCTTAAACATTGTTGTGCCGCAGACTTCACAAACAGCTTTTACAGCTTTCTTACCATTCTTCATAGTAACTTCTTGTGCATCTTTTCCCTCTCTTTTTGCGCGACACTTTACGCAGTACATCATTTAGAATTCACCCCCTTTCAACGGGGTAGCGTGCTCAACGCGACCAAGCTAAGTATAACACCACCTCGCCTGCTAGGATCAGGCTGGAGAGAATTAGGCTCCTAATAATCTCTTTCTTGGCCCTGCCTAAAGACTCATCTTGATCCGATAAATTGGCATTTTTTACTCTTGATTTAGCTTCGGTTAGCTTTGAACCTCTTGTGCCTAATTGCCTATTGACAGAGCTAATTTTACTAGCCTTATTTGTGGCTGGGTCCCAAGATACGAGAAATTTATGTCTAGCTTTTTCTTTGTCTTTCCTTGTCCTTTTTTTAGACATATAAGAGAAATATAATAAAATAATTGCTTATTTTCAATTCTTAATTTTATAAATTGTTAGTATTGTGTCCTTGACAGTAGTATTCTCTAATGTAAAAATAATTAGGTTAGATTGACTAACAAATATACTCAGAGAGGTTTTGTAGCTATGTACTTTTATGGCATTTGAGCAGCTGATGCTAGTTCCGATTTTTATTTGGCTTCTAGTATTAAGCTTAGTGGTTTATAGGTTTTACAGAAGTATTAACTCTTTAGTAAAGGAATCTAAAGGAGAGAGTTTGATAAAGACACTGGGCGCCATAATTGCCAAAGAGAAAAAAAATAGCAGTAGCTTAAACTCTCTTGAGAGGGATTTGGCGGGAGTAAAACTAGACTCCCTTTCACATGTACAGAAAGTTGGTTTGGTACGATTTAATCCTTTTAACGAGACAGGGGGAGATCACAGTTTCTCAATGTCGGTTTTGGATGCGAACGATACAGGTTTTGTCATAACAGGGCTACACACAAGAGAGCGTACGCGCCTATATGTGAAGTCAGTAAGTAGGGGTAAAAGTGAATACGAATTGTCAAAGGAGGAAAAAGAGGCAATAATAAAAGCTCAGAAGTAAACTATGAAAATCAACAAAGAGTTTTTTACATCTAAAAAGTTTATGATAGTCCTAAGTTTTTTGGGGCTTTATCTTATATCCTCAGGCGTATCACTTGCCGCGTTTACATTCCTCAAATCAGAACCCACATCAACTTCCACAACACCAACCGCAAAAGGAGGATCAAGGATAGATCTATCTCTTCCTAAGACCGAAGCTTGTCCAATAAACGGAGGGATGTTTACTAAGGCTGAAAAGACGTCTTGGGAGAAGAAAAGGCCAATAACAGCAGTAATAGAAAATCATATTGACTCAAGGCCCCCATCTGGGCTATCTAAGGCCGATGTTGTCTATGAGGCTGTGGCGGAAGGGGGCATTACTAGATTCTTGGGGGTATTTTATTGCAACACAGAGGCGGAGGAAGTAAAGATTGCACCAGTAAGAAGTGCTAGGGTGTACTTTATAAACCTGGCGTCAGAATATGGCGATAAGCCAATATTTATGCATGTGGGTGGAGCGAACAACTACTGCAAGACTTGTCCCGGAGGAGTAAAAACTTCAGGTCAGGTTTCTAAAGATGTATTGGCCTTAGAAATGCTTGAGAGCATAGGTTGGAGAGTCCCTGGCGGCAATGATTTTGATACGGTATATGATATGGGATTCCCAACGTTTTGGAGAAATCTAGAAAGGTTAGACCATCCAGTCGCAAGTGAACACACAATGATGGCCTCACTCGATTCCGCTTATTCAGAAGCAGAAAAAAGAAACCTGGGGGCGAAAGATGAGAAGGGGGTTAAGTGGAATAAGGACTTTACTTCTTGGAAGTTTGAAGATGATAAAGCAGCATCATCACCAACTGCCTCTGAAATATCATTTGGATTTTGGGATAACAAGACAGACTATGATGTTACTTGGAAATATAATCAGTCATCAAATGAGTACCTTAGATTTAACGGGGGTAAGGAACATAAAGATTTAGAGTATGATAAGCAACTTTCTGCAAAGAATGTTGTTATAATGCTAGCTCAACATAAACCCATAGTTGACAAAGAAGGACATGCGTTCTATAAGGTGATTGGATCGGGGGATGCTTTGATTTTTCAGAATGGGGAAGTAGTTGAGGGTACTTGGGAGAAGGAAACTAGGGAGTCAAGAACAATATTTATGGATGCTAAAGGGAAAGAAATAAATTTTGTGAGGGGAGTTACTTGGGTTGAGCTAGTTCCCGAAGGGAACAAGGTAAGTTATTAGAAACCTTCTGCCTCGATATATAAATGGCTGGTCTAAATGACATTGTTACTTCAAAAGTGAGGGTGAAGGTATTGGAGCTTTTTTTCTCCAACATAAAAGAAATGTATCATGTGAGGGGAGTTGTGCGTGAGATTAAAGAGGAAATAAACGCCGTAAGAATTGTACTCGAACACTTTGAGAAATCAGGAATTCTAAAAAAAGAAGCAAGAGGCAACAGGGTATATTATTGGGTGAGAGAAGATTATGAATTCTTTGGAGATATTTTATCTATTGTTGCAAAAACGACTGGTCTCGGCGCAGAAATTGTAAATAACAAGAGGAAAATGGGCAGCATTTCTTTTGTCATGTTTTCAGGAAAATTTGCGAGGCGGGTCGAGAGAAGAAAAGATGACGAGGTGGATATATTAGTAGTTGGGGATATAATTTTGCCTGAGCTGGCAACTTTAGTACGAGCTGAGGAATCAAAAAGAAATTACGAAGTAAACTATACAGTTATGAGTAGGGAAGAGTTCGATTTTCGAAAGAAAAGAAGAGACCCGTTTCTTTTAAGTATATTGGCAGGATCAAGGGTAATGGTAGTCGGCGACGAACACGATCTAGTAGGATAAGTTTTTATGTCTCCTCTCAAGAAAATTATTGTTATTTTTTTGTTGACTTTCGTTTGTTTATATATTGATTTGCCTAAAATAGTTCCTATTAAGTTCAGCGTTGGCAAGTTAAAAGTCGACAAGGTAGTTAATCGATATGATTTAGATTTTAACTACTGGAAGTTTTCTATTCAGAAAAAGTTTGATTTAGTATTAGGTCTTGATCTAGCGGGCGGGAGTCATTTGGTTTTTGAGGCAGATCTTTCGGGGATTTCTGCAGAAAAACAAAAGACGGCAATAGACGGAGTGAGAGATGTAATTGAAAGACGGGTTAATTTATTCGGAGTTTCAGAACCAAATGTTCAAACCTCATCGTTTGGGGGTAAAGAGAGTATAGTAGTGGAACTTCCAGGAGTAAAAGATACAAAGCAGGCAATTGATATTATTGGAAAGACAGCCAGGTTAGAATTTGTCGAAATTGAAGGGGAAGGAGAAACAACAACCTTTAAGCCCACTAATTTGACTGGAGCTGACCTGAAAAGTGCAGAAGTGGCTTTTGATAGAACCTCCGGCAAACCATCAGTCTCTCTTCAATTTACTTCTGATGGAGCCACTAAATTTGAAGAACTAACAGGGAGGAATATTAAAAAAGCACTACCAATTTTACTTGATGAGCAATTAATATCGGCCCCCATTGTTCAAGAAAAGATCTCAGGTGGTAATGCACAGATTTCAGGCAATTTTTCTATGGAAGAGGCTAAGAATATGGCCATTGAATTAAATGCAGGAGCTCTTCCTGTCCCTGTTACTTTGGTAGAACAGAGGACGGTTGGCGCTACCCTAGGAGCAGAGTCAGTTGAAAAAAGTATAAAAGCCGGGTTGGTAGGGCTGATGGTGGTTCTGGCTTTTATGATCTTGTCATACGGAAAGCTTGGTTTAATTGCTGATATTGCTTTGGTCGTCTTCGGGATTATTACTCTTGCGCTTTATAAGCTAATTCCTGTAACACTAACTCTGCCTGGAATAGCAGGATTCTTGCTATCAGTTGGTATGGCCGTTGACAGTAACATTCTGATATTTGAAAGATTCAAAGAAGAGAAGTTAAAAAGACCCTATGCGGATGCTTTAGAAGTTTCCTTCGGCCGGGCGTGGGATTCCATAAGGGACGCAAATATCGCAACCCTTGTTACAGCCTTTATTCTGGCTAATCCGCTGGACTGGAATTTTTTACATACTTCAGGCCCAGTTAGGGGTTTTGCGATAACTTTGGCTTTGGGGATTGGTATAAGTTTATTTACTGGAATAGTAGTTTCTAGGAATTTACTTCGTGTATTTGTAAAAGAAACAAAAGAAAATAATAAAATATGAACTGGATGAGGTACAGGTTAGTGTATTTAGTTATTTCTCTTTTAGTAATATGCCTAGGAGCGTTTAGTTTTTTGAAGTGGGGATTTAGAGTGGGAGTTGATTTTACAGGAGGGTCAGTTATTGAGTATAAGTTTAGGGATAAGATTTTAAGCGATGAATTAACGAAAGTTATTGAAAGTTCAGAGATAAAGATTAGCTCAATTCAAATTTCTGAAGAGGGGAATTATATAGTCAAATTCCCTCCTCTTAATGACGAGGAAAAACAAAAAATTAATACAGCCCTTACAGAAAAACTTAAAGATGGTTTTGAAGAAATGCGATTTGAGAATGTGGGGCCATCTGTCGGACCCGAGTTGGTTAGGAAAACCGTTGTGGCACTTTTGGCGTCAGCGGGTATTATTCTTCTCTGGGTTGCCTATCAATTTAAGAGTGTCAAATTTGGTTTGTCAGCTGTTCTTGCTATGTTTCATGATTCATTAGTACTTCTTGGAGCAGTTGCATTTCTTGGACACTTTTTTGGAGCTGAGGTTGATTTTTTGTTTGTTACAGCAATGTTAACCATTCTGTCGTTTTCAGTTCATGACACAATAGTAGTCTACGATAGAATTCGTGAATCACAGAAAAAAACAGGAGGTGAGATAATTGATTTAGCAAACTCAGCTGTAACTCAAACAATGGTTAGATCGCTTAATAATTCGTTCACAATAATATTTATGCTAGTTGCTTTAGTACTTTTAGGAGGAAGTACTGTTAAATGGTTTGCTGTAGCACTTTTAATTGGGACAATTTCAGGAACATATTCTTCTCCGTTTGTTGCGGTACCAATACTGGTTACCTGGGATGAACTAGAGAAGAAAATGAAAAGGAAACAACGTTAGTTTTTACTCAATTCTTCTACCTTTTTGATTAGATCGGTCTTTTCGTTTTTAAGTTTATTACTTTCAACCTCTTTAAATAATTTAGAAAGTACCTCTCCTACTTTGGGGCCTGAAGGAATATTTAGAATCTTCATAATGTCTACCCCGTTTATTTTAAGGTCTTTTATGGAAAACGGTTGTTTTTGGACTTCAACGATTCTATTTTTAAATTCTTCCAGTCTCCAAGATGTTTCTTTTGCTCCTCCCCCTAACCTATCTCCCGTTCGAAGGTCTAGCATATCCGAAATACTGTCGGTACCCACGTTTTTGATAAACCTCCTAATGGCCGAATCGGTTTGTCTTTCGTCAACTGAAAACTGGTGCCATCTAACAAGTGTTACAAGTTTTACTTTTTCCTTGTTGGAAAACTTAAGACGTTCAGCTATTCTCTCTGCAATTTTTGCTCCTACCATCTCATGGTTATAGAAAGTAATGGTTCCGCTATCTAGTTTTTTGTATGTCTGGGGTTTGCCGGCATCGTGAATAAGGGTCGCGAATCGAACTATGGGGTCGTAAGACTTGCAATTTTTGAGAGCGAGAACGGAATGGGTTCCAACGTCGTATATATGGTGTCTCCCGGGGGATTTTTGGTCAACTCCGAATGTTTTTTCAAGTTCAGGCAAAACTTCCTGCATCAACCCAGTGTCTCTAAAAATAGTAATTCCCTCCGCAGCATTTTGGGACTTTAATAATTTAATTAACTCGTCTTTTATTCGCTCTTTTGCGATTTTATTAATTAAAGAAGCATTTTGTTTAATTGCATAAAAGGTTTTATCTTCAATATTAAACCCTAACTCAGAGGCTATTCTTACCGCTCTCATCATACGAAGGGCGTCTTCTGAAAACCTCTCACTTGCATCTCCTACGGCTCGAATTTTCTTCTCCTTGAGGTCTGTATTTCCATCATACATATCTATAATTTCAAAAGAATCTGGTCTAGAGGTTGGTTTTAGTGCCATAGCATTAATAGTAAAATCTCTTCTTTGAAGGTCTTCTTTAAGAGAACTTCCCCAGCTTACTTTATCCGGGCGCCGTGAATCTGAATAACCATGTTCGGTACGGAATGTTGTTATTTCGTATGGCCTAGCCCCTTCCTCTTCCGATTTAACTCCAACAGTGCCATAAATATTGTCATAAAAGCCCTCTGGAAACATATTTAGAATCTGTTCGGGAGTAGCGTTTGTTGTAAAATCCCAGTCGTAGACAATCTTTCCCATTAGAATATCTCTTATAGCTCCTCCAACGATATATATTTCGAAACCACTTTCGATAAACCGTTGAATTATTTTTGTAATCTCTTTGGATACTTGGACATTGATAGTATTCATGGTTTAATTATACTTCAACTATGTCCGGAATAAGATACAAAAACTGGGAGATATTAAAAAAGTTAGGAGACCCAAAACGTAAGATTATACCCTCCGCGATAGTTGATGCACTCCTTTTTGTACGAGGAATAAAAACTAAAAAAGATAAAGACAACTTTTTTAAGCCAACATCGCCTTATGACATTTCGCTTACCGATCTAGGGATAGAGAAGTCCGAGGTGGAAAAGTCTATTAAAAGGCTTTCAAAAGCTAAAAAAAGTGGAGAGAGCATAATCGTATATGGAGATTATGATGCTGATGGAATTTGTGGCACTGCAATTTTGTGGGAGAGTTTGTATTCTTTAGGGTTTAAAGTTCTCCCTTATATTCCAGAGAGATTTTCGGAAGGTTACGGTATAAATTTTGAGAGCATTAAAGCTCTTAAAAAGAAAGACGAGCGTCTTAAGCTAGTAATTACTGTGGATAATGGAATAGTGGCAGGTGAAGAGATTGCCAAAATAAAAAGTTTAGGTATAGACGTGATAGTCACTGACCATCACCAAAAAAATAAAAAAGTACCCGAATCGTTCTCGACTGTTTACTCTGATAAAATTGCGGGATCGGCAATATCGTGGATTTTTTCCAGAGAGTTGATCCGGTATTTTGATAAAAAGTGTAGTGTTCTAGAAGATTTACTTTCACTGGCGGCCATTGGAACAATAGCAGACCAGCTTCCGTTAAAAGGATTTAATAAGTCTTTTGCAAAATATGGCCTTGAGGTGATAAATAAAACAAATAGGGTGGGAATATTGGAACTTTTAAGGGAGGCTGGCGTTGAAAAAGGAAACATTGGGACTTATGAGATAAATTATGTTATTGCTCCAAGAATCAATGCAATGGGGAGAATAAAACATGGCATAGATTCATTAAGACTTCTTTGTACTAAAAGCGCGGAGAAAGCGAGGTTGTTAGCAAAAAAACTTAGCGAGGTTAATAAAGAAAGGCAGAGGATTGTTGATGAGGTAATAACTCATGTTAGAAGTGGAATGGGGGGAAGAGTAGAACAGAAGATAATAATTATAGATAATGAAAGTTATCATGAGGGGGAT
>Ga0172371_10014313_pt1 | contig 10235 bp, 23 predicted proteins | sample Lak12m_FD_114543 | JGI IMG/M metagenome (GOLD analysis project Ga0172371, IMG submission 114543) | Freshwater microbial communities from Kabuno Bay, South-Kivu, Congo - kab_022012_12m | ecosystem: Environmental > Aquatic > Freshwater > Lake | place: Democratic Republic of the Congo: South-Kivu... | reverse complement strand
AATGGATATAGATAAAATAAATATGGAAATAAATAAAAAGTCTAAGAATACTTGGAACAATAAATATGGTGTATTAGGAGTAACATTAACTAAAGAACTATATGGAGAGTTTAGAGAATACTGCAAGAACAATAGATATTCAATGTCTGGTGTAATTAAAGTATTAATTAGAAACTATTTAACGGAGGCAAATAAAAAATGACAAAAGATGAAATAGTTCATTTTTTAATGGACAATGATATTGACTTTGAAATAACAGCAGAACACGAAGATGGTATACACGTTGTTATAAAATTTGATAAAGAGGAATAGAACAATGACTAAATTAAATATGTTAATTAAAAAAGTTGATGAAAGTTTTGAAAATGTAGTTTATTTAGGTTCTACTTGTGTTGATAGTGGTCAGTTATTAATAACAGATCCAGCTTATATACGTAATACAATAGTATTTAATTATAAGAACATGGAAACCACAAGTAGTAATGAACTTATAAACGAACATGGAGCTTGTGTTGGTATAGTTACAAGAACACAAGTAGGTGATGGTTTATTTCCAGTATTTGCAAGATATGCAGAAGATGGAAAAACATTGTTAAGATTTGAAATCTTAATTGAACAAGAAAATCCGGAGTAAATTATGACACTTAAAATTATTAAATGTAATTGCTTGTCTTGCAAGATAAGCAAAATAAAAGATATTGTAAATAATTCTGATAGCTTATGGTCAGCTCAATATTGGACAAAAGTATCTTATCTATTGCAATATTTATATGCAAAGAATAATAACTTTGTAGTTGATAGAAATAAATATAACTATTTATTTGCAGAACGTGAATACTATGAAGATCTAAAAAAATTAGGATATTTAAATGTTAACTAGTGATTATATAGTAAATCTTTCTAAGTGGATGACAATTGCAAAACCAGGTGATAATTATATTTATTATACTGGGTGGTTAGTTAAAGACCAACAATCTGATTATGAACTTAGAAAGTTAGCAGATAATGTAAATAAATGGGTTAAACATAAATTAATTACTGTATCTCATAAGAAAATATGTTATGAGATAAAGAATCCAGTATATCATTATATTGCATTTAAACTAAATGGAGAAATAAATGGACAAAACAAAAACACTACAAGTTAATCTAAAGAAACTATTAGAAGAAAAACTTCAAGACAAAAGAAAACTTAAAGAGTTATCTGAAAGATTAGCACAATTTGAAAAAAAATATGGACAGCAGGATAACAAGACTTAGACATAGATACAAAGGATTATCTAGAGTAGCAGCAGCTATAAATGATTTATATATTTATGGAGTGTACCCTCAAAATTTTCCTTATCTAACAGATCAGTTAGAAAAATCTAAAGACTTAGTTAAGATAGAGTTAACTAATGTTAAAAAAGAAATGGAAATATTAGAGGGTATTATACTAGATGATGAAGAACCAACAGATCCTTTGCGTACTTAGTGTAGCTTTGATTTATCATAGCTAAAAAGAATATCCATATGTTCTTGTTCAAACAATTTATGACAAGAATAGTTTTCTTCTTCACATACCATTGTTAGATAGGTAGAATAAATCATGGCAAGAGCCATAGCATTTACTATACGATCAGGTAGATCAGGGTGTTGATTGGCAAGATAGTCTGATATTTTATTAGGATTAACTTTATCTAAGAAGTTATCAGATTTAGTCTTGCCTGGATATTTATATATTTTAGCCATAAGATATTTTATTAATTACTAGAAAGGAAATCAATATTGGATCTAATATTGGGTAGTATTGTTTTATATACATTTTCCCATAAATAAACATCACATTCTAATTTATCATTGTTATATGCTGAAAAAAAAATTTTAGTTAAAGGTTTGGGATCTATACCTAACTTAGACCAAAATGTTTTTTCACCTGTCATATGTAATAAATGATGATGTTTATAACAAATAGGTATAGTGAAGTTATCAGAAACTCTTTGACCAAAGCCACGTTTTTCAGCAATAGTTATATGATGTGCTTGGCAAGGATCAGACATACATAATAAACATGGTCTTTCTGATACCCATTGTAAGTATTTAATATTACGATATTTCTTAGTTTTTTTTAACATTATAAATAGATTGCCAAATCATTTAATTTCACTAATGTGTAATTAACTGATTTGTTTTAAAAAGGAAAATAATTATGAGCATATTAAGAAAAGATTATAGACATAGTGCTAGTAGAGGCAACGCTTTTGTGGAGTCTCCAGCATATTGGATAATAACAGAATTATTCAATTATGAAGAAAAACCTAATGCTAGAATGGTTATGGGATTAGCAGCAGAAAAAGGTGCAATAGAAGGTTTAAATGGTGGAGATAAAAGAGATATTTTAAAAGCTACATCAAAAGAGTTTGATTCTTTATACAAAGAAGAATGTGATGAAGTTATATGGGCAGTAGAAATAGCTTTAAGATTTACAGAATCATTAAAAGAATTTGGTAAGGTTGTGTCTTATCAAAATGAAAAGATTTATGAAGATAATAAATTAAAATATCCAATTAAGTGTATAACAGACTTTGAGTTTAATGATTGTATTATTGATACTAAAGCTACAGCTTACTTAAAAAGATTAAAGTCTGGCAAGTTAGATAGTAATTGGTATCCCAAAGCTTCAGATGTAAGACAACAATACTTATACAAAAGAATATTTAATAAACCTACTATGCTTTTATATACTTCACCAAAAGATCAAGAGATAGTAGATATGGTAGATAGGATTCCAGATGTTGATTTATTGCAAGTGTTTCAAACTATTGAACACATATGCAATATAGCAAAATCTAAAGATGAAGTTGTTAAGATGTTTCCATTAACAATGGATAACTTTCGTTGGGGAAAAGACGAGACGGAAGCAAAGAAATTTGCTAGAGATGTTTGGAATAAAGTATGGAAACAATAAAAACAATAATAAATAAAATAAACAAAAGAAAACATATGAGTGAAAATACAGAAACGTATGAAGCTACAATACAGGGGTTAAAAGACATTCATGATGAAGAAAATCCGGTTAAGTACTGGTTATCAGTAAAACTAGATGATCAATCAGATAGAAAGCTTTTTGTACCGCAGAATTGTAGACAGATGAATAAAGGAGAAAGAGTTAGAGTAACAGGTTATAAAATTAAAAAACCTGGATCTAACAATCAATCTTGTATTAAGATTGAACCTTTAGATTGGAAAGATGCAACAACATCTATACCAACAGATACTGTCAAAAAAGTTTCTAATGGTTCAGGAAATATACTCGTGGATCAATGGAAAGAGAAATACAGATTAACCATGTCAAACTTATTATCATCTATATTGGTGAATAAGAGTTTAAATGAGTATGAGTCTGTATACTCAGAAGTAGATAAGATTACTAAAAAGATTTTATCAACTTCCTATCAAGGAGAAGATGCTCCCTTTTAGTGTTTAAACAAATATCCCCCTACTTCCCCTTAGGTGGGGGGATAAACAAAAAAAGATATGAAAAATTATAGATGTAAGTTAGAGTGGAACAGTCATTGTAATCCAGAAGATATTGAGGATATGAACAAAAGATTAAAGCAGTTTGTTAAGACAAGCTTCTGGAATGTTACAAAGATGGAATTAAATTATAAAGAGGATAAAAAAGATGATAACAGAAAAAAGACTTGAAGAAGCTTTAAAGTATATTTCTGAAACAGATGAAGAACACGCAAAGATTTCTTCTGGTTTAGAATATCTTAAAGATAAAGCAAAGAGAGAAAAGGCATTACATATTTTGAGTAACACACAAGATTCTTCTATTACTTTAAAAGAGCAAAGATATTATGCTTCTGATAATTTTAAACAACATATAGAAGAAAAGTGTGCATTAGGTGAAAAGGTAATAGCTATAGAAAATAAAAGAGCAAAAGAACAATTAGTAATTGACGTTTGGAGAACATTAGAAGCTTCAAGACGCAGTACTAAGATATGATTTATTTGTTTAAATACTATACGTCAGTAAAGGGAACAGTAAAAATAGAAGCTAATAATGATCAAGAAGCTTTTAATAAATTAAAGCTTTGTAAGATGTCTGACTATAAGTGGGTAACCGATCCTTGTAAAAACGATAGAACCACTTATGAAGTTATTGCACCAGGCAACTCAGATTACATTTCAATCAAAGACTAAAGAAGCTAAGTTGTTTATGTCTGTGATTATTCAAGCATTGGATGATGCAGAATATAAAGGACTAGATAAAAAGTATCTTCAATATAAGTATGATGCATTGACTTGGTTGACATCTTTTACAGATGACTTTTGTTTAATATGCAATCTTGCTGAGTTTGAACCAGAATATATTCGCAGTTCAGTAGTTAAATTAATTAAGCAGGATAAGTTAAAGTTTACTCAAGCACAGTATGATGTGTTATTTAATTCTAGCAAACAAGATAAAATTATAATAAATTTGTTTAATGACTGATAATGATAGATATTATAAAATTATGAAAGATTTAATTAAAAAGAAACAGATAGGTGGTACACACTATTCTGATATGGTTATTCAGCCAATAGATTTTATTAATAAAAATAAACTATTATTTTGTGAGGCAAACGTAATAAAGTATGTATGCCGACACAGAAATAAGAATGGTAAAGAAGATATAATGAAAGCTATCCATTACTTAGAATTGATATTAGATAGAGATTATAAGTAGTATTACTTTTCTGTATTTTTATATTCATAATCATATTGTCCTATTTCTTTTTCATCTGTAGTCCATTTGGGTTGATCCTCAACACTCCATGTATAAGTATTAACTAACCTATTAATTAATGGTGGTTCATTCCAATTAACACCCATATTAGAATCAAAGACTCTAATTCTATTGTTAGGTTGTATAGCAAAATTACCATTATCCATTTCTATTACATGACCACATTTATGTTGATCTGGTTTAGATGCATAGCCAAAGTCTAATTCATTAAAGTCTCCTTCTGACCAGTCTAGAGTGAAGAGATAATTACCAAGCTGTTCTTTCTTATTTCTTTGTAGAAATTTTATTTTACTTCCTGCTAACTGATGAAAGGTTGTAACTGCAATATTGTAAGAGAAACTATCCCATAAACATAGTTCTGATAATGGTTGTTCAGGTACACCTTCTTCATTACAGAAGGCAGATATAGGTGATCGCCACCATACACCACCATCTTCCATTATAAAATTAAATAAAGGTACTTGTTTAGGTATACTTGTTACACCAAATACTACACACCAAAAATATTTATCGTGGCTATCTTGTTGATTTCTTAAATAGTTACCTCTAACATAACATTCAATAAGAGGTATGTTTGCATTTAAATACATTTAATTTTTTACATTTACAATCATTTAGTAGAGTGCAAATACCTATTTTTAATTTATAAATACAATCTTTAAATGTCATTTTTTAAATTTATCCATAATGTTTAAACCAAAACTACCACAATAAACTACTAACACAGCATAGAGTAATTCAGATGGTGCTGATTTAATTATTTCAAAACCTTTAATCATGTAAGGTTGTAGTGCAGGTATAAAGCATACAGCTATACCAAAAGTAGTAAAGATAGTAAGCCACTCATCTTTCCATGATTTTTCTGATGCTTCTACTTGTGCAACTTGTATTGCTTTTGCCGCTTCTATTTCTGCTACTCGTTCAATCTTTTTTAATTCAAGATAATGTTTTACTTCTCCAATAGTTTTATCAACTACTAAACTTGTAATAGGATTTTTAATTAAACCAATTAAGAAGTTAAACATATTAACAATTCCAAATTCTAAGTGCTTTATTAATTCTTGAATTAGGATCTCTTGCAGTTTTAGCAGAAGTTAATTTTCTTTTCATACCCATCATTCTAGCACAAAAAGATTTTCTTCTTTTAGCTGCTTTAGATCCTGGTTTTAGTTTTGAAGGCGGAGTGGTAACTGCCATAGACAATTTAGATCCTGGATTCTGTCTACGATAAGATGCAATACCAGCACGATTTAATCCACCTTTAGGATTCTTACCTTCTCGTCTTTGCCATGCAGGTGTCTTAGCCATTTATTCTCCTAAATTGTTTTACTTTATCTGCAATCTTTTTAGGTTGTTTTACAAATTGTTTACCTTTACGATTGCCAATTGCTTTTGCTCTATTGGTTGCGGCTTTTTCAGATGAACTTAAAGATTTCCAAGCTGCATCCGGAAGGTATCTTAACTTACCTTTGCTTGGTTTTCCACTTGATGTTCTCCATTTTTGTTTAGACCAAGATACAAGTGATTGCTGTCTTTTTGAAAGAGACATTATCTATAACCTCCACCAGCAGATTTATAAGCTTTAGCTAACATTTGTGCTTTACGTGCTGACCATTGTCCAGCCCTTCCACCTTTAGTTCCAGATTTTATTCTTTGAAATAATCTTTTACGTAGAGTGGGTTTAGTATAATTGCCACTTGCATTAACGGTGCTTTTTTTTTGCATATAGTTTTCTCCATGTATAGTTTTCTAGTTTACCTGCATATTTATTTATAACGAATAAGGTAAACTTAATTATTTTTTCCATGCTAAAACCATTCCCTCAATGATTGTTTCGTCATTATAAGGTTGTACACCATTTTCCATTTTAATGATAGCTTTAATTACTGGTAGGTAATCTTCAATGGTTTCATCAAGTTCTTTAAGAATACCAAAGTTAGTTTCTTGAGATACAAAGTTTTTATATGCTTCAGTATCATTTTCTTCAACAGGTGCATATCTAGTGATAATAGACATAATGTTTTTAATACCATATTTATGTCTATAGGTTAGTAGTATTTTAGCTAATGCTCTAATACCCCATTTAGATGATTTAAATTGGAAGAATGTTTTATCGGTTTGTTCATCAGATAAACCTTCCCATTGAATATCATTTTTTTTGATATTGCCAGGATTGTTATTTCTTATTCCTCTAGGAATATAACTGTCTACACCACTTACCATCTTTATTTAGCACCATAGGAATTAACTTGGGAGTTGAATCAATTATCATTCCACAACCCATAATAAATTTAGTTTTAAAGTTTTTAGAATATGTAAATGCCATATGGGTTTGTTGTATTAAACAACCAACCTGCATAGCAAAATATAATGCATCTGGATTTGCCCAATAAGAAATAGAAAACTTAGAGTGAAAATGTCCTTGCACACAACTCATAGCATTTATCTGTGATACTTTTACAACGTCAGCAGATATACCATGAGTAAAGAAACATCTTTGTTTATTAGGTAATGTTAATGTTAAGTTATCTACCCAGTTCCATTTTTTAACATTTAAAAAATCATTGTAGTCTTTAAGGTATCCTTTAGGTATACCAGACTTTAATGCTCTACGATAAACTAAACTAGAGTGGTTAGAATCTAGTAGAGTCATCTCAGGAAAAATAGATTCTAATTCTTTAATACAATCTCTAGCTTTAGCTAATTCATGTCCAGCAGAAAATAAATCTGGGTTATGGTCATGGAAGCTAAGTGCATGACTATCAATCTCATCTCCAATATTTATTATTGTGTCTGGTTTAAATTCTTTTTTTATTTCTTTTAAGAAATCAAATGAGTCTGGTCTATGATACGGAATATGTAAATCAGATATAACTAATATTCTTTTATTCATTAATTGTGTATACAGTAAGTTGTATTATAAATCTACATTTGGATTATCTAAACAATACATAACAAGTTCTAGTATTTCTAAATTAGATTTTTCCATACCTTTGTTTATCTTTTCAGCTAGGTGTTTAGAATTAATAACACATTCTTCCCTAGTGTTATAAAGGTTTACAGGATTTTCATAAAAATTCATACAACTATAACCTTCTATACTAGCTGGATTAATAAAACAAAGATAACCTATTAATATGTAAGATTTCATTAAAATAATGTTTCATATGGAGATCTTACTAATCCTGCTAATTTATATTGAGTGGTTCTTGGACCCTTATATCTTGGGTGTCCTGTTTGTCCTAAAACAAAATCTACAGCTACATTAACAGCCAAATCTGCAGATAAACCATTTTTCTGTAGTTCATCAGAAATTTGTCTAGCAGATGTTTGTACCCATATAGGTAAAAACTTAGAGCCAATTTGACCACCTATTTTGTAAAACTTTTCAATAGCATTGTCATCTAATGTAGTAATATTAGGGGACCACTTGGTAGTTAAGTATTGTTTATTTGTAAGCACTTCAATAATTCCTTTTGGTAAAGATCCTATTTTTTTTATTGCTGTATCCTGTGGGCTAGTTACCCATTGGAACGGTTCCATAAATTGTTTGCTTAATGTTAATACAGTTCCATCACCAAGATCAATCCTTGTTGGATCTTTATTTTCTAAAGTAGAGTGTCCTGTAAACATATAGTTTAAAGCTGTACCTAAGGTTGCAAATATTAATGCACCTCTAGCAAAGTAATATTGATATAGTCTTATTAAGTCTGGATCTTTAGTAATACCAGGTAATGCTTTAGCCATAATTCTAATATTAGATATTGTCCAATCAGGAGCAAATAATAGTAATTGTAAATATCCTCTAGATGATGGTTTATATAAAGTAGTAGCTAAATTTCTAAAAAATTTATTATCTATTTCTCTAGTTATTCCTTCCCAGTTTAATCCACCAAAAGCATCATTAGAAAATGTAGCAGCGTTTTTAGCTTTAGCATAAATGACAGCTTGAGTATCACCAGGTTTAACTAGTTTATCTAATTGTTTTAAGAAAACATAAAGTTTTGCTTGGGTAAATAATTTATCCCAAGTTATAGTATCAAACCATTTAAATACTTTTTCTATGTTGTCTGCATTTTTTATACCTAAATGATTTTTAAGCATATCTTGTGTTCTTCTAATACCTACATAAAATTTATCAAAGCCCACATCTTCTGGTATTGCAATTTCTAATCTTGATGCTCTAGCTAAAGATACAACATCTTTTAACCCAAGTTGTTCTGCAGCTTGTTTGGCATATACAAAATTTTTAACCATCATATTAGGATTGTTAATCATTTGTAATATTTGGTTTTTACTAGGTAATACTATTTCTTTTAAAACTTTTACTGGTAATCCAGCTTGAATCATTGATTCAATTAATGCTCCACCATGAAAGAAAGAAAAGCCAACAGCTAGACGTTTCATCATAAGGTTAGTAAAAAATGTAGCACCAATAAATTGATTTTCATTAGCAACTTCAAACCTCATATTTAAAGCATTTTTAATATCCTGATGAACATAATATGTTTTATTGTTATTTAAGAGTGGATGTCTAAATTCTTTATATACACCTTGTTTAGCAAAAAATTCAGGAATACTACCTAAGTTATCATACATTACTGAATATGAAATTGTTGTGCCAGTTAATGTAGTACCAACGCTAAATCTTTTAGTTGTTAAATATTTTACTAAATTTCTATTAGCTAGTGCTTTTACTGCTGCTTGTGCGTATGCTTCCATGATCCGGATAGGATCATCCATGTCTGGTGCTAATCTAACACCTGCAGCTAAAGCTTCATTAATATCATTGTATTTTCTTTTAAAGAAAAATCGTGATGTTTTAGTTCCTGATCCAAATATCTTTTTAGAAAAATCTAATGTTGTACCAGTAACAGGATTTTCAAATATTAAAGAAGTATAGTTATTTCTAAAATTAATATTAAAATCTAAATCATCTTGTAATTGGGTTAGTGTATCAAAAAAAGTATTATAGTATTGTTGGTTAATTTTTTTAAATTCAAGTTCTTGTTTAGTTAATTGACTATCTTGAATTATTTTTCCTTTAGGATCTGGAAAAAAATCTTCATTAACTTTAGTGCCTTGTATATTATGAAATACTTTTCTTCTAGCTGTTCTATCAGGTAATAAATTTTTTTGTGCAGTTCTAAGTTCACCAACATTACTTAATATTTTTTGTGATTGAATTAATGATGCATCTGTAAAGTCATCATAGTCTAATGTAAGTTTTGATACTTTTTCATCAAGTTTAAGTGCTTTCTTTAAACCTTTAAGTATTCCATATACTGCAACACCAGCACTAAAACCTATTATAGATTCTTTTACTTTTTCATCTTCTTCAGTTAAAAATTGTGCAGTAGCACCAATAGTACCAAATGTACCTGCTTTAACTAAAGATGATTTTATTGAATCATTAGCATTGTCTAATAGTTCTCTAGTTGATCCAGTTATTGTAGCTTT
>Ga0172371_10014312_pt1 | contig 10235 bp, 11 predicted proteins | sample Lak12m_FD_114543 | JGI IMG/M metagenome (GOLD analysis project Ga0172371, IMG submission 114543) | Freshwater microbial communities from Kabuno Bay, South-Kivu, Congo - kab_022012_12m | ecosystem: Environmental > Aquatic > Freshwater > Lake | place: Democratic Republic of the Congo: South-Kivu... | reverse complement strand
TAACCTGTTGCTCCAAACCTTGGAACCTTTTCGACCGAAACGAAAATATCCAAGAAAGTTGCGACCCAATCCCAAGGTGTTTGCCTTTGCCTATAAACCATTGCGTTAAGTCAATGACATTGGATAATGAACCTCATATCAACTAAGATTTTCTTTTTGGCGAAGTGCGGATAGAGAGCAGTTATACGCTCGTTTCTTCGTTGCGCATTCACACGTTGAAAGCACTCTTTACGCCGTCTTATTCTTTGTCGCCGGACATTCTATGGCTCGAGGCCCTTTGACCCCGTCTGTCAGATGTTGGAACCGCTCCCGCACCGCGGGCGAAAGCGATGTGAAGTGTACCAGATACTGCCGGCTGGAATCGTCAACAGGACGGATCACCTTGGCGTACAACTCCGACTCCTCAGCGTTGGCCCCGGGCTCCAGCCTGAGCATGATGTTGGCATACGACTCGAGTGTACCGGCGACCTCGACCAGCGCTCGGCGGGCAGATAGAGCAAGTAAGGCTCCGGGGTGCATCTGCTCGTCGAGATGTTTGCCGGTCAGACTCATGTAGGAAAGGGGTATCGGAGCGGCAAGGATGGTTAAGCTCGCCTCCTCTTCCTGGAGGGAAAGCTCCGGCTGGTTCTCGTGGCCCAGCAATTCACGGCATACCAGGGGCTCCCGCATACCTTTGGCGTGGACCTGGACTTCGTCACCGAGGATTAGGCCCGGTCCAGCGGCGGTTATAGAGCTTGGGGAGACGAGCACCTGACCACCTACGGTGAAGCTTTCGATACGCGCCGTCAGGTTGACCGTCCGTCCCACAACCCCGTACTTCGAGCGCTTCGTCGAGCCGATATTGCCCACCACCACTTCTCCGGTATGGAGGCCGATCCCCATCTCGATTTCAGGCCAGCCCATCTTAAAATTATACTCATTAATTCCGCGCATGGCCTTCTGCATGTCGAGGGCACAGCGGGCGGCGCGCTCAGCTGCGTCCGGCATTACTATGGGGGCGCCAAAAAGCACGAAGATGGCGTCCCCGATGATTTCATCAATAGTGCCGCCGGTCCGGTGAATAACTTCGACCATGGCGGAGAGGTAATGGTTTAACAAGGCAACAACTGCAGTGGCATCGAGCCGTTCAGCCAGGGCGGTGAAACCCCGCAGATCGGACATCAATAGGGTGATCTCGCGTTTCTCTCCACCAAGCTTGAGCCCTTCGGGCATGTCGAGGAGCACCCCCACGATCTCGTCGCTGGTGTAACGGCCGAAGGTTTCCCGGATGAACTGATTGCGACGCTCAAGCTGTTTATTCAGATCAACGAGTTGCTCCCGGGAATCTTTCAGTTGCTGGGTCATGGTGTTGAAGGCTGTGGAGAAGTCCCCCATGAAGTCAACTTTCTGCTCCAAATCGCCTGCCGCGATCTGTTGGGTCTTCCAGGTAAGGTGCTTGAGGTTGGAATGAAGGGCTTTGAAGGAATGAATAACGGCCATGCGGCTCGCCATAGGGCGGATGTCCAATTCTCCCTGGGCGATGTGCTCCATGCCTTCGGCAAGCATGGCGAACTCGACGAGGAAGCGATTCACAAAAGTAATGAGCTGCCGGATTTCGTTATCGGGAAGGTCGTCAGGGATGTGGATCGGCTGCGGGATCTTTCCGGTGCGCAGGTAATAGATCGTCTCGGTTATCTTATCGATGAGTGATTCTTCAACCTCAATCATCTTTGAACCTTATTTGGGGTCAACCGTGAAGCGGCAGACCCGGCCTCCTGAGCCCCAGCAGTCCACTTCCTTGACCCGGAAGTCCTTGCCCGTGTAGCCAAGCAGCAGGCCAGCGATAAATCCTTCATCATAGATGCACACTTCCTCCGCACAAACCGGAATGCCCGAGCAATCAAGGTCCTCTGCCACAGTTACTACGAAAGATCCCTTCTCGTAATCAGCCGATTCGACGCGGAAGATTCCGATGCCCAATTCCTTCATAGTGTGTTGGATATCAGCAAAGAAGCTGGTCAAGTCACTTTTATCGGTGAGCACATTTTTGCAGTACTCTTCACCGGCTTTCTTGCCCGCTTCGAAAAAAATGCGGTCAGTGTCCTCGACTCCAAAATCCCGGATAAGAGTATCGCGCAGCGTGAACTGCATCAGGCGATACACGGCCACATGAACCATAGGGCCGAGATTCGGCCGACCTTCTTCGATATCACCCAACATGCTCCAGGCAAATTGGCTTTCGTCTCGTTCTTCTTTAAACATTTCAGAAACCTCTTTTTTTGAAAAAAGTACAGCTATTTTACCAGGTTTAAAGTGAGATAGGAAGGAAATCGACCACCCGGTGGCAGCAGTCCGCATCAGATCCATAACTTGCCACGATCAACAATTATCATCGGATCTTGAGAAATGAAAGATATGATATGTTGCTCAAAGGGGAGATGGGGAAGCTGGGGAAAGGGCGGGGGCAGTTAGGGGCTTTTCCTGGCCCCTGACCCCTCATCCCCGGCCTCTTCCGCCAGAGGCAGGCGCCGGGCCCGGACCTGTTTGGCCCGGCGTTCGTCCGCGGAAATCACGGTCAACTCCAGGTGGGGGAGTTCCACCCGGTCGTTGATCTGGGGCACCCGGCCCAAGTAGTGGATCAAGAGGCCCCCCACGGACTCGAACTTGCCTTCCGGGCGTTCCAGATCGAAGTGTTCCATCAGTTCTTCCACGTCCAGGCGGGCGTCCACCAGGACGGCGCCGTCTTCCTGGGGGAGGAGGCGGGGTTCCATGCGGTCGTATTCGTCATAGATTTCCCCGACGATCTCTTCCAGGATATCCTCCAGGGTGATGAGGCCGGCGGTGCCGCCGTATTCGTCGATGACGATGGCGATCTGGGTCTTGCGCTCCACCAGGTCCCGCAGGAGGTCGCTGATCTTCTTGCTTTCGGGGATAAAATATGCGGGGCGCAGGACCCGGTGCAGGTCCCAGGTGGTGTCCGGGCTCTGCCAAAAAACCAGGAGGTCCTTGGCCAAGAGGATGCCTTTGATGTGGTCGATGTCCCCCGCGAAGACCGGCAGGCGGGAATGGCCGCAGGTCAGGACCAAGGCGATAATCTGGTCCACGGAGGTATCGATCTCCACCCCCACCATCTCCAGACGGGGCACCATGATTTCCCGGACGAGGGTATCCCGGAACTCAAAGATACTCTCGATGAGTTGCCCTTCCTGGCGGGTAATGAGGCCCCTTTCCTCGCCTTCGTCGATGATGTGCTGGATTTCCCGCTCCAGATCTTCCGGTTGGGCGATAATCCGGCGGGAAAAGAGCTGGCGAAGGCGCTTCAGGAAACTGGGGCTGGGACTGTCGGCCTCTTCCATGCCTAGCCCTGCATCTGTTTCCGCTCCTGGCGCATCAGACATTCCACGGTGTGAATTTCCCGGGGGAATTCCAGGCCCCGATCCAACAGGTTGATTTTGTGGCGGCCAATGCCGAAAAACTCGGTGACATAGTCCACCGCCTGCTGGTAATCGAAGTCTTTGCAGGAAAAAATATCCAGGCTGAGGTAGCGGCGCTCAGGAAAGGTATGAATGCTGATATGGCTTTCAGCAATGAGGACAAAGCCGGAGAGCCCCCAATCATCCGGCACTTTGCCGTGATACTTGAAGGCATAGGGGGGCATGATCTTGGTCATGTGGATAAGATCCGGGCAGGTATCCAGAAACTCGTAGATGGCGTCCAGATTCGTCAGGCGCTCATAACTGCATCCATACCCATCCAGGGTCAGGTGCAGCCCAAAGCCAACCGCCGGTTTTTTCAAATTTCCACCCTCCTCGCACCCTGAGGTAAAAACGTCACCGGGGAGTGCCCGGCAGGCAAACCGTGCGCTGTGGCCAGCGCGGCCCCGGAATGCCGCCATTCCGGGAAAATAAGGTCTTGGGCCCCGGCAACCGGTTCGGAGAGCACGAGGAAGGGAGCTCAGCGCCCCAAATATGTTTTGCCCCGAAACCTTGCTAACCCCTTTTGATTCCTCTCAAAGGGGTTATCCGCATATGCCCATCCCTTAAGCAAAAATTTATTCAGTAAATATAACTTCCCCCTTTTCTCCGGTCAATATTTTTTTCAGAGCGGCGGGGGTCGGCAATCTGCCGGGAGGGATATTTCCGGCATTGCCTATTGACGCGTCGCGGATTGGTGGTAAATTTATAAAGTTATCCAGAAGCAAGGAGGATTTCCCCGTTGGCCATAATCGCCCCTTTCAGGGGGCTTTTCTATAATCCCGCCAAAGTTCCCGATCTCTCCCAGGTAGTGACGCCGCCCTACGATGTCATCAGTCCGGCGGAGCGCCAGGGCTTCGCAGCCCGCAACCCTTATAATATGGTCCATCTGATCCTGCCCCAGGCCCGGCCCGAAGACGACCGCCTCCAAAACCGCTACACCCGGGCGGGGGCCCTCTTCCGGCAATGGGAGCGGGAAGAGGTGCTGGTGCGGGACCCGGCCCCGGCCTTTTATTACTGGGAGACCGATTTTCACCATAACGGGCGCCTCTGGACCCGGGCCGGCCTGGCGGCCCTGGTGCGCCTGGAGCCTTTGAGCGGAGGCGGCATCCGGCCTCACGAGCAGACCTTTTCTGCAATCAAGGCCGACCGGTTGGAGTTGTTTAAGCACTCCCAGGCCTATTTTTCTCCGATCTTTTCCCTGTTTCCCGACCCCCCCGGCCGGGTGATCAGCCTCCTGCAGGACGGTCTGCCGGACAAGCCCATGACCGCCTTTGAAGACACCCTGGGCTACTTCCAACGCCTGCACCGGGTTACCGATCCCCGGGTGATCCAGGAAGTGCGCCGGGCCCTGGCGGAGACGCCCCTATTCATCGCCGACGGGCACCACCGCTATGAAACCTCGCTGAATTATCAGAAGTTGATGAAAGAACGCTATCCCCACGCCTCCGTCCAGGCCCCCTTCAATTATACCCTCATGTACCTGTCCAATATGTTCGACCCCGACCTGGTCATCCTCATGGCCCACCGCCTGCTGGGGGGCCCCCGGCTGAAACTGCTGGAGGAGAGCCGGTTTTTGGGGCGGCTGAAGGAATATTTCGAGATCGTCTCCCTGCCCGCGGCCCATGAATTCGGCGAGGCGTACGAGGAGTTCCTCCAGCAGAACCTGGCGGAGGTCCCCACGGGGGAGAGCGCCTTCATCGTCCTGGGTTTCGGCCGCAAGGCCTGGCGTCTCCTCCTGCGGCCGGGAGTGCGCCAAAAGATCCTGGCCCGGCAGATGCACCCCGCCCTGGCCCAACTGGATGTGGCGGTCTTGAACTACCTGATTTTTGAAAAAGTCCTGGGGCTCGACGCCCAGGCCCAGGATGACCCGGATACGTGCAAGTACACCAGCAAGATCAAAGACGCGGTGGCCGCGGTGAGCCGGGGGGAGGCCCGCCTGGCGTTTCTCCTGAACCCCACCCGCATTGAGCAGGTGCAGGAGGTGGCCACGGCCGGCCTCATCATGCCCCGCAAATCCACCTATTTCTACCCCAAGGTGATGACCGGCCTGATCCTGACTCCCATCAATCCCCAGGAAGAAGTGGTGATCCCGGCCTAAAGGCCAAGAAGGCGCCCGACTTCGGGGGAAAATCCGGGAAAGTCTTGCAGCCGGGGGCATTCGGAAGTAAAATGGTCCCATTCAAGGGCGTCTGGGAAAGGGAAACATCCATGACTGGACCGCACTGCCACCGCGGGAAATCCTCCGAGGCCTTTCTCAACCAGGACCTCATCCTCCGGGAGCTGCACATCCTGCCTGGACAGATAATCCTGGACGCCGGCTGTGGAAACGGCTACATGGCCAAAAATTTTTCCCGGTTATTGAACCATACGGGGAAAGTCATCGCCCTGGATCCGGACGGGGAGGCAATCGAAAAACTCAAGAAGGAAACTCAGGGAACCAATATTGAACCGCTAGAAGCTGATATAACGACGACCACCCCCCTGGAAACATCATCTATCGACCTGATTTATCTCTCAACTGTTTTCCATGGATTTTCCAAAGAGCAAATCGAGGGTTTTACTAAAGAGGTAAAACGTCTCCTCAAGCCTCACGGCCGCCTGGCAGTCATTGAAATACAGAAACATGACACGCCGTTCGGACCCCCGGCGCACCTACGATTTTCCCCGGACGAATTAAAGCAAGCCATCAATCTTACTCCTAAATTCCTGGTGGACGTCGGACAATATTTTTATATGCAGATATTTGAAAACAACCGGAACAATACCTAAATCCTTCATCCAGCGCCCGGCTGAGCGCCGCCTTGGGTGTACCCGGCAGGCAGTGTTTTTCTGAGGAGAACTCTCCATGAAAGACCCGGAAAAGGGCAGTCAGACCCGTATCCTGGTAGTGGATCAGGAGGAATGGTGCCTGGCGTTTTTGGCTTCCGTGGTTAAACTCCTGGGCATCGAGTATTGCAAGATGGTGAACACGGTGGCCGAAGCCATGGCCGCCCTGGATGAAAGCCCTTTTGACCTGATTATTACCGACCACCGCCAGCCCGATTATCAGCAGCTCCTGCAAAACGCCCGCCTCCGTCATCCCGCCATCCGCTTCATCATTATGCTGCAACAACGGACCCCGGCCCACCAGATTTTCTATCTGGAGCAGGTGGACATCGTGTACAAGCCCTTGAGCCTGGAGGAAACCGCCCGGAAGATCCGCCACGCCATCCATCAAAAACAACTGCAACAGGCGGAAGAAGAACTCCGGCGGATGAAACAGGAAGCCTTGCGGATTTTTTGGGGCCGGGTCGAGCATTAGCCGGTGAGCAGTGAGGGGTATATCATCGGGCGGCCTGTGGCCGCCGTTCTGGAGCGTAAGACGCGCCCTACGCTGCTTTAGGCACAGAGGTGAAAACCTCTGCTCCCTATATTTCCCCACCCTGATGAACTGATCACTGCTCCGCCAGGCGCCGCCAGAGGCGAATGCCGGGCGGGGGCGCGGCGGCGGTTTCCTCTCCGGCGGACAGCGTGGCAAAGAAGGCCCGGGCCACGGTTCGGCCCTTGTCGGCCTGGGCCCCGGGCCAGTCGCCGTAGGTCAAGGCCCCCGTCTTGCAGGCCGCCACGCAGGCCGGCGCCTTCCCCTCTTTCTCCCGGTCCGGGCACTGGTCGCACTTCAGGGCCACCCCGGGCTTGTCCGGGGCGGTATGGACCGGCCCAAAGGTGAGGACCCCGAAGGGGCAGGCCATGGCGCACATGGCGCAACTGATGCAGCGCTGGGGGTCGATGTCCACCGTGCCTCGGTCCGGGTCCCGGCGGATGGCCCCGGCGATGCAGACCGCCAGGCAGGGAGCCGGGTCGCAGTGGCGGCACTTGTTGGGAAAGGCCAGATTCCGGCTGCCCGGATAGAGGCGCAGCCGGGCCTGGGGCCGGGTGGCCTCTGACAGGGCGGCAAACAGATTTTTCGAGGCGGAGTGCTCCACCGCACAGGCGATGCGGCACTGGAGACAACCGACGCAGCGCTCCGGACGGACGATGACGGTTTTCATAGTTATGCTCCAAAGATTATGGTGGGGCGGGCCTCTGTGCCCGCGGTCCCTTTGTGGCGACTTCAAGATGGCGGCCTGGGACGGCCGCCCTACCAGGGTATCACCCCCACATCTTCCCCGGCTGCACCGGGTCGGGCACGGGCAGTTGCTGGGCCATGAGCTGAAAATAGATGCCCGCGTCTTCCACCGCGCCCACCAGGGTGAGACCCACCAGTCTGCCTTCCCGGAAGACCAGGCTCCGGTAATGGCCCCGCTTTTCATCCAGCTCGCTGACGAGGTCGCAGCCCGCCGCGTCCAGGGGCCCCAGGCCGCCGGTGATGAGGCGGAAGCCCCGGAGGCACAGGCTGTTCTGGGGCAGCAGGCCGTCGTACACCAGGCCCGCGCCGGCCAGGTTGGCCCCGGCGACGCGTCCCTGGGCCGCCGCCGCCGGCCAGATATGGTAGCCGGCCCGCCGGCCCGTCAGGAGATGATACGGGTAGGCGCAGTCGCCTGCGGCCAGGATGTCTGGGTCAGCGGAAACCAGGCGGTGGTCCACCGGGATGCCTTCCGGCCCCGCCAGGCCGGCGCCGGCCAGGAACTCCACGTTGGGGGCCACCCCGATGGCAAAAAGCACCGCCTCACAGGGGATTTCCCGGCCGCCGTCGAGAGTGATTGCCTTAACCCGGCCGGCCTCGCCCCCGACCGCCTCGGGCCAGGAGTGGTGAAAGATTTCGATGCCCAGGCGGGTGATGGCCCGGTGCAGCAGGGCGGCGGCGGTAGGGTCCAGGACCTGGGGCAGGGGCTGGGCCCCCTGCTCCACCAGGGTGACGGTCAAACCCCTTTTGACCAGGGCGTCGGCGGTCTTCAGGCCCACCGCCCCGGCCCCCACCACCACCACCCGGCCGGCGGCCGGCAGGCCGGCGTCCAGCCGCCGCCAGTCGGCCAGGGTGCGCAGGGTGTACACCCCTTTGAGGTCCTCCCCCTGGATCCCCAACAGGCGGGGCCGGGCCCCGGAGGCAATCAGCAGGCGGTCATAGGGGATGACCTTCCCGCCCAGGAGATGCACCTGGCGGGCGCCGGGGTCCACCCGGGTCACCGGCTCCCCCAGGACCGGGTCCAGGTTCCACCGGTTAAAGTACTCCTCCCCCTGGAGCCAGACCTGGTCCGCCTTGACTTCGCCGCTCAGGAGATAGGTCAGCAGGGGGCGGCTGTACAGGGGTTGGGCTTCGTCGCTGATGACGGTGATGGGGCTGCTCGGGGCGTAGCGCCGGAGGGTTTCCGCGGCCCGGCGCCCGGCGGCGCTGGCCCCGATAATCACGTAGCGCATGATTCATCTTACCGCAAATGGCCCCCGGCTGTGAAGAAAAATTGACGGGCCTTTCCAGTCTTGCGGAAACCGGGCGCTTATAGTAGGTTTTCAGGTGGAGGGGGGGTAAAACCCGCCCCTGCCAAACCGCCCCCTGAAGAAAAAATGCGCCAATATCCCTGAGACGGAGGAACCCCATGAAACCCATCTCCCGGGCCTTGATGAGCGTCACCGACAAGAGCGGTCTGGTGGAATTCGCCCAGTTCCTGGCGGGCTACCGCATAGAGATCCTGTCCACGGGGGGGACCGCCCGGCTCCTCCGGGACCACGGCGCGCCGGTGGTGGAGGTCTCGGATTACACCGGCTTCCCCGAGATGCTGGATGGCCGGGTCAAGACCCTGCACCCCAAAATCCACGGGGGCATTCTCGGCCGCCGGGACCTGGCCAGCCACCAGGAGCAGATGGCGGCCCAGGATATCGCCCCCATCGACCTGGTGGTGGTCAACCTCTACCAGTTTGAGCAGGCCGTGGCCAGGCCCGGCTGCACCCTGGAGGACGCCATCGAGAACATCGACATCGGCGGGCCCACTCTGCTTAGGGCTGCGGCCAAGAATTACCAGGCGGTCACCGTGGTGGTGGACCCGGCGGATTACCCCCAAGTCATGGCGGAAATAAAGCTGAATAAAGGCGCCACCAACGTGGGCACCCGCTTCACCCTGGCCCGCAAGGTCTTTAAGCTGACCCACGAATACGACGGCGCCATCTACCGGTACCTGTCGGAAAAAGGGCCGGCCTGTTAAATGCCCCGCCCACCTCTGACCATCGTTATGAGCCGGGGCCGCAAGATCGACCTGAGCGGCCCCCAGTATTATCAGGACCTCCTCACCGGCATCGCCCTGGAAATCCTGAACGAGCTGGCGGAACTGGAAAAGCTGGACCTAGCGACCCTGGCCGAAGACGCCTTCGAGCAGGTGGTGAGCATCACCCAGATCCGGCTGCTCAACGAACTCTATTTCGGGCTGGGGCAGCTGCGGGCCGCGGGGCTCGAACCGGACGTGAAACAGGCCATCCAGGACCTCCGGGACATCTGGAACCGTTACATCGACAGCACCAACCGGCCCGCGGCCCTGAAATTCCAGGTGGAGCCGGAGGATGCCCAGGTGCAGTGAGGCGGGGGTCAGGGTCAGGGATTAGGGGTTAGTTAATGAAGCCTTTGATGGCTGATTGAGCATCCGTAGGGCGCGTCTTACGCGCCAAGAACGGCGGCCACCGGCCGCCCGATAATCACTTCAAGACCCTAAAAAGACGAGATAATAAGGATGGTGGGCAGTGCCCCCCCTACAATTTCTAACCCATGCCCCCTAACCCCCGCCCTGCAACGCCTCGGCCTGCCGGTAATGCGCCCCGATATCCCGGCGCAGGTCCAGGCGGTTGCCCTTCTCATCTTCCCGGGGGATCACCCGGATC
>Ga0172371_10014309_pt1 | contig 10235 bp, 10 predicted proteins | sample Lak12m_FD_114543 | JGI IMG/M metagenome (GOLD analysis project Ga0172371, IMG submission 114543) | Freshwater microbial communities from Kabuno Bay, South-Kivu, Congo - kab_022012_12m | ecosystem: Environmental > Aquatic > Freshwater > Lake | place: Democratic Republic of the Congo: South-Kivu... | reverse complement strand
GCAATTGCCACTCGATCTCCGGTATGACCCGAAGGACGTGAAGGGGCTGCCACTCGAAATGCTGCTCAAGAATGTCCGGCACGCGCGGTTTGAAGTTCGCGCGGCGGCCGCCAAGGCGCTGTGTATGAACAAACGCTATGGCGAACTGGAGGCCTTGCTTCGGGATCCGGATCCCCGCCTCCGCCGGGCCGCACTGGATGGCATCAACGACTACCGCCCATGGTTCCTTAGCCCGGCGGTTGGGAAACTGTCGCTCACAGCGGACGAATACACGCCGGCCATGCAGGCGGCGATCACCGCGATGATGAGCAATCCCAAGGAGTCGTGGTATGTCATTGACGGCGCTTTGCAGGCGCTCAGCCATGGCCCGGTCGAACTCATCAAGAAGAATGTCCCCCACATTCTGCCGTGGACCACCCATGAGGAGTGGTGGCTGCATGAGTCCGCATTTGCCGCCTTGATGGGGCTCCGTGAAGACGAGCAATCCTTCGCGAAGCACCTGCCGGTTCTGATTGACGTTGTGGTCAAAGAGAATCGCTACAATCCGAATTATCGAATGATCAAACAGCTCAGCGGCGCGTTGGCCCAGTGCAGGAACGACAGTCCGGTCCGCAAGTTGATCGAGGCCGGCCTCAATCGGGCGGCGGTGAAAAGAAAGGTCGTGCCAGACGCGGGTGAGATGCCACGTTCGCGCGCGGTAACGTTCAACATCCTTGACGCTGCCCAAGCCTTGATCCAACAGGCACCTGCGTCCGCGGCGGACCTGGCCGAGGCGCTCGCCATGCTCGGGCAATTGGACGGCATCGAGACGGAAAGTCTGATGCGGCTCGTGAAGAATAAGGGCGGGGATCTGCAAGACCGCTTTGTCGGATTCTACCCGGCGCTCGAGAAACTTCCTCCCCAGAATCAACAACGACTGTCCAACATCCTCTTTGAGGCCTACCGGCCAGAGTTGATCAAACGCTGGGCGACATACAAGGACTCGGAGGACGGCAAGTTACTCAACCTGATTGTCGATCTGACCAGACTCAAGAAACCGTCGGCCGCTTGGCAAGCCATCGGCACGCCAACGCCGGCGGAGCGCATCTGGCGGTATCACTCATTCGGTACGATCAACTTCAAAATGAAATCGCACAAAAGCGCCACTACGTCTTTTGAGGATGCCGCTCTGCCCCCCGGGCATGGAGAACTGGTTCGCGCCGGACTTCGACGACCGCCAATGGAAGAGTGGACGCGCCCCCATTGGGGTGGGTGTCTTCAAGGCGTATGGGGCGCACAGTATCGGCTGGACCGCGACCCCCAACTTCAGTTTCAAGAACAACTCCGATTGGGGGACGGGCCAGTATCTCCTGATGCGGACGATGTTCGACGTGACCAACCTGGACGATGACACATGCCGGATCAACGTCCTGACGGATCAAGGCTTTTCCATCTACCTCAACGGCGAGAAAATCCATACGCAAAGTAGAAACGAATCCATTCCGGCCTACCGTCCCATACTGCTGGGTGAGAAGGCAAAGAAGTATCTGAAGAAAGGCACCAATACCTTGGCGGTTTACACCAAAGTCCGATACGAGGAAGAGAAGAGAGCGGCAGGGCAGTTTTATCCGGTCGGGTAGATTGACATTTTTCTTGAAGGCCTGAAGAAAGAAGACCTTGGCCTTGCCCGGTAGGGCGGACGCAGAACAATCGAACGCCGCAGGAAACACAACCATGAAACCAATGAAATCGGCCATGCTGCGAACCCCAACAAACCGGAAGCTGTCCCCCACACGGCTTGCGATCCTCATCGCGACGGCGCTGGCCGCATGGGCTGCGGATGCCGCCGACTTGACGACCACCCAACCTGTCGCCGCAAAAACCAATGGCGAGAAATGGTGGAACGGAAACTGTCAGCGAATTGCTGCCGACATCAAGAAGATGGAGGGCAAGATCGACATTGCCTTCGTCGGCGACTCCATTACCGCGCGTTGGAAAGGGGAATCCTGGAAGAAGCACTGGGGCGCCTACCGGGCCGTCAACATGGGCATTGGCGGCGACCGGACGCAGAACGTCCTCTGGCGGCTCCAGAACGGGGAGTTGGACGGCTACAAGGGACGCCTGTACGTCCTTTTAATCGGCACCAACAACCTGTTTGATAAAAAGGCCGAGCCGGCTGACGTGGCGGCTGGAATCAAGGCGATCATCGAATTGATCGAGAAAAAGCAGCCACAGGCGAAGATTCTCCTGCTCGGCATCTTCCCCCGCGGCGAGAAGCCGAATCCCGGTCGCGAAAAGATCACGGCCACCAACGCACTGATCTCGAAATACCAGGGCGGTTCAATCCATTACATGGATATTGGCGCCAAATTCCTTGAACCCGACGGCACCATCAGCCAGGAGGTCATGAAGGACTTCCTGCATCTTGGATCCAAGGGCTATGATATCTGGGCGGAAGCCATCGGCGGCAAGGTAGAGGAACTCCTGGCAGCCAGTTGATCTTTATTATATCACCATCAGAGCTGGAATACCCGGCGCTATCGCTGGCGCCGTTCTTTGCTCGTGCCTATTCGCCGCTGCGGGATCCTACGACGCGCGGGTCGCCGGGAAACAGATGCTTACCCCCGTCCCGCCCGCCGCGCCCCGGATCAACGGTCCCGTGGTTTGCGGAGCACGCCCGGGCAAGCATTTCATTTACCGCCTACCAACCCAAGGCGAACGACCGATCCGCTTTGAAGTCAAATTTGTCGAACGCGGCCTGGCGGATGTTGGCGTCCAGTATCTCGGCATTGACGGCTGCTGGATGCGCCTGACCCAGGAGATGTATGATCACCGCAGGCCGGCGGTCGTGAAGCAGCACGCCGGCTACGATTACCGGGCGACCGGCACGATCGGCCCCATCCGCGATGAAGATGGCAACAGCCTGCCGAGCGGGGAATTCCCGGACATGAAGGCCAGGACGGAATACATCCACGGCCAGGGCTTGAAGGCCGGCATCTACAGCTCTCCCGGGGTCAAGACTTGTCAGGACTGGTCGGGTTCCTGCGGCCACGAATGCGCCGACGCCGACCAATACGCGCAATGGGCGCCAATTTTCAGCAATTTATTTTGGACAAGAGTGATCGCGAACGTTCCGGCGAACCGGCGGCGCGTTAGCGACGTACGGTTCCGCCGGTTGTTCGCCCGTCTTCTGTCACATCTTCAGTCCCAACTCGTTGTCGCGGATGAGGGCACGACGAGCGGATAGGCGCGGGTGCTGGGATGGTAAAGCAACGGGCCGTTGCGGAAGACGCTCAGTTTCCACGGGCAGAAGGGAAAGCAATTGCTCTGTGATTTCGATTCTCGCGACACCAAGCCGTTCCTCTGCGATACGGGTATACTCTTCTGAAATGTCACAGAGGATGGCGAACCTCTCGTTGGCCATACAAGCGTCGCCGGTCGTGCCCGATCCGCTCATGAGGTCAATGGCGAGTTCGCCGCGCGCGGTGGCCATGAGGAGCGTCTTCTCAATCACCGAGACCGGCTTCTGCGAAGGATGGCCGGTCTGTTCATTCCTCCCGACAAACCCGCACAACAGAGACTCCTCTATCACACTGGGCGGCCCAGGGATGTAAAGCAACTTGCCCTGTTGCAGCTTCTCGCGCTGCACGTCGTTGAGGAAGTTCTCAACATGCATCACGGCCTTCGGGGTCGTTAGGTGCAGGCACGTCATCTGTGCCGACCTCCAGCCGCGGATACGAGAGGGGGAGTTCTTGTAGAACCAGGTCAACCAGCACTTGAGCGTCAATGGCTCAGGCAGCATCCGAACAAACCGGGCGACGATTTCAGGAAAGCCCCAGAGAAACACATGGTCTGATAGGGGGGCGACATACCGCAGGAGTTGCGGCAGGTGTTCGTCGTAGTCTTCACGGACGCCGCCGACTCCTTTATTGTACCAAGGATCAAGAACGCAGCACTGCGCGTGGAATCCCAAGGCGAGGAGAAGCCGTGAGGATATCTCAATGTCCATCGGCGGAAGGATGACAACTCCCTGCTTTCCTAGTTGGGACGCGATGTTGTCCCGCAGTTCGATCAGTTCCGGGTGCTGCGATGTGTTGTGCGTCTTCATTTCCGTTTGACCTCCCCCTTCTCGTCCATCTCGTACCCAAAGTAGTCCAGCAGGAACTTGAACACAATTCCCTTCTCGGTCCGCGTCGCAAACTGAACGATGGCGTATGTGTTCATCTTCCCCGTGGTTGAATCCCAGTAGTTCTTCTTCGTCACCTGGTGACGGCCACAGAGTGCCGTCCACTGGTTCGGATCGGAAGGGTCGGCATCTGGGTTCAGGGAATGCGGATTCTTGTGGTCCGGGGCGAGTTTCACGCGGCCGCCGCCGACCGGATCAACGTCCCCTTCGTGAAGTCCGCAGACTTGTCCGCCTTCGGACCACTCGCAACAGTGTTTGGCCCGTTCCAGAATGGCAACCCAGGTGTCGTCGTTCGGCCTGACCCGCTTGCCCGCCTTCTTGCGTTTCGTAGCATGGGGCATCAGGTACTCTTGTACCTTGAGATCGCCGCGATTCCGCCAAGACAGGATCGTGTACCCATCGTCCGTGCGCAGTTCGGACAATCGCTGATGCCAGTTCTCCGGTTCCGTCTTTGTCTTTGGATCTCACGCCGCGCGAAGGATGATCTCCCGTCCAAGGACCTTGCCGAGGTTGTCCAGAAAGAGCGCCTCGATCCGCTTCTTGACGCTCTTCTGGCGATATGGCCCCTTGTAGGCACCGTACACTTTACTGTCTGTCATCGTCTTCCTCTCGTCATCTTTACGGCGAACATGTTGCTCAGCAGTTTTTACGTGTATTATAATACACGGAACCGCTGAGCACGTTTATATGTCAATATGCTCAGCCGCCAACTAAACACCGGATACTCATCGCCTTGGCGATTTCTCGATGGTCCAGGGGCGACGGGGGCACCCCGGGGCTCCCATCCCGCGGCCCATCCCCAGCACCCGACGGCTCATCCCGCTCCGCTGCATCGGCGCTCCTCCCCCGACGAATGGCAGAACAGCCCAAAGCACCGCACAACGGGGAAACCCTACCGCCGGCCGCGACCCGTTCGCAAGTTATTTCGCGGGCGTTGACCGGCGGCGGGCCGCCCAGGCTGGCAGGGATTTCAGACGGGTAAGACTTCGTTTTTTGGATTACGGATGAAGCGTTCGATGGTTTTGCGGCTTTTGGCCTGCTTGAGGCGCAATTCCAGCGCCGCCGCGTCCGCCCAGGTGGGGAATCGCTGCGCGAAAACCGGGCGCCAATCACTGGCGCGGCTGGTCCAACGTGACACGCCGCCCCGGTGCTGCATCAGCCGTGCGGAGAGGTCAGCAGTGACGCCAAGGTAATACCGGTCCAGCGCGCGACGGTACAGGATGTATGCGTAAAACATGCATAAAGTGCGGAGTCGGGGCGGCGGGATTTGAACCCGCGACCTTCAGCGCCCAAGGCTGACGCGCTACCAGTCTGCGCTACACCCCGTCCCGCCGGACGTTAGCACAGGGGCTACGCGGGTTCAATCCCGCGCTGCCTTCACTCCTGCGCGCCGAGCCAGCCATCGCGGCCGGGCTGGCGCAGCGGCACGACGCGCCCGGCCGGCAGGGCGGCCACATCCGCCGGCAGCAGCTCGCGCAGCGGCACCAGCCGCCAGCCGCGCGCCGCCGCGGCAGCCAGGAACTGGCGGAACAGTTCGTGGCAGGCCAGGCCCTCGACCTCGGCGTGGATGGTCAGCACGTTCAGTGCCTCGGACCGGAGTTGCGCCAGCAGCCGGTCGTTGTAGTTGGCGGGGGTGACCCCGTCGCGGCCGACGACCTCGTCGTAGGTCGGCAGGGTGGTGGGCACCTGCGGGTGGGCCAGCGGCCGGCCGCCGACAACGGGCCGGAACAGCCCGCGGCCGCGCACGTCGCTGTGGTAGCGGAACGGGAATTCCGCCTCGGCCAGCAGGGCGGCGTCGTTGCACTTCCAGCCGGGCGCGGCGGAGCAGTCGGGCCAGCGGCCCATCAGTTGCGCCAACGCGTCGCCGCCCCGGCGCAACTGGCCGGCCGCGAACGCCGCGCCGCCGCGCTCGAGGCGCATCTGCCAGGCGTGGTGGTCCCAAGCGTGCAGGCCGACTTCGTGGCCGGCGGTGGCCGCCGCGCGGATGACGTCGCCGCAACGCCGGCCGATCAGCGGACCGGGCCACAGCGTGCCGCGCAGCAGGATGTCCCAGCCGTAGAGCGCCGGCCCGCCGGAGCGGAGCATTTTCCGCAGAAACGCCGGCCGGACCAGCCGCCACAGGTGCCGGCCCATGTTGTCGGGGCCGACGGAGAAGAAGAACGTGCCGCGCACCCTGGCGGCGTCCAGCGCGCGCAGCAGCGGGCCGACGCCGTCGCGCGTGCCGCGCAGCGTGTCCGCGTCAATCTTGAGCCCCAGCTTCATGGCGGCCGCCGGCATCCTAGCCGAAACGGCCGCGCCGTCGCCAGCAAACAAAACGCCGCCGCGCCAGGGCAGACGCCTCTGAATCCTAACCAGCCCATAACAAAAAAATATCCGGCCGGATACTTTTTTGTTATGCAGGGGGGGGGCGGGAAGGCCGTTCTTGGCGGGCATGACGGCCAAAAAGCGGCTGGGCTGAGCCGCAGCAGGCGTTCAAATGCGTTGCCTTGCGCCCCGCGCAACCCGTTCTTGTCTGCCGGCGGTCTCTCCTTTAGAGTACCGGCTTTCACGTGCGGCTCAACCGGGGAGGCGAATGAAGATCCTCGTCATCGGCGGCGGCGGCCGGGAGCACGCGCTGGCCTGGAAGCTGGCGCGCGACAGCCGGCGCCCGGAAATTTTCTGCGCGCCCGGCAACGCCGGCACGGCCGCGCTGGGCACGAACCTGCCGCTCAAGGCGGACGATCTCGACGGCCTCCTGCAGTGGGCCCAAGCCCAACGCCCCCACCTCACCGTCGTCGGCCCCGAGGCGCCGCTGTGCGCGGGGTTGACGGACCGCTTCCGGGCGGCGGGGCTGCGCGTCTTCGGCCCCAGCCGGGCCGCGGCGCAGCTCGAAGGCAGCAAGCAGTTCGCCAAGGAGGTCATGCAGGCCGCCGGCGTGCCCACCGCGCGCGCGGCGGCGTTCACGGACGCCGGCGCGGCCAAGGCGTACGTCCGGGCGCAGGGCGCGCCGATCGTCGTCAAGGCCGACGGCCTCGCCGCCGGCAAGGGCGTCACCGTGGCCGCGACGGTTGCCGCGGCCGAGGCGGCGATTGACAAGGCGCTGGTGCAGCGCGCGTTCGGCGCCGCCGGGAAGACGGTGCTGATCGAGGAATGCCTCGTCGGCGAGGAAGCCTCGATCCTGGCGCTGCTCGACGGCGAGCACGTGGTGCTGCTGGCCTCGGCGCAGGACCACAAGCGCGTCGGCGACGGCGACACCGGCCCGAACACCGGCGGCATGGGCGCCTATTCCCCGGCGCCGGCGGTCACCGCCGACCTGCTGCCGCTGATCCGCGCGCGGGTGTTCGAACCGGTGCGGCGCGAGCTGCGCCGCCGCGGCATCGTTTACCAGGGCCTGCTCTACGCCGGCCTGATGCTCACGGCGGACGGCCCCAAGGTGCTGGAATTCAACTGCCGCTTCGGCGACCCGGAAACCCAGGCCATCCTGCCGCGCTGGGACGGCGACCTGCTGCCGGCGCTGGAGGCCTGCCTGGACGGCACCCTCGACGCGCGCCGGGTGCGCTGGAAGCCCGACCCCTGCGTCTGCGTGGTGGTCGCGGCCGGCGGCTATCCCGGCGCGTACGCCCAGGGCGCCGCGATCCGCGGCCTGGCGGCCGCCGCGGCCGAGCCGGACGCCGTCGTGTTCCATGCCGGCACGGCGCTGCGCGGCGGGCAGGTGGTCACCGCCGGCGGGCGCGTGCTGGGCGTCACCGCGTGGGGCGCCGACCTCGCCGCGGCGGTGCGCCGCGCCTACGCGGCGGTCGGCCGGATCCAATTTGACAAGATGCAGTTCCGCAGGGACATTGCGTGGCGCGCGTTGCAGCGGATGTAAGGCGGGCCGGGGCCAGGATGAAGGATTTGATCCAGCAATTTAGTGAAGTGGCCCGTGCGTTGCAGCGAAGTTCGATCCGCTATGCCGTGGTCGGCGGCGTGGCGGTGGCGATGCATGGCGGTGTGCGCACCACCAAGGACATTGATTTCCTGGTGCATTCCGAGGAAACGGAGTCCTGCATGGCTTTACTGGCGGGACTGGGGTATCGTACCCCGCGGGAGGCGCTGACTTTTCGCAAGCCCGGCCTGACGTTGCGCCGCATGTGGAAACCGGGGCGGGCGGATGGGGACCTGCGGGTGTTTGACCTGTTGCTGGCGGAACGCCCGGCGCATCGCAGGATGCTGCGTTACGCGCTGCGGCTGCCTTGGGGCCGGGGACGACTGGCGGTGTTGCGTCCCGCGGATTTGGTGCAACTGAAGAGCGCGCGTCTATCCGGCACGGACCAGCAGGATATTGAAGTGCGAAACATGCAGCGTCCAAACGAACGCGGGCGCGCCGAGCGCGCCGTCCGGCAGGTAAGCGAGCTGAATGATCTGGTGTGGGAACTGAACCGGGCGGGGTATCGCGCGGGCTGGCATGCCGTCCGGCCGGGCTGGGACTTGTTGGCGGCCGTGGGGGTGACGCCGGGCGAGACCGAGCGGGCTTGCCGGGCGGCAGCGGCCGGCCCGCGTCGGGCGCAAGGAGGGCGATGATGAAAACAGCGGGGCGAAAGCCGCTGGTGGGCGTGCTGATGGGCAGCGACTCGGATTGGGAGACGGTGCAGCATACCGTGGCAACGCTCGCGGCGTTCGACGTGCCGTGCGACGTCCGCGTCTGCTCGGCGCACCGCACGCCGGCGGCGGCGGCGGCCTATGCGCGCGGCGCCGCGGCGCGCGGCGTGAAGGTGCTCATCGCCGCCGCGGGCAGCGCCGCGCACCTGGCGGGCGCGCTGGCGGCGCACACGACGCGGCCGGTGATCGGCGTGCCGCTCAAGGGCGGCGCGCTGGACGGGTTGGACGCCCTGCTGGCGACGGCGCAGATGCCGGCCGGCGTGCCGGTGGCCACGGTGGCGCTGGGCCGGGCCGGCGCGGTGAACGCCGCGCTGCTGGCGGTGCAGATTTTGGCGCTGGCGCGGCCGGACCTGCAGCGGCGTCTGGACCAGCACAAGACGGGCTTGACGCGCAAGGTGGCCGAAGGCCAGCAGCGCCTGCGGGCGGCAATGGAGAAGAAGTCATGAAGAGGTGGTTCCAGAACGTGGCCTGCGCCGCGGGCGCGGCCTGCCTGGCGTGGCCCGCCGCGGGCCGGCCGGCGCCGGCGGACGCGCCCCCGGCGGCGGAGAAAGCCGCCGCGGCGCCCGCCGAGGACGCCGTAGGGCCGGTGATCCTCGAAACCCTGACGCTGCTGCGCAAGCAGGGGCTGTCCGTGGACAGCCGCAAGGCGGAGCGCGCGGCACTCGAAGCGGTGGTCAAGGCCGCCGACCCGCGCGGCCGGCTGCTGACGGAAAAGGAGCTGGAGCGCATCCGGCAGGAACAGCAGGGCCTGTTCTATGACGCCGGCATCCGCGCGGCCTACACCAACCACGGCTGGCGCATCGCGGAGATCGCCAAGGGTTCGCCGGCCGAGAGCTCCTTTTTCAAGCCCGGCGACCTGATCGAGGCCGTGGACGGCGTGCTGCTGGCGAGCCAGAAGCTGGCTTGCGCCACCGCGCCGCTCAGGAGCATCACCAACGCGCCGGTGCGGCTCAAGGTCAAGAGCGCCCTGGACGGCACGGAGCGCGAACTGGAGCTGCCGCGCTCCGCCCGGCAGGCGCCGGCCATCGAGGCGGCGGAAACCTGGCCGTTCAGCCTCGCCTACCTGCGGCTGAACGGCCTGTACCCCGGCTCCGCGCAGGACATCACGGCCCGCGTGCGGGCCTGGGCGCGCGCGGGCACCTTCGGGCTGGTGCTGGACCTGCGCGGCGCCAACGGCATGAGCCTGCGCGACGCCACCGACGTCGCCGGCCTGTGGGCCGAACCCGGCACGCTGCTGTTCAAATTCACGGCCGCCAACGGCCGGGAGCTGGAGGCCTTCAAGGCGCCGTCCCAGGAGCCGGTGGACCTGACGGTGATCACGCTGGTGGACGGCGATACGCGCGAAGCCAGCGAGGTCCTGGCCGCCACCCTGGCCGGCAGCGTCCGCTGCGCGATGCTGATCGGCCAGCCGACCTGCGGCGACCCGCGCGTGCGCGAACTGCTGCCGCTGCCG
>Ga0172371_10014308_pt1 | contig 10235 bp, 7 predicted proteins | sample Lak12m_FD_114543 | JGI IMG/M metagenome (GOLD analysis project Ga0172371, IMG submission 114543) | Freshwater microbial communities from Kabuno Bay, South-Kivu, Congo - kab_022012_12m | ecosystem: Environmental > Aquatic > Freshwater > Lake | place: Democratic Republic of the Congo: South-Kivu... | reverse complement strand
TTGTTGGCTTCGTTCGCCGCGGCGGCGGCCGCTGTCCCGTCCTGCGGGCAGATGATGAGGACTTTTATCCCTTTGGAGACCAAGGCTTCGACATTGGATTTTTCCTTTGCCGGATCGCCCTGACTGAAGAGGACTTCGGCGCTGACACCGGCAGTCTTGAGCGCGTCCATGAACCTTGTCTGGTCCTGGATCCAGCGAGGTTCATCCTTCGTGGGCAGGACGATGCCGACCTGAACCTGGGCGAAGGCGGAATTTCCGAGGACGAGCAGGAACATGAGCGATGCCAATACTATAATGGAACGTCGCATTTGGACCCTCCTGAAATGACAATGGCAGGCACGAAGGCCGGCCAGTGGCGATGTGCCACTGACTTCAGTATTTGTCCAATGCGGGGAATCGTCATCAGGAACTTTCGTGCCAGAATGCGCACAAAACAGGCCTGAGCGGGGGCCTTGGGCGAGCTAGCACTTTTATGCGAGAAGTGGCGAAAAAGTCCAGAGAAGGTGGGAGCGGCGGCGTATGCCATGTGGCACCGCTCGGACTGGCAGCTCGGACCGGCCGCTCCTCAGTGTTTGATGTTGCGATAGACGCTCTCCTTGCTGTGGAAGCCATCCTTGATGACGGTTTCGTCCAGGAGGCTTTTGGTAACGAGGATGGGCTCAAGACGCACGTAGGGCACCTTGGAACTCCCGTCGTCGATGGTGGCGTCCGTGGGGATTTTATCGCCCCGCGCCAGCATGACAGCGAAGCCGGCCGCCTTGAGGGCGAGCCGCTCGATCGGTTTGTAGATGGTGGCGTACTGGACCCCTTCGGCGATCCGTTGGCAGGCCGAAAGCTCGGCGTCCTGGCCGACAACCTTGGCGCCGGCGAGAAGTTTGTTCTCGGCAAGGACGTTGATCGCGGCTTCGGCGAGCATATCGTTCCCGGCGATGACGGCGTTAATAGAGCGATTGCTCGCTATGGCGGCTTCGAGACCTTTGCGAGCTTCCTCGCTGTCCCAGGTTTCTGGCCATGTTTCTCCGATGATGCTGATATCGCCCGACTCGACGAGAGGATCGAGGATTTTGTGCATACCGGCGTTCAACATGATGGCGTTGTTGTCGGTTTTCGCCCCATTGATGATGACATAGTTGCCCTTGGGGACGGCGCGCACAAGTGATTCGGCCATGAGGCTTCCCACTTTCTCGTTGTCGAAGGAGACATAGAGATCGACGCCAGCCTTGCGCACGAGCCTGTCGTAGCTGAGGACGGGTATTTTCTTGGACTTGGCGTACTTGACGGCCTGGGAAAGCTTGTCGGCATCGTTGGGCACGATGACGAGGACGTCGATGCCCCTATCTGCGAGCGAGCGGACCTGCTTGTCCTGCTTGGCAGCGTCCTGGTCCGCCACTTCGAGGATGAATTCCGCGCCCATTTCACGAACCGATTTCTCGAAAATGTCGATGTCGCGCTTCCAGCGCTCGACAACGAGGGAGTCGAGGGAGAAGCCTATCCGCGGCGGTTTATCGGGAGTCTTCCTCTTTTTTGATGCGTCGCAGGAACCAAGGAGGAGGACAAACGTGAGGATGGCGAGCGCTCCCGCGGCGGGTATGAGCCAGTTGCGCCTGGTGGCGGAACTGAGAGGGCAGCGCGCGGCGCCGGGATGGCGCCGCGCGGCGGCGCGGCTATTCGCCTGGGTGATTATCTCAGGTTTCATCATGCTCCTCCGGGGCTGCTGGGAAGAAGGAGCTGGGGGTGAGCCCCGTGACCTTCTTGAATAGTCTCGCGAAATAGTTCTGGTCGGGATAGCCGCAGGCGACGCTCACTTCCTTTATGCTGGCGCCTGGTTTCGCGAGCATTTCCTTGGCTTTTCCCAGACGGTAACCGATCAAATAGCGCGAAAAGCCCTTGCCGGTTTCTTCCACGAAGAGGCGGGAAAGCCTTCCAGGCGAGATGCCGATCTCGGCGGCGGCGCGGTCGAGATTGATGGATGAAGCGTAATTCCTGCGCACGTAGGCCATGGCCGCCGCGACGGCCGGGGCGTGCTTCGGCGCCGCTTCCCTAAGCATTCGGGAAAGGTGGAGGATCCGCGCCCTGGCCGCGTTGGCAAAAGCGCCGAAGTCGGGGGCCGCGTAGAGGTCGTCCATGGCCATCATGTCGGCTTCCTCACGCGCGTCGATCTGGCCGTCACGCCGCAGCGTACGCAGGGCGCCGCCGATGAGGGAGATGAAGGAGCAGACCTCGGCGGGATCGGGAAACTCCTCGGGGCCGCGCCTGGCGATATAGACATCGAGAATGAGACGCGCCTCGAACTCCGAGCCCTCAAGGAGGGCGTTTTGGAGTTCGTCCATGCCCGCCGGCGCAGGAGGGGCCTGGGTTCGCGAGGGAGGCTGGCCGCCGGCGGGCGGGATGCGTTGGCCGCCGGCGGGCGCGTGGCGGTAAAGATCGACGACAGCCTCGTTCCAGGATTGGCCAGCCTCCCCGTAGGGGCGCGGGGAACCGTAGCCGACGGCGAGACGGGAGGCGCCGCCGCTTTCCTGGAGGTGGGAGATGAGTTTGTCCAGGGAGGCGGCGGCGCTGGCGGCTTCAGTAGCGGTGGCGGGGCCGCGAAGGGGGAGGAGAACCATGCAGAGGCCGGATACGGGCGGACTTAAGAGGAAGTCGGTCTTGTACCGGATGGCTTTCGCCACGCTGGCGTAGAGCGCCGCCACCCCGGCCTGTCGGTTGCCCTCGATGGCTGCTCCGGGGCAGCCGAGAGCGGCGGCGAGCATCGATTCGCCCTGGAGGCCTAAAATATTCCTATATAGCTGCATTTCGAAGCCAAGGTTTTCGCCTTGCATGATGCCGTAAAGAAAAGCCTTTTCGGCGAAGAATCGGGCATGCTCCGAGCATTCGTTCAACTCAAGCTTGTTGCGTTCGAGTTCATCGTTGCGATCAAGATAGGAGACCGCCATCGAAAGCGAAGTCGCCAGGGCTTGGGTCGAAACAGGTTTGAGCAGATAATCGACGACACCGAGCTCGATGGCCTCCCTGGCGATTTCGAAGCGCTCGTAGGCCGTGATCATGATGAACGCGGCGGTCGATCCCTTCTTCCTGAGCTCCCTGATGGCATCGAGGCCGGAGAAGCCAGGCATCCTCACATCCATGAGGATGACGTCAGGACTTAGCTGACCGACTTTTTCGACGGCTTCCCGTCCGGAGCCCGCGAGCCCGGCTATTTCGAAATCGAATGAAAAGTCCCGCCTGATGATGTGGGCGATACCTGAGGCGACCGGCTGTTCGTCGTCGACGATGAGGATTCGACGCATACTCACCCTTTCCCCGGAAGATGAATGGAGACGATTGTGCCCCCCTTGGGGGCGCTTTCTATTTCGATATTGCCCTCCCCGTTCGTGGAAAGTATGACTCTCCTTTTGACATTCATCAATCCGATTCCGCGTTTCGTGGCGGCTTCTTCCTGGGGATCCTCACCCAAGACCCGAGCGATCTCGCCTGGCGACATGCCTTCCCCGTCATCGCTGACAGAGAGGATCGTCTCATTGGCGGTGGCGCGCACCGTGATGCGCACATCGCCTCCCTCCTCCTTCTTGCCGAGCCCGTGCGTGATCGCGTTCTCGATGAGTGGTTGAAGAAGAAGGGCAGGAGTCTGCACTTCGAGGGTTTCGTCCTCCACCTCGATCGAGAAGCGATAGCGTTCACCGAAGCGAGCTTGGATGAGGCTTATATAGCGTCGGGCGCATTCGATTTCCTCAGCGACGCGCACGGTACGGAAGGTGGGTTTGAGCGAATAGCGTATGAAGGCGGCGAGGTCTTCGAGGAATTTGCTTGTCTTGTCGGCTTTTTCCGACCAGGCAATGCCCATGCCCGCCGAGAGGGTATTGTAGAGGAAATGAGGGTTTATCTGACTCTGGAGAGCCATGAGTTCGGCATCCTTCAGTCGGTGCTCCATGTCCAGAACGACCAGGCGTTCCTCCATCAGGTTCTTTTCGACCTCGGTCTTGGATTTGAGTTCGTCGAAGGCTTTGCGCACGTTTTCGCGCATGGTGGAAAAAGCGGTGGCCATGACTCCCACCTCATCGGCTCTCCCCGGGGGAGGAAGTTTCGCGTCATATTCCCCTCGCCCGACAGCCCTCGCCGCGTTGGCCAGGACGGTTATAGGTTCCGTGAGGGTATAGGAGTATTGAATCATGAGCATGAAACTGAAGAGAGAGGCGGCGATGACGAGGATGGCGTTGGTGGCCACCGTCGCCGGTATGCCTGAGCGGAAGCCCGAGAAAGCCGTGAGGGAATCCGAGATAAAGACACGCTCGGTCTGTTCGGCCAGGTACCGGATAAGATCGACGGTTTGCCGCGATTCATCGTAGGTGGCCGAGTAGGTCTGGACGTCCCGGCCCCGTTTGGCCGCCACGCAGGCTTCCGTCTCAGTGAGATAATATTCGACAACCCTGGCGAGGTCGCGCTGCAGGAGAAGGGATTCGTCATTTCGTATATCGCGGTTGAGTTTCCTCGAGATCTCGGAGAGATGGGTTGAATTCCTGATATAGTCCCTGAGGGCATCGGAACTCTTCGAAGTGAGGTAGCCGGTGAGATTGGCATCGGTCTGAGCCAGGGATTCGCGCAGATCCTTAAGGATGAGGTTGTTGGAGAAGAGCACGCTGACGGAGTCGGCGAGGTTGAAGGTGGTGAGGCCGGTATAGAGGGTAGCCAGCATCATGATGACGAGAATGAGAACGGAATGGGAGATGATTTTGCCTCGGACAGTGTTCAGTATCATTTGCTTTTCCCCGCGGCTTGGTAAATGGAGAAGCCGCTTTCGACGGAGCCCATAGTGGTGCTCCCCGAGTGGAGGGCGGAAAAAGCGCGAATCGCGGCGCGGCCGATGGCCCGCGAGTCCCTGACGATGCTGGCGGTGACAACGCCGTTGTCGATGTACCGCTTGATGTCGGGAGATTCATCGGTGCCGACGATGAGTACTTCCCCTACTTTATTCATGTCGATGACGACCTGGGCGGCACCGACGGTGTCCTTCGCGCTGGAACAGATGATGGCGTTGACGGGAGGTTGGCGACGGAGCATGGCGGCCGCCGATTCCTCTCCGGAAAGGGCGCCAGGTCTCGCGCGGAGCAGGGATTCGATGCGGGCGCCAGGGTAGACGGTCGTGGCTGAATGGATGCCATGGTAGAAGGGCTCATCCTTGGGGTTTTCAGAGCCGGTGGAGGGCAGTATGACGCCTATGCGGGCCGCCGAGCCGAGTTTTCCAAGGACAATGGAGGCGCTTTCAAAGCCGTGGCGAAGAGAGTCGGTGCCGACGAAGAAGGTGCCCTTGGTGGTGGGAGGATCGGTGCAGACGGGGATGAAGGTGACGCCGGCCCGCCCGGCTTCGGCCGCGCGCGCGTCGATGGGGTCGTTGCGCGAGCTGAACATGATGAGGCCGTCGACGCGCGCGCGCACGGCGAGGTCAAAACAGCGCTGCGCCTCCTGCCCCGAGGATGCCGCATAGCGGAACACCTGGACCGCGGCCTCGGCGTTTTTCACTTCCTGGTTGATGCCATCGAGGAGGCCGCGGAAGTAGGAGTCGTCGGTATCGGGAATAGCCACGATGAGGTGATACCGGGCGACATAGGCTCCCGAATCCGCCCTGAATACGCCGCGCGACAATGCCATCCTGCTCTTGCTGACGAGATTGGCGTTGAGGATGGTAGCGCCCAGAAGGACAAGGCCGAAGAGGATCGCAAGTATGCGCGCCGCCTTTTTCATCGCTCGGCGCCGATCACCTTGTCTTGAATGAAGCGAAGTCGGCGGCTCGCAGCTTGGCGAGCAGTCCCGGATCCCCGACGGCCACCCAGGTGAAGGAACCGCCGAGAAGGTATTTGGAGAAAGCGACCTGCACTTCCTCGGGCTTTACCGCGGCGATGCGAACGATATCCCTGACCCAATCGGATGGATCTCCCGCCGCCATGACGGAGCCGATCATGAGGCCAGCGATCGCCGCATTTGTCCGGACGGCATCGAAATATTCATTGATGAACATTCCCTTGTACGTTTCCAGGGCGTCGGCGATCTTCATGTATTTCGCCTCCTCTCCAGGGCGGCCGGGATCCACCGAGACGCAGCGCCCCGAGGCAAATATGGCGGCCGCTTCGTCGATGTAAGCCTTTATCTTGTCGGTGGCCGATGTCTTATAGATGGAAATCGAGCCATAGTTGGCGCTAAAAGCCCTTATTCCCGCGCTGGGCGTGTATACGGCTCCATACTTGTCGCGCACGACGCTGAAAAGAAGATCGGAGAAGAGTTTGGTCGCGAGGCTCGCCGCCATGTAGTCCGAGGCGCCAGGCGCGGGTGCGGCAAAGTCGCCTCGCAGATAGGCTACGCCTTTGGATTGGTCATGGTCTTCGGTAAAGAGTTTACCGGGGGAGTCCCGGCTAAAGGGGGGCGCTAAGGGCACAGGCCCGAGCTTCAGGTTGGGCAGCGTTCCTATCGTGGACTCGAGAGCCGCGCCGAGCGCCTGGGCGTCGAAATCGCCCACGGCGACAATGAATATCCTGTCAGCCGAAACGTTGCCGGCATACCAGGTTTTCATGCTTTCGACGCTTGCCCCGGCAATGGAGATTTCGGTGCCGTCCGGATTGGTCGAATAGGGGTGGCCCTCGAAATATTTCTCGTTCGTCAACTTGTTCGTCACCGACCAGGGGTTTTGGTCCTTGGCCTGTATGGCGAGTTCGACTTCGCTCCTGGCCTGGTCGAAATCCGGACGAGCGAAACCGGGCGATACGATCATGTCGCTCCAGATTGGGAGGAGTTGGTCGAAATACTTGTCGAGGACGTTCAGGCTCAGGGCCGAATATTCGAATTGACTCGTCGCGCTTATCGAGCTCGATGTCGCGTCGAGGAGGGCGGTGACCGTCTCATAGGGGTAATTCGCCGATGCCCTGGCCATTGCGGAGAAGGCGAGTTTGGGCCAGCCGGCTTCGGCGGGAGGCGTCGCAAGGGAGCCGCCGCGCAGGACGAGGCTTATGGCGCGGACTCTGTTCGCGCCGCTGCGCTTGACATAGAGGGGAACTCCGTTTTTGAGGGTATAGGTGAAAAAGCTGGGAAGGTTGTCGCGCACGAACGGAGGCTCAAGCCCCGCGGCGGCCTTAGGCGAATCTTGCGCCGAGACGCCGGATATTCCCGCCAATACCGCGACGACGATGAACGCTATCGAAAGCATCTTCTTGACGTTGTTTGATTTCATGACGACTCCCTCACTTCTGCCACCAGAACGCGTTGCCGGCGTCAACTTTCTCGTAGCCGTACTCCTTCATTTTGACGCTCATTCTCGAATCAGATCCGAAGGTACTCGTTCGGATCCTCGCGAGCGTGGCCGATTCGGGAAGCTTCGCGCCGCCAGAAACGTAGCGGGAAACGAGATCGGCGATGTCGCTCCAGCTCACTTCGCGACAGTTGTCTTCATAGGTGAAGAAGTAGTCAGCCGTCGCCGTGGACCACCAGAACGTGAGGGTGTCGGTGACAAAACGTTGCGCGCTCTCCATGGCGTAGATGTTCTGGTCTATGAGTTTCGTCTTGGCTTTCTCGAGCTCCGCCGCTCCGAAATAGGCTTCGGGATCGGCGGCAATTTGGGCGAACTCATCGAGCACAGCGGCACGCAGCCCTTCGATCCGGTCCAGAATCGCCCCTTCGACGGCCGGCTTGTCGATCAGCATATAGGTGGAGAAAACGAAATTGCCGCCATCGCGAGCCGTAGGGTAAGAGAAATCAATATACTCGGCGTCGTAGAGCCCTTCGACGTTCGCCATGATGGAGCTCTTGAATCGGCCGACAGGGGAGGAGAGGAGGAAAAGAGCGACATCGGAGGTATAGGTATCGCGAGTCCGGAGAAGCACATCAGGGCCCCTCCACCTGAACTGGATTTGGGCGAGCCCCCGGTAAAAGAGGTCTTCGGGCGAGATGAGCTTTATGCCGGCGGGAAGAGCCCCGTGGGGCGGCTCTCCGAGCCGAGGCGCTGGACCGCCCGCCCAATCGCCGAAGAACTTTTCGGCCAAGGCGAAGACTTCATCGGGAGCGCAATCTCCTCCCACCATGAGGGCCATATTGGCGGGAATGTAGAATTCGGATTGTATCATCCTCAGCGTCGCAACGTTGGCTGATTCTATATTCCTTTCGGGCCCATCGACATTCTTCCTCCAGGGGTAGTCGGCAAACATCCTCGACTCGAGCGCGTTGTTGGCGATCCGCGCGGGGTCGTTGTGGTAGCCCCTGATTTCATTGAGCACCACGCGCTTCTCGTTTTCGAGTACGACGGGATCGAATAGGGGATCGCGGACCGCCTGAGCCCAGAACTCGACGCCCTCGGAGAGTCGATCCGAAGGGACTGTTATATGGTAATTTATGAATTCGGCTCCCGTCGCGCCGTTCCATGCCGTGGTACCCATGCTATTGAGTGCCGCGCTGAAGGCTTCCTTCGTGCGATATTTCGCGTTTCCGGCGAAAAGCATGTGCTCGTAGAGGTGGAAAAGCCCGGCGGTTTCGGGGCTCTGGGCGCTCGCTCCTCCCCTGAATGCCACGCAAATGGTGACAAGGGGCACTGAATGGTCTTCGATGGCAAAGACCTCAAGGCTATTCGACAGGATCCTATGGGCGACGGCTTCCCCGCCCGCCGTTTGAGCGAAGGATGGCAGCAAAAAGGCGCCCAGGAACGCGGCGAGCGCGATTCGCCCGAAAAGCCTCGCGGTGGCGTGCTTGCTTCTCATCGGTTCTCCTTATCGTATGCGCGCATTGTCCGCAGAATTTCCTCGATTTCGGCGGCGCCCAGGATGAGTGGCACTGGATAGGGCGTGCCGTGAGCCTCTTTCAGCGCTTCAGCCGCTATTCCCGGGATGTCTTCCTCTCGCAGGAAGTCGGCCCTTGCCGGGATACCGATTTCCGCCTCGAGGGTGCGTACAGCCTCTATGAAGATCCGCGCGCAGGTTTCGGCATCTTGCGTTTTGCTTCTGTCGCAGGCGCCAGCCGCCGAGGCGAGGTCGGCAAGGCGCTGCGGGCAGGCTGATACGTAAAGCTCAAGGAAATACGGCAGCGCGATGGCGTTGGCAAGGCCGTGGGCAACATGGTAGCGCTCGCCAAAGCGATGGGCGACGGCGTGAACATAGCCGACGAAACCTCGCGTGAAGGCTCTTCCGGCAAGATGGGAGGCGCGGAGCATGGCCTCGCGCGCTTCCATGTCGGTTCCTTTCGAATATGCCGTCCCGAGGTTGGAGAAGATGAGACGTACCGCCTCTATGGCCTGGGCATCGACGTCCGAATAATGCAGGGTATTGGTATAGGCCTCGACGGCGTGGGTGAGGGCGTCGATTCCCGTGGCGGCGGTGAGAGCCGGGGGAAGGCCCGTCGTGAGGGCCGGATCCAATATGGCGGTATCGGGAGGCAGGCGCGGATCGAGAGCAGTTGTTTTCTTATGACGCTTTGTGTCGGTTATGACGGCGGCGGCTGTGGCTTCGCTTCCGGTGCCCGCGGTCGTTGGTATGCAGATGAATGGCAGCCCGCCGTTGCGGAAGGGCATGAGGCCGCTGAATTTCGCTATGCTTTTCTTGTGCGTGGCTCCCATCCTCACCAGTTTCGCGGTATCGATCACGGAACCACCGCCGAGGGCGACAACCGCGTCGCAGCCATTGGCCTTGAGGGCGTCCAAGCCTTTTTCGCAGAGTTCATAGGATGGATCGGGCAGCACTTCGTCGAAGATCGCGTAGGGAATGCCCGCGTCGCTCAGGATCGCGGTGAGTTTGCCGACAAGCCCAGCTTTGATGAGGGTGGCGTCCGTCACTATCAGAGGTTTCTTGGATTGATGAACGCCCAGTTCGGAGGGAAGGAGCTTGATGCTGCCTTGTCCCGTCAGGAGGGTGGGAATTTTTTGCGGTATGAGGGTGAGCGCTCGCGCCGCCAGATTGAACCAGACCCATTTCACTGCATGCTTCATCCTTCCTCCCTCATACGACTGGCGCGGCGGGCCTGGTTTCGCTGGCCCAGGGTCAGCCTTTCAGGTAGCGCAGAAAGCCGCTCCTGTCGATATAATTGCTTTCGCGCGCAAGTTTGCCATCGCGGTAATAGCGCACGTAGGGAATCTGGCGATTGCCGTAGCGGCCTTCCTTTAGGCCGAGAAAGTCCTCGAAAAACGCTTCTTTGTCATATTCCACCCAATAGATGGCAGTATCGGGATCGGCGGCAATATCAACGAGGTAGGCTCTCATCCAGGTCCATTGGGG
>Ga0172371_10014307_pt1 | contig 10237 bp, 13 predicted proteins | sample Lak12m_FD_114543 | JGI IMG/M metagenome (GOLD analysis project Ga0172371, IMG submission 114543) | Freshwater microbial communities from Kabuno Bay, South-Kivu, Congo - kab_022012_12m | ecosystem: Environmental > Aquatic > Freshwater > Lake | place: Democratic Republic of the Congo: South-Kivu... | reverse complement strand
TTTTCCTCTTAGTTGTAGTATTTTCTTCATACTGGCTCCTTTCTTGATGCCTGTTTTGTCGTGAAAACTACATCATTTTAGGAGCCACTACTTTAAATTTCAACTAAGGATAACATTTATTCTATCCAGCCTCTCTAAACCAGAAATTTGTAAACTTTTGAGAAAGTATTTCTTCAAGCCCTTTTTCAGTAATAAAAGTTGCAGACGATGGAATGAATTGCTTAACTCTAAATATCTTACTTCCATTCCAACAAGCTTTCGGGATAACTATTTTTTCCGCTTTAAACTGGTATTGAACGCTTCCACAAACAGAGCATTTACTTTTAATCTCTAATTCTGACTCGACTTCATCAAGAGCAATGTATATCTTAGGGATGAGCCAGTGTAGTGTCGGGCCTTCATATGGGAAAGGAACAGTTTTCCTACTTCGTTTCGGAGTAGTTGATTTATGGATATCTACCATGCCAAAATCACATTCAAATTTATGCTTAAGAAAAAATTGTTTTACCTTTTCAGTAACTATTACTGTATACCCACACCACGAAAAATCACCTATTATATTGCTGTCAGGTTCCCATTCTATTTGTAAAGGCGCCGATAAAGACAACAGTGAGGTAATTCCTTTGTCAACAACAGCATAACACGCCTTACATCTTGTCGTCTTCACCCAAACTCCTGTATGAGCAAAACGGGCATATTCGTAATTATCCAAGTTAGCAATTAAGTAAATTTTCATAACGTTCTCTTTATCCTTTATATGTCAAATTCTCCTCTAAGCTTATTCCTAATTTCATCAATATCTTTAGGAGATACTTTCTCATAACCACCGGGATCATTTTATTGGGGACACATCCCATACTTTCTCGTCTCTTTCATTTCCAGTTTTAGTCCGTATTTTTCCGTTAGCGCAAAGCCTCAAGGAATTCTACAAAATTATCTATACTCGCATCAAGCAAGAATAGGGACAGCGACCATTTATTCTCTCTCCTCGCCAAAATAGTTTTCATGCCAAAAGAAAACAGTGCATCTTAATTCATGAAATACCATATCAGAAACGAGCAAATCGGATAAATGTAAAAATAACGCTCGCTGTCGCTATTTAAACAAAAAGGGCTCGCCGAAGCGAGCCCTTTTTATAAAACTAATTTGCAATTTGTTTAGAAGAAGAGTTTCTGGTTGATCAGAATACCCAGTGAAACGAGCAGGGCATAGATTGCCAGAGACTCAATCATCGCGAGACCGATGATAAGCAGAAGCTGGATCTTTCCTGCCGCGCCGGGATTCCTTGCTGCTCCTTCGCAAGCCTTGCTCAAACCCAAGCCCTGTCCGATTCCTGTTCCCAATGCTGCAATACCTATTGCCAGCGCAGCAGCTAAAACAGCCATTGTCTTAGTAGAATCGCCTGAAGCTGCCGGCTTGGCCGCTTCCTCTGCAAAAGCAACCGGCACAAACAAGCAGATAAGAGCAAGCGTGATTAAAATTACTGAGATTGTTTTCCTCATCCCTAATTTCCTCCTTTCTTCAAGACTCTTATTTTAATGCCCTTCTTCTACAGCGCCAGCCAGATATAGAGTGGTTAGAAGGACAAAGACAAATGCCTGTATCAAACTGACCAGCGTGCCGAGCCCGAGAATAAGAATCGGAATAAACAAAGGTACGAGCATCGCGAGCACGCCGAGTATTATGTGTTTTGCAACCATGTTTCCAAAAAGCCTGACAGAAAGCGTAAGAGGCCTTACGAGATGGCCGATTAACTCAATGACTATCATTAAAGGAGAAAGCCACCATATAGGGCCCATGAAGTGTTTAATATATCCAAGCCCGTGCGCCCTAAGGCCGTAAAAATGTGTGGCAAGAAATACCGGTATCGCCATGGCAGCGTTTGTGTTTATATCGCTTGTGGGGGAGGCAAATCCCGGGATAAGCCCCATAAAATTGCAAAGGAGTATGAACATGAACAAGGTCCCGATTAACGGTATGAATTTCTTCCCCCAGTCATGGCCTAAATTTTCCTCCGCGAGTTTAAGGAATGCCTCAACGATAACCTCAATAAAATTCTGAAAACCCGTCGGGACCATCCTGAGGGAACGTTTGACAACAAGCGCGGATGCTATGAGTATGCCTGATGCGAGGATTGCGTAAGTAACATTATGCGGAACCTTGCCGGGATCAATAATTGCGTCCATTAAAAGAACTTCATGACCTACTGCCATAAATGCCTCCTCAATGAGTCGTAGACTAAGCGGGAAAAATCGTTTGCTATGTTAATTAAAATTCAGATTTAAAGTCAAGGATTCCGGCAGGTTTAAGTTATATAAAATATTTATGAATCTATAATAATGCCCTTGCGGCAATGATTCTTTCTATGCCCGCATAGTCTTTTATAACAGTAATATTACGAAAACCATTCTGCATTGCAATCTCCGAGACCTCTTCGGCCTGCCCTTCTCCTATTTCAAGAAACATAACTCCGGTGAAGGCCAGATACGCGCGGCCCTCAAAACATATTGTCCGGTAATAGTTAAGCCCGTCTTCTCCGCCGTCGAGCGCATTCCTCGGCTCCCACTTATGTATCTCTGGCTGAAGGCATGCAATCTCATCGCTTTTTATGTAAGGGGGGTTTGAGACAATCACGTCAAACTTAAGCGGCATTGCGGATATGAGCTGCTTCATCGGCTCAAATAGAGAGCCCTTTAAGAATGTTACGTTTTTAATGTCATTAAGTTTCGCATTCTCGGAGGCATACCTTGTCGCTTCTTTTGATATGTCGGTGCCGTATACTTCAGCCTCCGGAAAATTTTTTGCAATCGCAAGCGCAAGGCACCCGCTTCCGGTACAGAGGTCAAGAACGCGACTTGGGGCTTGGGACTTGAGACTGGGGACTGTTTTTATTACTTCCTCTGCTAATAATTCAGTTTCAGGCCGTGGGATTAAGACGCCTTTGCCGACTTTTATCTTTAATCCCAAAAACTCCACATAGCCGATAATGTATTGCAAAGGCTCTCTTTGAGCGCGTCTCTGAAGGATGCTTTCAATTTCCTTTATGGCTTTTTCAGAAACAACGGGGTTGTCACGGTAAAGCGCTGCCTTGTCTATACTAAGGCAGTGGGTTACGATGATTTCGGATTCCTTTTGCGTATCCTCAATGCCTTTGGACTCAAGAAAAACCGAAACCTCTTTTATCTTTTCAAACGCAGTCATTAGTTAAATTATTATATCGTAAATGGTAAAATATCCCTAAAAAATAGGGAGGGTGAAAGTTGTGAAGAAAATAACGGCAACCGATACTCTTGAACTGTCAATTCCTGAGCGGATACAGCTTGTCGAAGATATATGGGATACCATAGCCACTGAAGCTCAGGCTGTTGAATTAACAGAAGATGAAAAAAGAATAATTGACAAACGCCTGGACGCTTATCATAAAAATCCTGAATTAGGCTCTCCTTGGCAGGATGTCTATAAGAGAATAGCGAGCAGACAGTGAAATTCAGGCTCATCATTAGGCCTGAGGCCGAAGATGACTTAAAGGAAGCCTTTTCCTGGTACGAAGATAAAAGGAAGGGCTTGGGATATGATTTCCTACTACATGTCGATGCAGGTATTAGATTTATAGTGCGAAATCCCGAAATTCATCCGGCAACCTATCAAAAAACGAGAATACACCTTATAAAAAGATTCCCATATAAAATAATCTATCTTATTGAACATCAAAGATTAATTATCTTGGCAGTATTGCACGGGAAAAGAAGTCCTCAGATTATAGAAAAAAGAATACAAGGCAATTAGCAAATCACTCGTAGGGTAGCTTTTAGGAGGCATCTATGAAAATAAAATTTGAACAGAAAAATTTATTTTGCCTGCCGTGGGCGCAGACAGCAGCGACTTACAGCTCCTTCAGCTTTTCTGCCTGATAATGCGCGATGAGGTTGTCAACAATCTCGTCAATATTTCCCTCAAGAACGCTCTCAAGCCTGTGAAGCGTAAGCCCGATCCTGTGGTCTGTGACGCGGTTCTGCGGAAAATTGTATGTCCGTATCCTCTCGCTCCTGTCGCCTGTGCCGACTTGCGTCTTTCTGTCGGCAGCGCGCTCCTTATCTTTTTTCTCTATCTCAAGCTCAAGGAGCCTTGCGCGCAGAACCTTCATTGCTTTTTCCCTGTTCTTTAACTGTGACCGTTCATCCTGACACTGCACAACCAGCCCCGTCGGCACATGGGTAATCCTTACAGCCGAATAGGTCGTGTTTACGCTCTGCCCTCCGGCGCCTGATGAACAAAATGTATCAATCCTTAAATCCTTTTCTTCTATCTTTATATCAACCTCTTCAGCCTCAGGAAGCACCGCAACTGTTGCCGCTGAGGTATGAATCCTTCCTGATGCCTCTGTAACGGGAACCCTCTGAACCCTGTGGACTCCGCTTTCGTACTTGAGCCTGCTGTATGCGCCCTTACCGGTGATATTTGCGATTATTTCCTTTAACCCTCCGAGCCCTGTCGGGCTGGAATCAATCACCTCTACCTTCCATCTTCTTGCCTCGGCATATTTGGAATACATCCTGAAAAGATTTGTCGCAAAAAGAGACGCCTCATCCCCACCGGTGCCTGCCCTTATCTCAAGTATTACGCTCTTTTCATCCCTCGGGTCTTTAGGCAGAAGCATTATTCTGAGTTCTTCTTCAATCTTCGGTTTCTTTTCCTTGAGTCCAGTCAACTCTGCCTGCGCAAGCTCCTTCATGTCATTGTCGCTGCCTTTCAGCATCTCTTCCGCGCCTTCCATATCCGAGAGCAGCTTTATGTATTCATGGATCTTCTCAACGAGAGGCTGAAGATCAGACTGTTCCTTGGAATATTTCTGATACTCCTTCGGGGCGGACAAAACATCCGGGGCTACCATGAGTTCTGTCAGCTTCTCGTATCTTTCTTTTATTGTCTGGAGTTTTTCAAGCAGCATTTTCCGCCTCTAATTTAAGAACTTCCTTTAACGCGGTAATCGCAACCTCTATCTGGCTGTCATCGGGATTATGGGCCGTCAGCCTCTGCAAAAGAAGGCCCGGCATAATCATGAAATTTATTATCGGATTGTCCTTCATCTTTGCGGAAAGCTTCAAAATCTCATAAGAAAGCCCTGCTATCAACGGAATAAGAATAATCCTCGAAAGGAATTTGTAGAAAAAAGGCCATGACTGCGGGATAAAGGAAAACACAAAGATGCTTGTCACCATAACTATCAAAAGAAAGCTCGTGCCGCATCTCGGATGGTGAGGGCTGAAGGGCCTTACGTTTTCCACATTAAGCTCCCTGCCGCTCTCATACGCGTGAATTGCCTTGTGTTCCGCGCCGTGATATTCAAATATCCTGCGCATATCCTTCCAGAGCCCGATTGCAAAAACATAACCGACAAATATCAGAACCCTTATTATCCCGTCAACAATATTAAATAAAAATGAATTTCCCGATACAGGAGAAACCACAAGGCCTATAAGCTTTGTCGCGTACAATGGAATAAGCACAAAAAGAGCGATGCCTAACAGAAAGGCAAAACCCATTGTAAGGCTGATGGTGAAAGGGGTCATCGGTTTTTCATCTTCATCGTATGCCTTGCTTGCGGAGAATTCTATCGCCTTCATACCGAGAAAAAGCGCATGGAATAATGCCGCAACTCCTCTTAACATCGGCGCCTTAAGCAGTTTCGGGAATTCAGAGAGCGCTTCTCTTTTGACATGAATGTCTCCCTTCATGTCCCGCACAGCCACCGTCCAGCCCTTCGGGGACTTCATCATCACTCCCTCTATTACCGCTTGTCCGCCTATGTTTTTCATATGTTCCTTCTCTCCATGACCACTATAAATTGCTACGAAGCAGTATTTGCTTGAGCGACATCAGAGAACTTTTCGTTAACGTTCTTGGCTAATGGAGCGTGACAGCCGCAACTGTTTGAATCCCGATTTTCGGGATGAGTTTTGCGGATGTAGCGGAATTAGCCTTAGAACGACAGAAAATTCTCTGCAAAAAGCGAAAGTAAATACTGCTTTCAATCACCAAAAAGTGAAAGCAATCGCTGCTTTTCAGTCCCTTCAATTTTTTCAGCAATAAAAAAGCCGTCCCGACATAATGCAAGGACGACTTTTATAGCTTTAAGCGTATCTACTTCTTTGCTACGGTTTTTTTTGCGTACTTCTTCTTAAACTTCTCCACCCTTCCTTCAGCATCAAGTATCTTCTGCTTTCCGGTAAAAAAAGGATGGCATGCCGAGCATATATCAACATGAATCTTTGGGTTTGTTGACCTTGTGACGAAACTCTCGCCGCAGGCGCAGACCGTCTTAACTTCTTTATAATCCGGATGTATGCCTTCTTTCAACTTAATCCTCCTTAAAGTGATTCAATATTATAAAAAATTTCGAATGGTTTTAGCAACAAGAAGCCCGGGTTGAAACCTTAACCCTCTATATATTTTTTTATCCTCAGGCTGTTTTCTTCGGAAAGCTCAACGAATTTAATGCCTATGCCCACATTGGGCTGGGCATGCTGAACGCGAGCCATCGCCGTAATTGGCTCCCCGCCTATCTTAAAACTCAGCTCAAATATTGCTCCGGGAATAAAGCTGGACTGCGTGTAGATATACATTCCGTCTATACTTATATCCAGCGCTTCGGCCTTTACCACGCCGTTTATCACAACATCCTTGCTTACAAGCGCCCTTTTTGTTCTTCTGTCTTCTATTCCGCTCATTGCGTTTCTTCGCCGGTTGACCCCGGCTTTCCGGAACCGTTAATCCTATCCACAAACCCTGTATTGAACTCCCCGTTCACAAAATCAGGGTGCGAAAAAACTTTTCTGTGAAAAGGTATTGTTGTCTTTATCCCTTCAATTATAAACTCGTCCAGGGCGCGAGTCATCTTTGAGATGGCCTCTTGCCTGTTCACGCCATGAACAACCAGTTTCGCGATGAGAGAATCATAATGAGAGGGGACCGTCCATCCGCTGTAAGCGGCAGTATCGACGCGAACTCCGGGGCCGCCCGGCAATGAGAGAAACGTAATCTTGCCCGGATGGGGGATGAAGCGATCGGGGTCTTCAGCATTTATCCTGCATTCTATTGCATGGCCGTGAAACTTAATCTGATGCTGTTTATATTCTATGAGCGCGCCTGCCGCAAGTTTTATCTGTTCCTTTATAAGATCCACGCCGCTGACCATTTCTGTTACAGGGTGCTCAACCTGAATCCTCGTATTTATCTCCATGAAATATATATTGCCGGCCGTATCAACGATAAACTCCATTGTCCCAACATTCCTATATTTGATAGCCCTTGCAGCCTTTACCGCAAGCTCTCCGATTTTCTTTCTGAATTTTTCTGTTGATATCGGCGACGGAGCCTCTTCAATGAGTTTCTGATGCCTCCTCTGAATAGAACAGTCTCTCTCGCCGAAATGAACTGTGTTGCCCTTACTGTCCGCCGCTATCTGGACTTCTATATGCCTCATCTCAGGTATATATTGTTCAACGTAAAGCTCGCCGTTTCCGAATGCCGCAAGCGCTTCCCTTTGCGCCATATAAAAGGCCTGTTCAAGCCCGCTTTCTTCTTTTACGATTCTCATCCCCCTTCCGCCTCCGCCTGCAGAGGCCTTGATAATCACGGGGAAGCCTATCTTCTTTGCGACCTTCATGACCATCTCTTCTGAACTGACAGGCCCGTCGCTGCCCGGCACAACAGGAATGCCGCGCCTTTTCATCACCTGCCTTGCCTTTGCCTTATCTCCGCCGACTCTGATATTTTCAGGAGTGGGCCCGATAAAGGTTATTCCCGATGTGGCGCAGGCCTCTGCAAAATGCGGGTTTTCCGATAAAAAGCCATAACCCGGATGCACTGCCTCCGAATCGGTTACCTCTGCGGCGCTGAGAATTCCGGGTATATTAAGATAGCTTTGAGCAGAACTTGCCGGGCCTATACAGATAGCCTCATCCGCAAGTCTTACGTGCAAGGATTCTTTTTCCACGTCTGAATAAACGGCAACAGTCTTTATGCCGAGTTCTTTGCAGGCGCGTATAACCCTTACCGCAATCTCTCCCCTGTTTGCTATTAGTATTTTTTTAAAAAGTTCCATTTTTATTTTTTATCCTTTAACTTCCTGCTTCTAACTTTTAACTTATTGTACCGGCTCTATCAGGAAGAGCGGCTCGCCGTATTCAACGGAATGCCCGTTTTCGACAAGTATCCTGACAATAACGCCTTCCACTTCTGATTCTATCTCGTTCATAAGCTTCATAGCCTCTATAATGCACAATACCTGCCCTTTTTTAACGCTCGTGCCGGTCTGTACAAATGCATCTGAATCCGGGGATGACGACCTGTAGAACGTGCCTACAATCGGCGATGTTACTGTAACAAGCTTTTGGATATCCTCCGCAGGTTCCGCAGCCGGCTTCTCATGCACAACCACGGGCTTTGTCAGTTCAATCGAGGACAGCCTTTTCTCTCTCCGTATCTTTACCTTATTGCCGTCCTTTTCTATCTGGACTTCAGTAATATCAGTATCCTTAAGCAGTTCTATAAGCCCTTTTAAATCATCGAGTTCCATTTGCCCTCCCAAATTAATGTGTCATAGCATCAATATCAGAGTCTTTAAAACTTTGCCCCTTTGACACTTTGAATCTTTGATACTTTAAGGCTCTGATACTTATTTAACTCTCTCAATATATTCTGACGTCCTCGTATCAACCTTTATCACATCGCCTTCGTTTAGATGAAATGGGACTCTTACCACAGCCCCTGTTTCCAATGTCGCGGGCTTTCCGCCTCCGGAAGCCGTATCTCCCTTAAAACCCGCGGGATCCGTCGTTACGATCTTGAGTTCGACAAATGTAGGGAGCGAAACGCTTATAGGCGTATCCTTATGATACAGTATATTAACCTTGGTATTTTCCTTTAGAAACTTTATAGCATCTCCAAGCTGTTCGCGACTTAACGGAATCTGCTCGAAGGTCTCTTCATCCATAAAGTAATAAAGTTCTTCCTGAGAATATAGATACTGCATGCTCTTTTCTTCAAGCCCAGGAGTTTCCAGTTTCTCGCCGGACCTGAATGTCTCCTCAAGGACCGCGCCGGTTTTTATATTCCTCATCTTTGTCCTGATGATAGCGCCGCCCCTTCCCATCTTAACGTGCTGGAAGTCCACTATCTCGCACGGCTCTCCTTTGAACTCAACCTTAAGACCTTTTCTGAAATCACTTGTAGAAACAATCAATTTAAATAACCTCCAATTTTCTTGACAACCTTGTCAGCGCTTCAGCCCCCTCGGGCTTAACAAACACCATATCTTCTATCCTGACTCCGCCCACATCAGGGACATAGATTCCGGGCTCTATTGTAAAGACCATGCCTTCCTTAATAGACTCTTTCCTGTTCCATGTTATGTGCGGCAATTCGTGAACCTGAAGCCCGATTCCGTGGCCTGTTCCGTGTCCGAAGAATCCGGCATACCCTGCCTTTTTTATAACATACCGTGCAGAATTGTCAATGTCCCTTCCATTCATGCCCGGTGAAATCGCGGAAACCGCCTTCCTGTTCGCCTCCAGCACTATCCCGTATATTTCTTTTTTTTTGCCTATACCGGCGCCGTTCATTAGCAGGGTCCGCGTCATATCCGAAAAATAACCCTCTGCCTCGCCTCCCCAGTCTATCACCACAAGGTCTCCCGCATTCAGCTTTTTTTCAGAAGGCCTTGCGTGAGGCATTGCCGAGTTCCTGCCCGAAGCCACTATTATAGCAAACGGGAGCGATTTACACCCTTCCCTTTTAAGCCTATCCTCAAGCATAGACGCTATCTTGTTTTCTTTTACGCCTTTTTTTATATATGGCTTAACCTTAAGAAACGCAGACTCGGCTCGCCTGACTGCCTCTTTTATAGCCGTCATTTCCCTCTCGTCCTTAACAGTCCTGAGCCTTTCAACCAAGTCTCTGACAGGCTTGAGCGCGATTCCTTTTTTTGAAAGCGCGTCAAAAAAACCATAAGAAACGGATGCCTCGAATCCGAGCCTTTTTATGCCAAGCTTTTTTTTGAGAGTCGAGACCGTTCCGGCTCTCTTTCCTTTTTCAATAATAATGTCCCATTCCTTGACTTCGCGTTGCGCCTGCTCTTTATATCTGAAGTCCGTAAGGAAAAGATTTTCTTTGCGCGTGATTAACAAAAATCCCGAAGAGCCTCCGAATCCGGTAAGGTACCTGACATTATTTATAT
>Ga0172371_10014306_pt1 | contig 10237 bp, 10 predicted proteins | sample Lak12m_FD_114543 | JGI IMG/M metagenome (GOLD analysis project Ga0172371, IMG submission 114543) | Freshwater microbial communities from Kabuno Bay, South-Kivu, Congo - kab_022012_12m | ecosystem: Environmental > Aquatic > Freshwater > Lake | place: Democratic Republic of the Congo: South-Kivu... | reverse complement strand
TTGAAAATCATTTACAAATCTTCAGGTGAAAGTCCGGTTTTTTTTGCAATCCTTGAAACTCTGAGCAAAAGCGCTTTTGCGTTTGCAATGGCTTTTTCTCTTGTTTCGCCATATTTCATTATTCCCGGTATTTCAGGAATTTCGGCTATCCAACGGCCATCATCTTCTTTCTCAGTTTCAATTGTGTATTTCATAGATTCCTTTGTGTTTTTTCCGCAGATTCAATTTTCAAAATTACAATTTTTATAAAAGAAACAGCATAAATTTTACTTTTGCCCACCACTCAACAGAGTAATCAAGCTTATGAAATATCCAGATAATTTTATTACACCTACCGGAATGTGTAATCCCGAAAAATTCGGGAATATTCGTGCATTAGTGGCTATTTTTAATCAGATGAAACAGCGCATTTTTTATTTTATAAATACATGGGTTTTCGTCCTGCTCCTGATGGTTATTAACCTTTCATGTTCCAGGCAAACCCCACAGAGCGAACAATTGATCTACCCACCGGTAAATTTGGATGAAATCGTTGGCATGTCGCCCGTTTACAGCATCGAAATCCCCGATACACTTGATTTTGCTGGTGAACCGGTTCCGCTGGACATTTTTTACATCCGCGAAAACCTCGACAGGGAACTTACCGTGAACACCTATTTTCATTCGTCAACCCTGATGATGCTGAAACGTGCCAACCGCTGGTTCCCGGTTATCGAACCCATCCTGAAAAAGAACAATCTTCCCGACGATTTTAAATACCTCGCCCTGATTGAAAGTGGATTTGAAAATGTGACTTCACCCGCCGGAGCCGTGGGTTTCTGGCAGTTTATGAAAGGAACCGCCAAAGAATACAACCTGGAAGTAAACGATGCTGTGGATGAACGCTTCAACGTAGAAAAATCAACCGAAGCCGCCTGCCGCTACCTGATTGAGGCTTACGCCGAATACAAAAACTGGACACTGGCTGCTGCATCTTACAACACTGGAAACAACCGGATCGACAAAGAGCTTGCCAGGCAAAGGGTTTCCAGCTACTACGACCTGTATTTATCCAATGAAACCACCCGCTACATTTTCAGGGCGCTTGCTGTAAAACTAATTTTCCTCAATCCTTCAAAATATGGTTTTCAGGTTTCAAAAGAAGATCTTTACCCGCAAATTCCAACAAAAATTATTACTGTAAATCAGACGGTGAGCGACCTGGTGGATTTTGCCCATAAACACAAAATCACTTACAAAACCCTGAAATATTTCAATCCTTGGCTTAGGGACGACAAATTACCAAACCGTTGGGGAAAGATTTACCAGATTAAAATTCCGGAAGAAGGCTCCCTGATTTACTCAAAACTGACAGGGGGAAAATAGGTCATTTACTGGTTGACCTTTACCCGTTTTCCGGATTCAGACCCAATCATTCTCAGACTTTTCTGTAAGGGATTTCAAAGTAATTGGTGATTTTTCCGTATTGGATCACACAAAAATTTCATCCTTGATATTTTTGTTAAAAAGATTTTCTTTACATGAAAAAAGTAAAATCTTACCTTTGACTAAGTTTATCGGATGGGAGATTTGAAAATGAAAAAGAGGGACTTCCTAAGGTTTGGTATGTACGGGACTTGTGGCGCATGTCTTGCTGGTGGGATGTTTCCTGCAAAAGCCGCAATGCCTGAGCCACAGAAAAAAACAGGGAAGCAACTCAGGAAAGCCATCCATTACACCCCAACAGCCAAAGGGATGAAATGCCTGATTTGCCCCAACGAATGCCAGATTAAACCCGAAGAGCACGGCGACTGCCGCACCCGCTATTTTACCGATGGCGATCTTTACACGATTGCTTACGGAAATCCTTGTGCGGTGCATGTTGACCCCATCGAAAAGAAACCGTTTTATCATTTCATGCCTCAAAGCAAATCTTTTTCAATTGCTATTGCCGGTTGCAACCTGGCCTGTCTTAATTGCCAGAACTGGGAAATTTCGCAGGCAAGCCCGCTCGATACCACCAACTACGATCTGATGCCCGAAGCTGTTATTACTCAATGCAAGAAGGCACAATGTCAATCCATCTCTTACACCTATTCCGACCCTGTTGCGTGGTACGAATATGCTTACGATACAGCCCAATTGGCAAGGGTTGCGGGTATTAAAAACGTGTTGGTTTCGGCCGGGTACATCAACAAAGAACCTTTACGCCAACTTGCAAAATACATTGACGCTGCTACCATCGATCTGAAAAGTTTCAGCAACGAAATTTATGAAATGCTCAATGCCGGAACCCTTCAACCGGTGTTGGATACGTTGTTGTTCCTGAAAGACAACGGTGTCTGGCTCGAAATCAGCAACCTGGTTGTTCCCGATTGGACCGATGATTTTGATATGATAAAAAAGATGTGCGGCTGGTTTGCTGATAACGGATTTTCTGACACTCCGCTGCATTTTCTCAGGTTTTACCCACAGTACAAATTGGCTCAACTTACTGAAACTCCGAGGGATACCCTGGTAAGAGCAAGGCAAATAGCCCAGGCCGCAGGACTGAATTATGTGTACATTGGGAACCTTCCGGGGACAGATGCACAAGACACCATTTGTCCGGGATGCAAAAAACCGCTGATTGTACGGAAGGGATTTTTTATTGAGAAAAACGAAATCAAAAACGGCAAATGCCCGGTATGCAACACAACTATTTCCGGAGTCTGGCTGTAAATAAATCGTTTTTATCAAAAAAATTTACACTTATGTTTGTGATTAATTGTTTTAAAAACCCATTTTCAACCATTCACAGAAAAAACATTATCTTGCACGGCAATTTTTAAGAACAATGAAAAACGCACATATTATTTTTTCACCCGGAAAGGATGCTGATACGATGGAGGTATTAATGAATGGCGATCTTACCATTCAAAATGTTCCCGATTTTCATAAAAGGATCATGGGACAGGTTAATTATCATAAAGTTATTGAGGTAATTGCAGAAGAGGTAACCGCCATTGATCTCGCTTTTTATCAACTGATGCTTTCGATGAAAAAAACCTTTGAATCGTCATCAAAACAGTTCAAGGTTGTGTACATTTTGCCTGGAGACCTCGAAAATATATTTCTTAATTCAGGTTTAATTATGAATTCCAACGATTAGCAATGATTAAATTTTTATAAAATGCTTAAAACGATACTGGTTGTTGACGATTCACTAAGCATCAGAGAGGCGGTAGGTTTTACCTTGCAAAAGGAAGGGTACAATGTTTTGAAAGCCGAGCATGGAAAAGACGCTTTGCAACATTTCAACTCTGATCCAATCGATTTGGTAATTACCGATTTACACATGCCTGTTATGAACGGCATCGAATTAACAGTCGAAATAAGGAAATTACCCGAGTACTCAAGGGTACCTATCCTGGTTTTAACAACCGAATCGCAGGTTGAGAAAAAGATGGAAGCCAAAAAAGCAGGCGCAACCGGCTGGATAGTGAAACCATTCGTACACGAAACCTTACTGGCCATTGTAAGAAAGGTGATAAGGTAAGTACTGAAAGTATTTGATTATGAATGAAAAACAGAATAAAACTGCTGTGTTATGGATATGATGGAGGAGTTCAAACAAAAATTTATTGAGGAGGCTGACGAATTAATCACCAACCTTGAAAGTTCTTTGCTTGTGCTCGAAAAAAGTCCGCACGAAAAAGAACATATCGAGCAGGTCTTCAGGGTAATGCATACTCTGAAAGGCAATGGAGGTATGTTTGGATTCAACAAAATAAGCGAGTTCACACACAATCTCGAATCGATTTATGACCTTGTGAGGAACGGCAAAATGGCAATAACCACCGATCTGCTGGATACAACTTTGTTATCGGTTGATCATCTGAAAATTTTGTTGAAAAAAGGTGATAACCTTGATGCAAAAACCCTCCAGGCACAGAACGAATTTACCCGTAAAATCGAACAGATCATCAGTAATAAATCAGGAAACCAGCTTGTTACACAGGAAAACTTAAATAATCCAAATGTTGTTGCTACGGGCGAAAATTTTGGAGTTAGTACGAGTAATATTTCCACTTACTACATTTCATTCAGACCTAACCCTGATATTTTCAATAACGGCACGAATCCGCTGTACCTTCTCGATGAAATTCACGGAATGGGCACAACTTCGGTAATTGCCCATTTTGATAGTGTTCCTTTATTAGACGAATTCAATTATTCGACATGCTATGCCTGGTGGGAAGTTTTTGTGACAACGGAAGAAACTAAAAGTACGTTGGCTGATGTATTTATTTTTGTCGAAGACGATTCAACCATTGATATTCAAAAAATTGCAGATGCAAACCTTTTTGAGGAGAGCGTTTTTGTTGATTACATCGAAAACCTTAAAAAAGCCAACAAAATTGTCGATCTGAAAGAATTGCAAACGCTGATTAATGAGTATGAAATTGAACATGCTGAACAATTGACTCCGTTGAAGGAGATTGAAAACCGGATTCCGGAAATAAATGAGGTTGTAGTTGAGAATATTACCCCTGAAGAAATTATCCCTGAAGAAACAAACCAGACCAAAAACAGATCAGAAAACACTATTTCGAGTATCAGGGTTTCATCCGACAAAGTGGACACATTAATGAACCTTGTAAGCGAAATGGTTACTGTTCAGGCACGCATGAGCCTGTTGGCCGAAAAAAGCAATAATCCTGAGCTGATCAATATTTCAGAAACCATGCAAAAGTTGTCGAAACAATTACGCGACAATGCTTTCAGCATTTCACTCATACCTATTGGCAGCATCCTCACCCGGTTTCAACGCCTGGTTCGCGACCTGTCGAACGAATTGAAAAAGAAGGTGAATTTCGTAATTGAAGGTGAAGATACCGAACTCGACAAAAACATTATCGAACGGCTGAGCGATCCACTGATGCACATTATACGCAATAGCCTTGACCACGGAATAGAATCGCACGAAAAGAGAATAAAAGATGGGAAACCTGAAGTGGGAACAATCCATTTCAGGGCTTATCATTCAGGGAGTAATGTTCATGTTGAGATTTCAGACGACGGCGCCGGTATCAGCAAAGCCAGGGTGCTTGAAAAAGCAAGAATGAAAGGCCTGATCAGTGATTCGGACCATTTGAGTGAAAAAGAGATTTTCAATCTGATTTTTTCACCCGGATTTTCAACAGCCGATTCGGTTTCCGGTGTTTCAGGCAGAGGGGTAGGCCTTGATGTTGTAAATAAAAAAATTATGGAGTTGAGGGGAGAAATCCTGGTTAATTCGGAACCGGGTGAGGGAACTACTATTACCCTGAAATTGCCACTTACTCTTTCGATCATCGACGGAATGCAGGTAAAAATCGAGAACACTTTTTACATCATTCCACTTTCATCAGTACATAAAATCTACTCTATCAATCACAGTCTTGTCGAGAATGCATTCGATAACCTCATTGTTCTCCAGGGTGAACAAATTCCATTTTTTTATTTGCGAAAACAATTTCATATCAATGGAATACCCCCTCAAAGGGAAGAAGTCCTCGTGGTAAAATACGAATCTCAGAAAGTAGGACTGATAATCGACAAGGTAATTGGTGAATATCAGACGGTGCTAAAACCTTTGGGAAAACATTACAAACATCAGGAGTTTATTGCAGGTGGTACCATTTTGGGTGATGGCACCATTGCTCTTGTTCTCGACACAAACAAAATAATCTTTCAGTTTGCCAATAAAAATTTAAAAGAGGAGGAAAAAATATGAGCGAGGTTCAGGAAAACAAAATCAGCTCATACCTGACTTTCAGCCTGGGTAACGAACTATTTGCATCACATGTAAACTTTGTGCTCAAAATTTTGGAAATGCAGCATATCACCGAGGTTCCAAAGTCGCCGCCCTTCCTGAAGGGAGTGATTAATCTCCGTGGAAACGTACTTCCGGTGATAGATGCCCGAATAAAATTCGGGATAAATGCCACTGAATATACACCCAGAACGGTCATTCTGGTGCTTAGTCTGGTAATTGATGGTGATCAGGTTGAGGTAGGCGCCATTGTCGATTCCGTTCAGGATGTGGTGGAATACGACGGCAACAACATTCAACCAACACCCAGGCTGGGAAGTAAGTACAAAACTGATTTCATCGATGGCGTAATGAAAATAAATGACCGTTTTGTGATGGTTCTCAACATGAATTCAGTGTTTTCGAATGATGAGATAATCGAACTTCAGGAAAAATCAGATCAAATCAAAAAAAGTGTCTCTAAGCATAAAACAGAAAATAAAACCAAAATTAAAGTGGGAGGAGAAAAAATATGAGATGGACTGACTATAAAATTGGATTTAAACTGGGTATTGGCTTTGGAATCGTAATAATGATTATGTTGATAATAGGAAGTATAGCTATTTATCAGATGTTAATGCTTAAAGGTACTGCAAAAGATCTTGCCACCGAGAGTCTTCCCAGAATAGTAATTTCACAGAACCTTCAGAATGCTTCATTTGGAGCCATGTATTCTCTCAATCTTTATGCTCTCACCAATGAAGAAAAATATATTATTGAAGCAAAAAACCACATCACTTCATTGAAAGGTTATCTCGATGAAGCCACACAGATGGAGCCGGATTCAGAAGAAGGCAAAAAGTTTCTTGAGGTGGTTATCCAGACAAAGTCAGAAATTGATAACTATGAAGATAAGATCCTTGAACTGGTCGAGGATTATAAAATACTGAGAACCAACCAGGATATGATGGATAATGCCGCTCTGGATTTCACTGATAACTGTTATAATTTACTAAGAAGCCAGGAGGCATCTCTTGCTGACGAAATCATGAAGAAAAAAGCCACCAGGGCAAGACTCGAAAAACTTACTATGATTAGCGACATTCTCGATCTCGGCAATTCTATTCGTATCGATAATTTTAAAGCCCAGGCAAGGAATGATTTCATCCAATCCGACGAAATTCTGAAGAAGTTTGATGAAATTGATTTGCTCGTTCAACGCCTGGATTCTAAGGTTTCCGATAGTTTCGACAAAGAACTGATTAAAAATATCAGATCTTCCGTTACCATTTACCGTCAGGCAAAAGAACAGTATTTCAAACACTCCTCCAAAGAGCTGAAAATCCTTGGTCAGTTGCGCGAAAGTTGCCTTACGACTGCAACAACCTTTAACCAGATTTTAAATGAAACCAACGAACTAACAGTTGGTTTTGCCAACAGATCGGTTGGGAATCTGAATATTTCTTCAATAATTCTGATTTCAGGCCTGTTTATCGCTTTACTGGTGAGCCTCTTCCTGGGATATTCCATTTCACATGCTATTGCCAAACCCGTAAGGCAGGGAATGCTATTTGCAGAACAGGTTGCAAAAGGTAATCTTGATGTAGAATTAAAAATTGACCGGAAAGATGAAATTGGTAAGTTAGGCGAAGCGCTCGAAGAGATGAAATCACGGTTGCGTGAGGTAATTGTTGCTATTCAGAATACTTCAGATAATATTGCCGATGCCAGTGGTCAGATGAGTTCTACGGCCCAAATTGTGTCACAAGGTAGTACTGAACAGGCATCAGCCGCCGAAGAAATTTCAGCTTCGATGGAGCAAATGTCGGCAAGCATTTCGCAGAACACTGCCAATGCACAACACACGGAAAGAATTACAGGGGAAGCTACCAAAAAAATCAAGGAAGGTGGTGAAAAGGTGATCGTAGTGCTTTCTGCAATCAGGGAAATTACTGAAAAGATTACCATCATAGGTGATATCGCCTATCAAACCAACATTTTATCACTGAATGCAGCCGTTGAAGCAGCACGTGCAGGTGAGCACGGGAGGGGATTTGCCGTTGTTGCTGATGAAGTAAAGAAATTAGCCGAACGCAGCCAGACTGCTTCTACCGAAATCGACAAAGTTTCCAAATCCGGAGTAAGTTTAGCCGAACATGCAGGACAGCTCTTTACTCAAATTGTACCCCAGATTGAAAACACACTGAAACTTGTCCAGGAAATTACCGCCTCAAGCCTCGAACAAAATTCAGGTGCAGATCAGGTGAACAATGCCATACAGCAATTTAATCAGGTAATTCAGCAAAATGCGGCTTCCGCTGAAGAAATGGCCACAAGTTCTCAGGAACTGTCAAGCCAGGCACAACACCTCAAAGACATTATTGGTTTCTTCCGGACAGGAACCACGTCAGCTCATAAAACCATCAAAACACAACACCTTCCGCCGGCTTACCAATCCCAGCAAAAACCAACGTTTCAAAAGTCACTGAAGATCAAGAGTAGTTTCAAAGGTGGTGTAAATCTAAAACTTGGTTCAGACGAAATTGATGGTCAGTTCGAAAAATATTAACAAACGATATAAACTGGAATTTTAAGGTAGATGGATCTTTCGGATGTACATAAAATTTATCAGACGGAACTAACGGATAACGAATTTATGCGGTTGGGCAGTTTTATTTACGGTGAATACGGAATAAAAATGCCTCCTCATAAAAGACTGATGCTACAGGGCCGGCTACGCTCAAGGCTGAAAGCACGCAATATGTCATCGTTCAGCGAATACATCGATTTTTTATTTAGTAGCAAAGGTCAACAAATCGAACTGGTTCACATGATTGATGTCGTTACAACCAATAAAACCGATTTTTTTCGTGAACCAGATCATTTTGATTTTCTATTTACTCATATTCTGAGCGATTTTTTTGGGAATACACCCAGGGGAGCATTTAAAATTTGGAGTGCCGGGTGTTCAACCGGCGAAGAACCTTACACAATGGCCATTATCCTGAGCGAATTCAGGGCACTCAATCCTGGATTTGATTTTCAGATAAAAGCAACCGATATTTCGACACGGGCGCTCGAACATGCAATATTGGCCATTTATCCTGAAAACAGGGTTTCTGTTATTCCACTCAGTTTAAAACAAAATTACCTGCTCCGTAGCAAAGACAGGTCGAAAGACGAGGTGCGGATAATTGCTGCTCTTCGTCAGAAAGTACATTTTGAACGTCATAACCTTATGGAAATCCAGAACTTTCCTGACGGTGGTTTCGATACCATTTTCTGCAGAAATACACTTATTTATTTTGATCATACCACCCAGCGCCGGGTAGTGGCCAACCTTTGCAATAAACTTGAACCTGGAGGATACCTTATGATTGGTCATTCCGAAACCATTTTTAACGAACAATCACTTCCACTTAATAGAATTAAACCAACTATTTACCAAAAAAGATTAAACTAATTTGGCGACATGAAAGAAGAACCGTACAAAATACTGATTGTTGATGATAGCCAGCTTAATCTTGACATACTTCAAGAACTGCTGGGTCAGTTTAATTACATGCTATTCACAGCCAACGATGGGAGATCGGCACTAAAAACCGCAGCCCGCTACCCTTTCGATCTGATGCTTTTAGATGTAATTATGCCGGAAATAGATGGTTTTGAAGTATGCACTCGCTTAAAGAGGAATCCGGCAACAGCGGGTATTCCCGTTATATTTCTTACCGGTCAGATGGATTCTGAAAGCATCATGAAAGGTTTTGAGGTTGGAGCTGTTGATTATCTGGCAAAACCATTTAATAAAGTGGAGCTACTTGCACGAGTTAAAAATCATCTGGAACTGAAAAGATCACGTGAAGAATTGGTAAAAGCAAAAGATGATGCCGAAAATGCTTTGAAATACAAAAGTGAGTTTCTTGCCAATATGAGCCACGAAATCCGCACACCCATCAACGGAATCATTGGAATGTCAGAATTTTTGGCACAGACCCAACTTGCTCCCAGACAGGAAGAATTCGTGAGAATTATCCGTTCATCGGCTAATTCATTGCTTAACCTCATCAACGACATTCTCGACTTTTCAAAACTCGAAGCCGGCCGCGTTGAACTGGAACAAATCGACTTCGACCTTAAGGAAATGATTATTGACACTGTAAAATCAATCGAATTTAAAGCTAATGAAAAGAATTTATGGGTAAAATATGAAATAGATCCTGAACTTCCTCACGCCGCAAACGGAGACCCAACCAGAATCCGCCAGATAATGCTCAACCTGATTTCTAATGCAATAAAATTTACCAATAACGGTGGCATTACAATTAAAACCACCCTTTTATCACGATCTAAAAATTTTGATAAGATCCGGTTCGACATCATAGATACTGGCATTGGGATATCGGAGGAAGGCAGGAGAAAACTGTTTAAATCATTTTCGCAGGTAGATGCTTCTACCACACGTACTTACGGAGGAACCGGACT
>Ga0172371_10014305_pt1 | contig 10238 bp, 9 predicted proteins | sample Lak12m_FD_114543 | JGI IMG/M metagenome (GOLD analysis project Ga0172371, IMG submission 114543) | Freshwater microbial communities from Kabuno Bay, South-Kivu, Congo - kab_022012_12m | ecosystem: Environmental > Aquatic > Freshwater > Lake | place: Democratic Republic of the Congo: South-Kivu... | reverse complement strand
CTGGCGCGCGCCACGCCGGTTAGCTTTAGCTCCATCTTTTTGGATGTTGCCGAGGCAAGGCTGCCTTCGGCAATGTTCTGGACTGTGTCTGATCTGTCGGACTGGTTTAGTTTTCCCATCCTTGAATCTCCTTTAGGGAAGAGGCGTTCCTTTGAGATAAGCAAGTTTTCTACCAAAGCGCAGGGGTTGTGAGGAAAACGGCAATTTGCGGGTTGTCAAAATCCCCAAAGCTCATTATAGGCACGCGCCATGCGTTACCAAAACATAACCAGTTGGCTAAAAAATATCTCTTTGGCGGTTGCCGCCCTCTTTTTCCTCCTTCTTGGGGTCGATTTGTTGGTCGCCTCCTATTCCCTGGCTAACCCCCTCGCCTTCATCGTTACCTTTTTCGCCTCCTCCTTGATAATTCTCATCTCGCTAACAGGTCTGATTTTCTGCATCTTTAGCCTCGGGCGACTGCTGCACGAGGGCAAGGGAGAAAGCCCATGAAAAAGCGCAAACTGGCAATAATCCTCTTGTCCCTGCTGATGGCACTGCCGATGATGTTGCCCATGCCCTCCCCGCTCGAGGCTGATAATTGGGCAGATAAAATTAGCAAACATACCCTCACCAACGGCATTAGGGTTTTTATCTATGAGCGCCCCACTTCCCCCACCGTCTCCCTTTATATCGGCATTCGGGTAGGGGCGGTGGATGACGAAGAAGGGCGAACGGGGGCGGCACATTTTTTGGAGCATCTGCTGTTCAAGGGAACGGCAAATATCGGCTCTTGGGATTTTGCCAAGGAACAGGAATTGCTGGCGCAGATAATCGCCGTTGGTGAAGAAATCGACTCCCAAAGGGCAAAGGGGGCAAAGGCTGATAAAGGGCTCATCGCCACCGCCAGCGAGGAACTAAACAGGCTCATCAGGGAGCATAGTCGATATTACCGAAGCGGTGAGCTGGCACGGATTTATGCCGAAAACGGTGCCCAAGATCTCAACGCCTATACCAGCAAGGACATAACCGTTTATCTGGTTTCCCTGCCCAAGGATAAAATCGACCTTTGGGCACGCTTAGAAGCGGAACGAATGAGCGCACCGATTTTTCGAGAATTCTACGCCGAGCGTGATGTTGTCGCCCAAGAGCGCTTGCAGCGCACCGAGGGGCTTCCCGAAGGCAGACTCAACGAGCTATTGGGGGCGATTGCCTTCCTCTCCCATCCCTACCGCCGTCCGACCATCGGTTGGAAGGATGACATCGAAGCCTTGAATCATGTCTATATGCAAAGGCATTTTCGAAATTTCTACACCCCGGAGAATACCTTCATCACCGTCGTGGGGGATGTCCAAGGTGATGAGGTGATGGCGCTCCTCGAAGAGCACTTCGGCAAGATTCCCCCGCGGGAAACTAGTCGCCGCCGTATTGTGGAGGAGCCACCACCAGCTGGAGAAAGGCGCGCCGAGCTGCTTCTGGATGCCAACGAACAGATCATCATCGGCTTTCCCAAGCCCACCTTACCGCACCGAGATAACATCGTTTTCGAAGCGATAGAGGCGATCCTGGCGGAGGGACGCTCCTCCCGCTTGCACCGTCGGCTGGTGGAAAGTGAAAACCCCCTTGCCCAAGGGGTAAGCGCCACCAACGGCTATCCCGGTATCCGCTACGATAACCTATTTTGCATCCATGCCACCCCCCTGCAGGGATGTAGCCTGGCGGAGGTGGAAAAAGCCATCTATGCCGAATTGGCAAGGCTCCAGGACGAAGACATCGCTGAGATGGAGCTGCGCAAAATCAAGAACCAAAAACGCTTTAGCCTGCTGAACAGGCTCGCTTCCAACGAGGGACTTGCCTCGTTGATTTCTTTCTACGCCACCGCAACGGGCGATACGGCTTACCTTGCCACATACCTGCAAGAGCTAGAAAAGGTAACGGCAGCGGACATCAAACGGGTGGCTCGGAGCTACTTCCGGGAAAGTAACCGTATCGTAGCGACAATAAGGAAAAGGTGAGAAGGGGCGCATGGCAAGAGGGGTAAGCGATAAAAACCACCGGGTGATGTCATCGACGGCACCACTTATCGTGCCTTTTCTTTTTATCACCATCGTCGTTGTCTTTCTCTCACCGCTAGTAGCAAGCGCGTCCCAAACTCAAGCCCAGCACCATCCGTATCATCCGACAGCTCATCCAGCTACGGCGGAGCCCTTTCCGGGGACGACACCCCCTTTGCCCCTCTTTTCTCCCCCTCTCTCGAGTCTCACTCGGGCAACTCCGCAGCGGCTTGCCGTAAAAATCCCCACGGCGGAGCGCTTCACCCTGGATAACGGCATCGTTGTCTATTTTATCCGCGACGAGGAGCTGCCGCTCCTACATGTAGAAGCAACGCTCCTCGATGGCGCACAAGCCGATGCAGAGGGTAAGGAAGGAACGGCACGCCTGCTCTGGGCGCTGATAAGAGGCGGCGGAAGCACTTCCCGCAGCATCGAGGATATCGACGAGCGCCTCGACTATCTTGGCGCCGCCATCACCGCCACGCCCGGAGAAAGGCTCTCCTCGCTTTCCTTGACAAGTCTAGTCGAAAGCGCCCCGGCGGCTTTGGAAATTTTTGCCGATATTCTGCTCAATCCCGCCCTACCCGCCAATAAAATGGAAATCTTCAAGGGTATCGCTCGGGAAGAAATCAGAAGGGTAGCCGATAACCCCCAATCGCTAGCCTTGCGGCACTTCTCCAGGCTCATGCACGCCAACACCACCTTGCACCGTTTTCCCCAAGAACACACAATAAAGGCTATAACCAGGGAGGATTTGCTCCTTTTGCACAAAAAACTCGTTACCCCAGAGCGCCTTTTCTTCTCGGCAAGCGGACCGGGAAGCGCCGCGGCGCTGCGCGAGCAATTGAATCCGCTCTTTGGCAAGCTCAAAAGGAAAAAATCCCCAAGAGCACAAGTAACGCTCCCGCAACACTCACCGCGCCGTCCGCAGGGCGAGATTTATTTTTTGGCAAAGGATTCTCCCCAATGTATCATCATCAAGGGTTGGGGCGCACCCCAACGGGCAAGCGCAGGCTCTTATCCCCTGGAGCTGCTCAACAATATCCTCGGTGGGGAGGGGCTCATCTCTCGCCTTTTTTGTGAAATCCGCACCCAAAAAGGCTACGCCTACGCAACTGGCTCGTTCTATCGGCAATCCCCCGATTTTGGCATCTTGGGGGCTTACGCCTTCGTGAATGCGGAAACGATGTTGCCCACCCTCGCGCTGCTGAACAACATCGTCGGCACTATTAGGCAGGGCGATTTTTCGGAAGCGGAAATAGCGCTAACCAAAAGTGCCCTAATTAACCGCTTTGTTTTCCTCTTCGCTTCCCCCGCGGTAAGCGCCCAGCGCCTTCTGGAGCTCGAATACCTTCATCTGCCTGCCGATTTTTATCAGCGCTATCCAGAGCGCCTAGCAGAGGTCAGCAAACGGGAGATGCAGAGGTTTGCGCGTGAGATTTTTCCTGAAGAACACTCCCTGACGCTCATCGTCGCCCCCCGCGAGCAGGGGGAAGCCTTACGCCTCACTTATCCCCAGCTGAGGCTCATCGATATTTCCCCTCCCCCTGAATAGAGGAGAAAAGGTATGGGCAGGCAAGGAACAATGGAAACGGTGTTAACCTTTGACAGCAACGAGTTGCTTCGTGATTTGCTAGGTCCCCATCACTGCCATCTCCATGCGTTGGAAAAACTGGAAGCAATCAAAACGGCGCTCCGCGGTAGCAGCATCCATCTTACGGGGGAGAGGAACGCGGTGTTGCTCGTCAGAAACATCCTCTCCCAGTTGTATGAGATAATCGAAAAAGGCTATCCCCTCTATCTGGCGGATATCGGCTATGCTCACCGCATCCTTTCCCAAAACGCCAACGCGCGTATTGCCGACATCTTCATGGACAAGGTTTTCATCGCCGCCAAAAAGAAAATCATCGCCCCTAAAAGCTTGGCGCAAAAAGAGTATATCGAGGCAATGCGTAAATCCGATATGGTTTTTAGCATTGGTCCCGCGGGCACGGGCAAGACCTATCTGGCTATGGCAATGGCAATATCCTCCCTGTTGAACAAAGAGGTTGCCCGCATCATACTTGCCCGACCTGCGGTGGAGGCTGGGGAAAAATTGGGCTTTCTCCCCGGCGATCTCGCCGAGAAGGTCAATCCCTATCTGCGACCACTCTATGACGCCTTATACGATATGCTCGATTACGAACGCGCCCAAGCGCTGCTCCAGAAAGGCACCATTGAGGTTGCCCCCCTTGCTTTTATGCGAGGACGCACCCTCAACGAAGCCTTCGTGATTCTCGATGAGGCGCAAAACACGACATCCGAACAGATGAAGATGTTCTTGACCCGTTTAGGTTTTGGCTCCAAAGCCGTCATCAACGGCGATATTACCCAAGTCGATTTGCCATCCGAAAGGGTCTCTGGCTTGGTGGAGGCACAGAGGATACTAAAAAACACCCGGGGGGTGTGCTTTGTGGAATTCACGGATGTCGATGTGGTGCGACACCCGCTGGTACAGGAAATCATCAAGGCATACGCGAAAAATAAGAGTGGCAACGCCAAGGCAAGCAACGCCAAGGCAAGCAATGGCAAGGCAAGCAATGGCAAGAAGGAGGCGGCGGAATGAAGAGGGTGGATATGATACTGGATATGTTGATTGGCATGCTGCGTTCACTGCTAAAAAAGACCACTCGCTTCAACAACGAAAAGGGCTTTAAACACTACCGCATGATAGCGGCAGTGGCAATGATCGTTATAGTGGCAATGTTGCTAACCCCTCGGATAACCATCAAACCACCGGCATACGAAATTGGAAGTATCGCCAAAAAGAACATCGTTGCCGACCACGATTTCCTCGTAATCGATAAAAACGCTTATGAGGCAAAGAAAGTGGAGGCGATGCAAGATGTGTATATCATCTACGATAAAAATCCCCGGGTGGAGGTGCTGCTAAAATCGAACATCGATATGGCAATCCCAATTTTTCAGCGACTCCACCAGCAATTGGCAAACTCCCCCAGCGATTCTGGCGCTGTTTGCGCTTTGGAAGAAGGCACAGGCAAAACGGCGCATAAAGAAATCGAAAGCGCTTTGGCAATAGCGCTGAGTGCCGATGATTTCAACAGCCTGTGTGGCGCCAAATTCTTCCCAAAGATCTTGGAAAGCATCAAAAAGCACCTGGGGAAAACCTACACTACCACCACCATCGTCGATGTTAGCCCTACCGAAGAAGACATCAAAAAAGGAATAATCGTCCGTGATGCCCAAGCCAAAACAGAAACCCTCAAAAAATCGTGGCGCAGTTTCCGCAACATAGAAAGAACACGCACCGCCTTAGCGAAAGAGATAGCGGCTTCTTTCCCTGCCGAAGAAGCCAAATTAAGCAAGGCGACGCAAATGCTCGCTTCTCGGCTCTTGCAGCCGCTCTTTATCTATAACGCCACCGCTTTGGAAAATAGAAGACAGGAGGCTCTTAGCAAAATCACACCCGTTTATTTTCCCGTTTTGAAAAACGAGATGATCATCAGAAAGGGTGAAAAAATCACCCAAAGCGATATCGACAAGATCGAGGCTATGGCTAAAGACTCCAACAAAAGCCTACTCTCGCAATTGAGCATCTTCTTGGGCGTCTTGTCGCTCGTTTTTCTGTTTTCAGGGGTGATGTATCTCGTTTCCCGCGAATGGTTGGGAAAGAAAGAGGATAGCGGCAGGGCGATTCTCTTCATAATGATCTGTCTGGTTTTGCAAGTTGCCATTACCCGCTTTGGGATATTCATCGCCGCTTCCGTCGATTCCGTCTTCTTGCTCACACATTCGGAAGCGTTTCTCTTCGCCATTCCCTTTACCACCTCCACCCTCTTGGTTGCTTTGTTGATAAACAAGAATACGGCGGTTTGTTTTGCAGTCCTCTCTTCGCTTCTCATCGCCTTACTCTTCGAAAGTAAGATGCCCATTGCCAGCATGTCGCTTTTTGGTGGCATCATCGCCTCCTACCACATCATTCAATGCCATCGCCGCTCCGCCTTTTTCCGCTCGGGATTTATCCTAAGCGGAATCAATGTGATAATCATTATCGCTTTTGCGATGGTCGCCAACGATCTCTTTTCGACGGCAACGCTGTTTCGGGCGCTTTGGGGAACGCTTGGCGGCTTTCTCGCTTCCTTTTTGGTCGCCGGCTTGGCGCCATTGTTCGAAACGAGCTTTGGCTATCTGACCAACATCCGTCTGCTGGAATTGGGAAATCTCAACAACCAGATTTTCCAGAGGATGATGATCGAAGCGCCCGGAACATACCATCATAGCATCGTCGTTGCCTCTATGGTCGAGGCGGCGGCGGAAGCAACGGGGGCTAACCCCCTCTTGGCAAAGACGGCGGCTTTTTATCATGATATTGGCAAGGTCAAAAAACCCTATTATTTCATCGAAAACCAAAAGGAGGGCGAAAACCCTCACGACAAGCTAAGCCCTAAAATGAGCAGCTCGATTCTCATCACCCATACCAAAGACGGAGCCGAAATTAGTGAGCAAATCGGCTTGCCGAGGGCGATCATCGACATTATCAGACAGCATCACGGCTCGTCGCTGATAAGCTATTTCTTCAACAAAGCCAAAAACGATGCCGATGAATCGATAAGGGCACTCTCCGAGGACAACTTTCGCTACCCTGGGCCAAAGCCACAAACCAAAGAAGCCGCCCTCGTTATGCTCGCCGATGTTGTGGAAGCCTCCACCCGCACCTTGCATCACCCCACCCCCGCCCGTATCGAAAATCTGGTTCGCGAACGCATAACCCGTGTATTCGTCGATGGGCAGCTCGATGAATGCCAACTGACAATGGGCGATCTCTATAAAATCGCGGAGATTTTCACACGGCTCATCACGGGGATTTTCCACCAGCGTGTTGACTATCCCGAAGATATTCCCAGCGGTATGCCCAAAAGGGGCAAGGCGAATGGTAACGGGGAAATGCCCAAAAACAACGGCGAAATGGCGATTACGGAAAAGGCAAAGTAAGGCAACATAAGGCAACATGATGAGATGACGATTCTAATCAAAAAAAAACACCCCAAACTCCCCGTAAGCGCACCAAAAGCGCGCGCATTTTTGAGAAAAGCCCTGCGCCTGCTGGGTATTAGGGATAAAGAAATCAGCATTTTTTTTACCGATGATGAAGGAATTCGGGATCTGAATCGAATCTATCGGGGTCAAGATAGCCCTACCGATGTTCTCTCCTTTTCCCAGATCTCTAGCGAAGAAGCGGGTGCTTTTCCCAACGAGAACGGCGAAGAGATCCTGGGCGATATCGTCATCTCCATAGATACCGCCGGGCGAGAAGCTGAAAGTGCCGCCATCCCCTACGAGGATGTTCTGGATTTGTTGCTGTTGCACGGGCTTTTGCACCTCCTAGGTTACGACCATGAGGGGGTAACCGAAGAGCGGGAAGAGCAAATGCGCGCTAAAGAAGAGGAAATCTTTTCCCAAATCAAAGGCTCCCGCTAGTCCTAAAAAGGAAAGTAGAGATATCATGCGAGAGGTTTGGATAAAACTGGAGATAACGACACCGGCGGAATTCGTAGATCCCCTTTGTAGCTTCCTCGATGATCTCGGTGTGGAAGGCTGTTATCAAGAGACGAATATCGATAGCAGCGATAACAGCGAAGAAAATTGGCAAGGACATGATTGGGCGCCCACCCCCTCACGAGAGGGGGAAGTCCTGATTGCCCATATCCCCCAAGATATCCGTTATAAAAAGACCATCGCCGCTCTCGAATCTTATCTAAAAGAGCTGCAAGAGCTCTTCCCGACAGGGGTATCTTTTAGCCTTTCCTCGGAAATCATCGAAAACCCCGACTGGAGTGAGGGCTGGAAAAAATATTTCAAGCCGTTGCGTATCGGCAAGAATATCATCATCAAGCCCTCTTGGGAGCGCCTAGAAGATACCCCTGCCCCTATCGTTATCGAAATAGACCCGGGCATGGCGTTCGGAACAGGGCAGCATGCCTCCACCAGACTCTGTCTAGAGGCGATGGAAACCCTCCTCTCCTCCCAACGACAAGAGGCTTGGCGGATGCTGGATTTGGGGACAGGCACGGGCATCCTCTCCATTTATGGCGCAAAAGCGGGAATAACCTCCATCCTCGCCATCGATGCCGACCGCAACGCCATTGCCATCGCTAGAGAAAACGCCATCCTCAATCGAGTTACGGATAGCATCACCTTTCGCACCCAAAGTATTAGCGAGAGCGAAGGCTCTTTCGAATTGCTCGTTGCCAATTTGACATCCAAAATCCTTATCGAGAATCGCCACAGCATTTTCGCGCTACTCGAACGCGGCGGCTACTTGATAATTTCAGGGATACTGGAGGCAAACACGGAGGAACTAGAAAGGGCTTTCGTGATGGATTTTGGGAAAATCTGCCAAAAGACGAGCAGCGACGGTTGGGTCTGTTACACACTAAAAAAAGAAGACTGTTAAAATCAGCATAAAAAAATAAAAATAGGCGAAAAATGACCATTCCCCGCATCTTTTTCCAAAGCCATATTATCTCCCCAACGGCAACCATCACGGGGGAAAGTCACCGCTATCTCAAAGCGGTGCTGCGCCTGCGTGAAGGGGAAAGGCTGTTCATCGCCGCTTTCAATGGCGAATTTTTGGCGCTAATTGCCAAAATCAGCGAGCGAGAAACAACGGTAAGTATCGTCGAAAAAATCGAAAGAACAACAACTGGGGAAGAAGGAATTGCCTCCTGCCGCTTTACCCTCGCCCAGTCGCTTCTGAAAGCCGACAAGATGGAGCTAATCGTGCAAAAAACATGCGAGCTTGGCGTTAGCGTTCTCGCTCCTTTCATTTCCGAACGCTCTATCTCCCAGCCGCCATTGGAAAAGCTAGAGACAAAGCGCCGCCGTTGGGAGAAAATTAGTGAAGAAGCCGCCCGCAAAAGCCTGCGCCAGACACCGATGCGCATCGATGCCATCTGTTCTTTCTCACAGCTTCTCTCTAGGCTGAATAACGGAGAAGAAACATCCAAAGTGGCAAAAACGGCTAAAGTGGGGAAAACGGCAGATGGGGCAAGGGAGTTGGAAAAATCAGGGATGGGGGATGAAGCGGGGGCAACGATAAAAATCATCTTTTGGGAAGAGGAAACGGCACTTCTTTTAGGAGACTTCCTTGCCTCGGCGGGGCTTTCCCCATCAAAAGTAAAGGGTATATTTTTCATCGTGGGACCAGAAGGGGGTTTCTCCGATAGGGAAGTAGAGCAGGCAAGGCTAGCGGGCTTTCACAGCGTCTCTTTGGGAAAAGCCTTGCTCAAGGCAGAAACCGCTGCTATCGCGGCAAGCGCAATTTTAGGATACGCAATGGGAAGATACGGCGGGCTTATCGAGGGTTGAGAAAAGGAGAAGATAATGGAAAGTAACTATCTCTATGGCGGTTTTTTTCAGCGCACGGCGGCAATGCTCATCGATGCGGCAATCTTGATGTTCTTTTATCTCGTGCTGCTAATAATCGCTTGGGCACAGGGAGACTGGGGATCCTCGTTAAGCTCCTGTTGGCGGTGGCAATCACTGCCAAGTATTTTTATCCTCTATTTCCTGGCAGCGGGGCTAGGTAATATGCTTTATTTTACCTATTTCCATGCGGTTACGGGACAAACCATCGGCAAGCGCCTGATGGGGCTAAAAGTAGTAACACTTTACAACGAAGAGCTTTCTTGGTGTCGCTCTTTTTTTCGATGGTGCGGCTATTTTATCTCCAAGTGGTTCTTCTTCTTGGGATTTTTCTGGGTCGCAATCAGTTCTCAAAAACGCGGCTGGCATGACTACATAGCGGGCACGGTGGTGATCCGCCTCGGCGTCACAGAGCCCTTAACCAAAAATGCCAGTAACAATTGAGAGCTTTGCCTAATACAACAAGCTCACCAATACATCATTCCCGTCCCCGTTTTCACGGGGATAAACTCCAGCGGGAATCCAGTCATCCAATAATCGTCCCCTACCTTTACCCGTCATTCCCGCCCCCGTTTTCACGGGGATAAACTCCAGCGGGAATCCAGTCATCCAATAACCGTCTCCTACCTTTACCCGTCATTCCCGTGCAAACGGGAATCCAGGCATCCAATAACCGTCTCCTACCTTTTACCATCATTCCCGTCCCCGTTTTCACGGGGATAAACTCCAGCGGGAATCCAGGCATCCAATAATCGTCTCCTACCTTTACCCGTCATTCCCGTG
>Ga0172371_10014304_pt1 | contig 10238 bp, 8 predicted proteins | sample Lak12m_FD_114543 | JGI IMG/M metagenome (GOLD analysis project Ga0172371, IMG submission 114543) | Freshwater microbial communities from Kabuno Bay, South-Kivu, Congo - kab_022012_12m | ecosystem: Environmental > Aquatic > Freshwater > Lake | place: Democratic Republic of the Congo: South-Kivu... | reverse complement strand
GGAATAACAAGATTAAAAATTCCATAAGATTTTGTGCCGATAAGATAAGGATTCCCCAATCGAGTAAGAGTAATTTCATCAAATTCTCCAAATCTTAAAGTTTCTGCTTCAATATAGGTTTCAGACATTGAAACGCTATTCTGCATACCAGGGGTTCCATTGATAAAATTAGCATCTGCATCGCGTCCGTTATACGTTATGAGATTATTATTTGCCCAGTTTTTTGAGTCTGAACCGGAAATGCTTGAATTAATTCTTTCCATTGAGATATAGGCGGAAGTAGTAGTTCCGGCAAACCATTCTTTACAATCTCCATTATTGTTCCTGGAACAACTAACTTTATCAATCAAATTATTATTCCTATTTCTTAATTCTAATTTATTTCCGTCATTATTAAATCTTGCATTTCCCTTAAAAATAAAATCGGCAATGATGTCACTAACAGTATTGTCGTCTGTGCTTTCTAAAAGATAATATTGATGGGCTAAAATTGTTGTCGTTGCCAAAGAATTGGCAGTTGAAGTGGAGATTACGATAAACTCTTCTCCGTCTTTCATAATCCGCCAATCTGCCAAATCAATATCACTATCAGTATTATTATAAAGTTCAACCCATTCGTCATTCGCCGAGCTATTTGTTCCCATCCAGGCAATTTCATTTATAACCACTTCCAACGTCATATCTTCTTGCGGTTCCTCCTCATCTCCTATTGAAGTAGAAGTTTCTTGCTCTGGATCAAGAAAATTAATCTCTCCTTTAAACTGCAGATAACTGCTTTTCCCGGTTTCTCTAATCCTGACAAAAATATCTGCCATTCCTCTAAAATCACTTTTTTCCTTTTTAATTTTTAATTTAATATTTTCTGTAAGCGAAGTTCCTGAAAAAAATTCCTTTAAATAGTATTGGGAAGATTGCCATTTATTATCTTTTTCATTGTAAATCTCAGAAAGGACTTCTTCTTTTTCTATTGAAATTTTCACATCATAAGTGGAATTCTTAAAATTAGACAAAGAGAGAATTGCTTCTATTTCGCCATCAATCGGATTATTTTGAGAATAAGTAAGATTAATTTGCGGAAGAATAGTATCTTCGCTTAAATCAAAATTATAACTTGCATAATTAGAATAAGATTCGTCAATATAAGCACAACCTTGATCTATTATTCCTTGCAATATTTTTTCTCCGATACCGCTGACTTTTAATAAATCATTAAGAGTATAAAAAGGTCTTGCCTCTATTATTCTTTGTGCCAAGACCGATCCAATACCGACTAATTTTTGTAGCTCTTCTCTAGAAGCATTATTAATATTTACAATGCAAATATCTATATCTTTATTGTCCTTATTTTCTTCCTCTTCTTCCTCTTCTTCCTCTATATTGTCAGTCTCCTGTTGTTTTTCTTTCATTAATTCAGCAAATTTTTGAGTAAGAATATCTATTTGTTCTGCAATATCGTCCAGCATTTCCTGCATTTCTTCTAATGTCGGCTTCCCCGACTGTTGAGAATCGATTTCAACTGTTTCTTTAGATTGCTGAGGTCCGACCTCAACAAGTCCTTTACTGGTTTCTATTACCGTTAATTGCCCAGACGCTTTATTTTTTAAATATTGCTCTTCTGTATATGATAAAGTTTGGCTAACACTAGCTGGAGAAAAGTTGATAATTTCAGATATCAGCGATTTTATATTATTCCAAAAATCACTCAGTACAGGCGTTCCTCTAACGCTTTTGGTTATCAATATTTCTATCTCTTTAATCTTATTCGTTATCGGTTTTAATAAATATTTTTCCCAAAAACTTAAAGGTTTTATTCCTAAATCTGGCACTTCCGACGAGAAATCAATCTGTATTGATGGACTGTTAACCCATTTGTAGTCTTCTACGGTACCACGAATATCAACTATAAATGGTGGAAGGTCATGTGTTAGGTCAGTATATACCCCCCACATTCCGCCATAACTCATTTCATTTTTTGGAGGGTTAAGCGATTGTGTCGAGTAAAACCTTATCAGAATTTCTCCTTTATTTTGACTAGAAGGTTGATAAATTACTATATATTGAAAAAGAGCTATTCTCTTTTCATCATCTATTGATTTATATTTGAATTCTATTGCACCAGGTGTCATTCTGATTTCATTACCAAGCAAAAAATTAATCCCATATGCAACTGCCCTTTCAACGCTTTCTTTCTCTAGTTCGTTTAAAATTACTGAAGGATCTTGCGTTAAAAAAAGCTTAGCTATTTTTATAGCGTTTTTTATTATCGTCCAACTAATCTCTACAGGAATATCCATTAAAAGATGATTTAGCGCCTGGATTCTTATTGCTTTTCTCATAATAATCGGCACTGCTCTTTCTTCATCGGTTGTATAGCCGGAAGACTCCAAATCTAACCATTCAGAATTAAATAAATGCACCAATGAATCTATTAATTTTTCAACTTTATCTTCCGGCAATCCCATATATACCTTAATTTCTTCAAGAGTAATATTCTCCAAATCATATCCAAAACAAATATTCGGTAAAACCAAAAATCCCGTTAAACAAATTAGCGTTAGAATATAAAAAAAGAATCTATTTCCCAATATTTTTTCCATTAAAAAATTGATAAAATATCAATTTTCTTTATTATTGAATTTGTTTTTGTTTTTCAAAGAACTATATACCTCTCTTTAGCCGAGGTTCGCTCTAATAAAAAGAACTATTGGATAGAAATTGTTTTGAAAAAATCTTCAAACTCTTGAACACATTTTTCTTTTTCGTTGGGAACCCAAACTAAATGAAAACCGTAAACTTTATTTTTTATAGGAATATAAACACTTATACCAGATCCCAATTTTTCAAGTTCAAAAGTATTCTTTGTGCCATAATAATTATTTATCGTAATTTCTTCAAATTCATCATATTTTACACTCTCCATCAAAAGATGATCTCTTTTTGTTTCCCTTTTTATCTGATCAAAATCTCCTTCTCTGTATACAATAGTAGTCCGAATAAGGCATCCTTTTCTTATAGGAAGAACTATTTTTTCTTCTCGTATTTCCATTTCAGTTCCTGGGGGAAAGAATATCATTAATCCTTCTTCAACCTCCATTTTTTCTACTTGCCAACCCTCTGGTACTTTTACAGTTAATCCTGCTTTTTTATTTTCTACAATTATTCCCTCCGTAGTTTCTTTAATTATATAATCATTAACACTTCCTTTTATTTCTCTATTCTGCCACCAAAAAAATAATCCTCCAGAAATGAGGATTAAAACGAATATAAAGACAAATATAACTTTTTTATTCAATAATTTTATGAAATTTGACATGTTTCCCCATCATACAAATCTTAAAATAAAAAATCAACCTTTTATCTGTGGAAAACTAAAAATAAGTTTTGAACTATCTATATACTCCTTGACGATGATTAATACGAATTACGAGAATTCCCAAATTTTTTTTATAAACCTTGTAAATAATACGATAAACTCCAACTCGCAAAGAATAATATTCTTGAAGTTTTCCTTTGAGTTTTTTTCCTAAAAATGGTTCGATTTTTAAATTAAATAAAGCTGCAAAAATATGCGGCTTATATTTTTTATTAATTTTATTGAGATCTTGTACCGCTGTTTTTGATAGAACTACTTTATACATTCTTTATTTTTTAGACAAAATAAAACCCTCTCTAGACAATACTTCTTCAAGAGTTAAACAACTACCTTTTTTATGTTCCTTTTGAGCTTTTTTAATGTCTTTTTCTAAATTAGGAAAAATACGCATTACCTCTAGGGTTTCTTGCCATGATTCAAACTCATCGGCAGACAAAATAACAACTTTAGGTCTTCCTTTTTCGGTTAAAGTAAAATAAGTAGTTGGTCTTTGTACTTTTTCAGCTATTTTAAATATTTTTCCCCTTGCCTCTGAAATAGGTAAGATTGTTTTCATTTCCATATGTGTACATCATAACGTACAATATATAACTTTGTCAAGTAAAAAATAAATGGCTTTTAAACTTAGGAGTTACATCCCCATAAACGCCTTAATCTTGCTAATCGGCACAGCATTCACGTTGCCTTTGGAATTAATTACACTTAACCCAAGAACCTCTCCTTTAATATTAAACAACGGACTTCCTTTTAAAGATCCTGTTTCTATAATATTTGTCTCTATTAAACTCTGGTCAAACTTCTTAATAATCCCCTCGTTCACCGATTTTTCCATCTGCTGGATTCCTTCTTCTTCCGGACCGAAAACAACGCCCAACAAAAACACTCTTTCTCCGGTTTTCAGCTTGTCTAAAGAAGCAAAACCAACTGTGGTCAAAGAAGAATCAGACAGTTTCAGTAAGGCCAAATTCTCCTGCAAATCCCTTTTTAAAACCTGAAATGAAGCTTCCTTGCCGTCCAAAAAGAAACTGAAAGTTCCGCCTTGCGGCACAAGCTCAGCCAAAGTTACCATTAGCCCGTCGGAAGTAACGACCAAGCCGGAGCCCTGCAAAACAGTACCGTATTTGGTTTTGGTCCTAACGCCAACTACTGTTTTTTCCACCCTTTCAACCGCCTCTACTAAAGCGGTATTTTCCTGGACATACACCTGATTGGTTTCATTCACATAAACAGGATTCTTTTCCAGATTATACTCATAAAACAGCGGCCTTTCTACAAAATAAGGCCAGAGAATCTGGTCAGCAAAAATGCCTCCGACCGTTCCAATAATAAACATTCCGATAATTATTAAAAGTTTTTTTGACATATTATTTTGTTAAAACTTTTTCTTTTTTAACGATTAAATCCTTGGCAGTCCTGAAAACAATATTGCCGTTTTCCAAGTCAACAAGGATATTATCCCTGGCTTTGATGTTTCCTGAAACTATTCTCAAGGCCAAGGGATCCAAAATCATTTTTTGGAGAACTCTTTTTAGGGGCCTAGCTCCGAGATTCTGATCAAATCCTTTTTCAGCCAAAAATTCCTTGGCTTTTTCCGTGACTTTTATGTCAATTCCTTTTTGGTTAAAACGATCAGCAATATTGTTTAACTGCAAATCAACTATTTTCTTTATTTCCGGCCTGCCAAGATAATTGAAAATAATAATATCATCAATCCTGTTCAAAAATTCAGGCCTGAAATTATCCTTCAAAGCCGACATTACCTTGTCTTTCAAGTCTTCTTTCCCTTCCTCTCCTTCAATAAATCCCAAAGAAGCTTCCTTGGCAATAATGTCTGAACCGACATTTGAAGTCAGTATCAGGATTGCATTTTTGAAAGAAGCGGTCCTGCCTTTGGCATCAGTCAGCCTTCCGTCTTCAAGAATCTGCAAGAGTATATTGAAAACATCTGGATGGGCTTTTTCGATTTCATCCAGCAAAATCGCGCTGTACGGCCTTCTCCTGATTTTGTCTGTCAATTGTCCTCCTTCCTCATACCCGACATAACCGGGAGGAGAACCTATCATTTTGGAAACAGTATGTTTTTCCATGTATTCTGACATATCCAAACGGATCAAAGAGTTTTCATCGTTAAACAAAAACTCAGCCAAAGCTTTGGCAGTTTCTGTTTTGCCGACGCCTGTCGGTCCCAAAAATATAAAAGAGCCCAAAGGACGATTTTCCTCTGAAATGCCGGCTCTGGCCCTGCGAATGGCATTGGAAATGGCGATAATCGCTTCTTTTTGGCCAATGACTCTTTTAGTTAGAATGTCTTCCATTTTCTCGAGTTTTTTCACTTCTTCTTCCAAAAGACGGGTGACCGGAATGCCTGTCCAGCGGGAAACAACCTGGGCCAAATCTTCTTCTGAAACCTCTTCCTTCAAGATCGGCCTCAGCCTCTGGAATTTTGCCAGTTTTCTTTCAGCTGCTTTCAATTCCTTCAAAAGAGTGGGCATTTTCCCGTATTTCAATTCAGCCACTTTTTGCAAGTCAGAAGAAGTTTCCGCTCTTTCTATCTCAAACCGCAAATTGTCTATTCCCTCTTTAAGGTTTTTTATTTTGGAAATTATTTCTTTTTCCGACTGCCATTTCGCCTCAATCCCCTTTGCCTTTTCTTTTAAATCGGCAAGTTGTCTGGCAAGAACTTTTATCTTTTTATCGTTTTTCCCAGCAACCTGCTTTTCAATTTCTTTTTTCTGAATTTCCCTTTTCAAATCCTCAAATTCAGCCGGCTCTGATTCGATCTCCAGCCTTAAAGAACTCATGGCTTCGTCCATCAGATCAACTGCTTTGTCCGGCAAAAACCTATCGGTGATATAGCGTGCTGCCAGTTCAGCAGCTATAACCAAAGCAGAATCTTTTATTTTAACGCCGTGATGTAATTCGTATTTTTCTTTTATTCCTCTTAAAATGGCAACCGTATCCTCTATCGTAGGCTCTGAAACATAAATAGGCTGAAACCTTCTTTCCAAAGCCGGGTCTCTTTCAACATATTTCTGGTATTCTTTCAAAGTGGTGGCACCGATTGCCCTTAACTCTCCCCTGGCTAAAGCGGGTTTTAACAAATTGGAAGCGTCAATCGCTCCTTCGGCAGCGCCGGCTCCGACTAAAGTATGCAGTTCGTCAATAAACAAAAGGTATCTGCCGGCTGCCCTGTTTAACTCTTTCAAAAGCGCTTTGACCCTGTCTTCAAATTCACCCCTGTATTTCGTGCCGGCAACCAAAGCTCCCAAGTCCAAAGCAATGATTTCTTTGTCTTTCAAAGATTCCGGAACCTTGGCAGAAACTATTTTCTGGGCAAGGCCTTCAACAACTGCTGTTTTGCCCACTCCGGCCTCGCCTATCAGCACAGGATTGTTTTTTGTTCTTCTGGACAAAACCTGCATCAGCCTGCGAATTTCGTTTTCCCGGCCGACAACAGGATCCAATTTTCCCTGGCGGGCCAAATGAGTCAGGTTCCTGGCATATTTTTCAATCACCTGATACTTTGATTCAGGTTCAGGATCAGTTATTTTCTGACCTCCCCTGATTTGAGCCAGAGTTTTTAAAGCTGTTTCATAGTCTATTTTACCGAACTCCAAAGAAGTCACTCCTCCTTCAGGCTGTAAAAAATTAGTCTTGTCAAGAACGTCCTTTGCTTTGCTTGGAACATCCAAAAGAGACAAGAATAAATGTTCGACCGAGATATATTCATCCCCCATTTTAACCGCTTCCTGCCTTGCCCTGTCTAAAACCCTGGCCATGTCCTGGGTCAAATATAATTGGCCGAAAACCTGGGGAGCAGCGATTATGGGAATTTTTTCCAAGGAGATTTTCAATTTCCTTTTTAAGCTTTCAATGTCAACTCCCAGCCTTTCCAATAAATTCAAAACCACGCTTCCTTCCTGCGAAAGCAAAGCGTACAAAAGGTGCAAAGCATCAATCTGCTGCTGATTCCTTTCCTGGGCAGCGGTTTGAGCTTGCATAATGGCCTCTTGGGCTTTATGAGTGAAATTGCCGTTCATAATGCATACTTAGATTTTAGGAAGAAAAAAAGAAAAAATCAACCCCATAAAAAAGAGGGATAAAAGACCTAACTGCTTATCCCTCTGTCTCCAAATCCCGCATGGCAAGGGAATGGAAACCTTAGTTTCAGACATTGCTGGGCAACTGATTTGAAACAACGGTTAGCCTGTATCTCAGTTTTTCTTTTTTGCCTGGCGGCACGTCCGGATTTTCCAGTTTTAAGCTGATATCTCCTACCTCCCTTTGATAATTTTCCAGCCTCTTGTCCTGTTTCAAGTCTGTCTGTGGCAAATCCATGATTCCTTTCTACCTCCTTTTAATTTGTTAAAGAAAAAATCTGGCTTGGCCAGATTCTTTTTTACATGATTATATTTTTATGAATCTAGCCGAATAAAGGTCGCAAAGCGACAATAAAAATAACGTTTGAGGCTAAATTCATTTTCTTCTCCATGCTGTTAAATATAAGACGAACAAAGCTTTGTTTTATTACGCTAGCTGCTTCTTTCCCCCAAAACCGCTTCAATAATCTTTTCCTGTCCGCTCCTCAAGACCTTCAGAACAACCTTATCTCCCGGCTTATATTTCGCAATGATTTCGGATAAAGAATTGTCAATCGTAATCTTTTCATTGTTGAGCTCAAGAATAATATCGTTCTCTTTCAGCCCTGCCTTTTCAGCGCTGGATCCCGGTTCAACAGCCGGATCATTTTCATTTCCTTTCACCAGCCAGGCGCCGTAATCAGACCCTAGATTGTTTTTGTTTTTTATCTGCTCTGTCAGTAAAACATATCTGACTCCCAAAAAAGGATAAACTATCTTGCCTGACTCTCTAACCTGCTCAATGCTTCTTTTAGCCTGGTTTATAGGAATAGCAAAGCCAATACTCTGAGCCTCTTCAACCATGGCAGTGTTAATTCCAATAACTTCTCCTTTTAAATTTAAAAGAGGCCCTCCGGAGTTTCCCGGATTAATGGCTGCGTCTGTTTGAATAACGTCTTCCAATGATTCAACAAAACCAGCCAAACCTTCTCCGTAAGCGGTAATCGTTCTTCCTAAGCCGGAAACCACTCCGACTGAAACCGTATTTTTAAATTCTCCCAAAGCATTGCCAATAGCTACCACTGTCTGGCCTATTTGAATTTCATCTGAACTGCCCAAAAGCGCTTTTGGGAAATCTTCTCCTGTTTGAGCGTTTATCTTGAGAATAGCTATGTCTTTAACAGGATCGCGGGCCAAAACTTGAGCCGGATAGTTTTTTCCCTCGCTGGTAAAAACAGTATATTCAGCCTCAATATCAAGAACAACATGCTTATTGGTCAAAATCATGCCGTTTTCAGAAACAATAAAACCTGTTCCCCAGCCAACGTCCTGTTTTTCGGTTCCTTGCTGTTTAAAACCGGGGATCTGCATTTCAAACCCTTCGCCGAAAAGATCCTCAAACTCTTCAAACGGATTGTAAATATACTGTTCGATCACCGGAACATCTTTGCTGATAACGATACTGACAACAGCCGGAGAAACGTCTTTTACCGCTTTGATAATCGCCTGCTCCTGACTGGTCTGGGGAACATATTCTTTTTCCTGAGACGATTTAATTATTGAAAAATCAAAATTCATGTCGGAAAGATAACTGTAGAACAATCCGTAAGAAACCATGCCGGCCAAAAAACCGAAAAAAGAAGATAGAAAAATAGTCAAAATCACAGACCAAAAAGTCCCGTTTTTCAAAAAACCTGGTTTTTTAAATCCTGAAATTTTCAGCGAATTGAATTTTGGAGATTCATAGGGATCCATACGGCTAAATTATACAATTTATTTTTCTTTTTTTGAATAATGATCAAAACGGTAATTAAAAAAATCTGACCTGATCGCTTTTCCGGAAACAGTGAAAAAACCGCATAAAAAATATTTAAAAAAAGTTTTCAGATATCCGTCCCGTTCAAACCTTCTCAAAGTAATGAAAATTTTAGCTGATTTTATTATGCCGAATTTCCCGAATTTGGAAGCTTTTCTGACAAAATAATGGTCTTCGGCCATTTTTACGCTTTCGTCAAATCCGCCTACTTTGTCAAAGATTTCCTTTCTAATTATGATTCCCATTGCTCCGTGCGCAGAAACTTTTTGGGAAACCACGATAAAATTATTGTAAAAACCGTGAAAAGCGGTCTTAAAAAGCAAATTATTTGTTTTTGAAGTCAAACGATAAGAAGCTATATCCAACTTTCTTTTTTCTAACTCACAGAGAGAATTTTCCAAAAAGCCTTGCGGCAAGACTACGTCCGCGTCTAAAAACAAAAGCGATTTTCCTTTGGCGATTTTTGCTCCGCTGTTTCTTCCAATAGCCGGCAGCCCCCCTTTAACGGTTTTGCAGCCGAAAGACCGGGCGATTTCAATTGTTTTGTCTTTCGACCCTGCATCTGCAACTATTATTTCGTAATCCTCAGAAAAATCCTGGCCTTTTATAGACCTTAAAAGTAAAGGCAGATATTTTTCCTCATTCAAAGCCGGAATAATAATGCTTAGCATAAATTAGAATAATTTTCTGGCTTCCTCCCAGATTTCAGGCTTTTCTTTCTTTTCTTTCATCCAATACCACCATTCTGCTCCCCACAGATAAACTTTGCCAAAGCCAGCTTCTTTAATCGACTCTATGTTTTTTTTAAACTGCTCAAGGTTCATTGTTATCTCCTGCTCTTCCAAAGGCACTGTCTGTAAAAGCGCTGTTTTCCCCCAGGGTTCTGCCTGCATTTCAACGCAAATCACTTCTTTTTTAAACAAACTTTCGATTATTTTCGCTTTTCTGGCGTAAAAAACAGAAGGAAATG
>Ga0172371_10014301_pt1 | contig 10239 bp, 10 predicted proteins | sample Lak12m_FD_114543 | JGI IMG/M metagenome (GOLD analysis project Ga0172371, IMG submission 114543) | Freshwater microbial communities from Kabuno Bay, South-Kivu, Congo - kab_022012_12m | ecosystem: Environmental > Aquatic > Freshwater > Lake | place: Democratic Republic of the Congo: South-Kivu... | reverse complement strand
TTCCAATGATTTAACAATGCTGACCTTAGGCTTGGATCGGGATAATAGCGAAGTAGCCTACCAATTCGATGAAAGAAACAAGGCCGTATTGTGGATGCTTCGCAGAACAGTGACAACAGCAGCCAAGTTAGGAATAACTACTTCTATTTGCGGTCAAGCGCCCAGCAACTATCCTGACCTAGTCGAAAAATTGGTCAGATGGGGAACTACAAGTGTTTCTGTCAGCCCTGACGCGATCACGAGAACCAAAGAGATAATTCATTGGGCTGAGAAAAAAATCATGTCAGAAGGAGATGCTTAAGCCGGCATAGAAATTAGGCCTTTGGAGGAATTCGTGAAACTACTACCTTCTCTTCGGTGACGACATATTCTGCAAAATCCTGTCCTAGGGGATTCTCCTGCGTTAAAACATCAACAATATCGAGCTTTTCGAAATATAGTCTGATTGCTTTCATTGAATTGCCATGAGCGCTTAAGGCGACGTTTTCACCGGTTTTTCTAATCCTTTCTACAAGCTCACGGCAAAAAGGGAAAACCCTTTCTTTCACATCTTTCAATGATTCTCCGTTAGGAGGACGAGTTTCATAAAAGCGACGGAATTTAACGGCATTAACAAAATCTTCTCTCATCAATTTTTCCTTGCTTGTCCCGCTAAGATCCCCATAATTTCTTTCAATAATCCGATCATCGATTTCGAATTTAACCTGACGGTCTCTAAAAACAATTGCTGCCGTTTCTTTCGACCGGGACAATCTAGAGGTAATACATAGATCGACTTTGTGCTTTAAAAGTTTGGCGGCGAGAACTTTTGCCTGTTTTTTACCGGTTAGAGTCAGCTTAGAATCTCTCCAACCTGAAAAAACGCGATTTTTATTATCGAAGGTTTCTCCGTGGCGGAAAAGATATATTTCTGGATATTTTAAAGACTCTTTTTTGGGTAGTTCAGCTTTGCTTTTCCCGGGGTTTAAAATTGAGCCGAGTGCCGATTGAGCAATTCTAAGAATATTGTCGATGTTATTTTTCACGTAGGTAAAAGACTCCTGTAATTTCACCTCTTGGCTTATTGCCTTTGTAAAATTCTATCAAACTAAGCAAGTCAGATAAAGTTGTTTTTTCAAAAAGCTTGGTTAATTCCTCCGCAATAAATATATTAGTATTGCCGAGTATTTCGTTTAAGACGCGAAGAGTCTTTAGTAATCGGAAAGGCGATTCGTAAAAAACAAACGTCTTGGTGGACGTATTTTCGGCTATGTCTCTGCAGCTTCGTAGTACTTTTTTAATATTGCCCGTGTTCTTAGGAAGATAGCCTAAGAAAAGAAAAGGGGATACGGGAAACCCGGAAATTACCAACGCGGAAACAAACGCGGAAGGTCCAGGGATGTGGATTATTTTAAAATTCTCCTGTCTGCAGGACTTGACAAGTAAATAACCGGGATCAGCGATGAGGGGCGTGCCTGCGTCGCTTACTAGGGCAACTTTCTTCCCTGTTTTTAAATCGTTGATGACTTGTAGTGTAGAGGCGGCTTCTTTATCTTTGAAAAACGACCGTGGGGAATTTTTAAGTTTAAGATCAAGCCCGGAAACTAGGTTTGAAAAGCGGCGGGTATCTTCGCAGTAAACCAAATCAGCTTCTTCTATCGCTGTCTTCCCGCGTGGAGACAAATCCTCAAGGTTTCCGATTGGAGTAGATATTAAAAAAAGCGTTCCGTAAGTTTGTTTCTTCATAACAGTTTCAATGTGTTAATTAATAGATCCCACGGGCAAGCCCGTGGTTCTCTAGCCAATCCCGCAGCTGCGGGATGAAAGCTAATCAATTCATCCCCCGCCGATGGCGGGAGAATTTTTGATCATGTCTTAAAATTTCTGATTACTCCGACGACTTTTCCTTGAATCGTAACTTCTTTTACGAAAATAGGCCGCATTTGCGAGTTTGCAGGGGCCAACTTAATTCTAGTCGGTTCACGGTAAAATTTTTTTAAGGTGGCGAAACCGTTTTGAAGGATTGCCACGACAACGTCGCCGTTATTTGCATAGTTTTGTTCTTCGACGACGATATAGTCTTTATCGAGTATCCCTTCCTCGATCATCGATTCCCCGCTAACCTGGAGGACAAAGGAGCGTTTTTTACCGGAAACCATGTGGGGAGGAATAATTAAAGTTGCTTCGGGATCGGTATAGGGTTCTATCGGTTTGCCAGCGGCAATGTATCCAAGAAGGGGAATTTCAATTCCTTTTTCGAGAATAGATTGATCGTTATCTAATATTTCGATACCGCGCAATGCTCCTTTATAGCGTCTGATAAACCCCTTTCTCTCAAGAACTTCGAGATGCCCGCATATGGTAGACATGGCGGAAACGCCTATTGCTTGGGCGATTTCAGAGAGAGTCGGAGAGGAGCTATATTTTTGAATATATTGATTAACAAAATCTAAGATTTGTTTTTGACGTCGATATAATACCTTCGGCATATTTTTAAGTCTCAACTAATTAAATAGCAGCAACATCTCATTAAAACACGAAGAAAACACGAAGTCAAGGAGTTGATGACGGATAGATCCTTTAACATCACGCTCTAAAACTGTATCATTACAAGATAGAAGAATATCCCCCGCCGTTAGTGGGGGATAAATCCTTTAAAAATTTCGGCTGTAGCCGAAAGCGTAAAAGAGAACCACAGGTTTTAGCCCGTGGATATCTATTTGTCTATAAATGAAGAATCATTTCCTGCGTTACTACATCCCGGCTTTCTTGGCTTTACTTTTCTTTTGTTTTCGCTCTCCACGCTTGGCTTATGCGATTCTTGAGTTCCGTTCCCGGCACGAAGTGACTTATACGATCGGCAGTCAGGGAGAAGCTAAAGTAAATCAAACAATTAAACTCATCAATAACTTCTCCAATATTTACCCAAAAGAATATTATTTGGAAACAGAGTCGGAAATAAAGTCACCTTTGGCCTGGGACGACGGAGGAAATATCCTAAATTCAGTGGACAAACATGATAAATCAAACGTTATTAAGCTAAAATTTAACAAAGAAGTTGTCGGCAAAGATAAGGAATTAGTATTTTATGTAGAGTATACGATTCCGAATTTTGCCAAAAAGAAGGGTCTTGTTTGGGAGCTTAGCCTCCCTAATATTGGAAACATTGCTGATTCCGAAAGCTATCGAACTGATTTGTTGGTTCCTTCTTCTTTTGGAAATCTATCTTACGCGTCATTAAAGCCAAAAGCTGAAAATTTAGGGAAACAAATTAAACTTTCTTACGAGAAAAATGATCTTATTTCTGGGAACATAATTCTGGCTTTTGGCGACTTCCAAACTTATCAGTTTTCGCTAGCATATTTTTTAGAAAACAACGAGCCCGGGCCAAGGAAATTTCAAATAGCAATACCTCCGGAAACCGACTATCAAGAAGTTTTTTATTCAAAAATAGATCCTGAGCCTGTTGACGTAGACCTCGACGAAAACGGGAATTGGCTTGCCGTTTATTACCTTGAAGAAAATGCCTCAACGAAAGTTACTGTTGATGGAATTGCGAAAATATTCTCAAAACCCAAACCATCTGTTGCAAATACCGACCAAGCAAATTTGAATAATTTTTTAGGAGAGAGCCGATACTGGCCGGTAAATAATCCAACGATTTTAAGCCTTGCTTCTAGATACAAAACGCCTCGGGCAATTTATAATTATGTCGTCAGTTCGCTTAGCTATAACTATGACTTTTCCGGGGCAATCGAACGCAAGGGCGCCATAGGCGCTCTGGCTAACCCCGAAAACAGCGTCTGCACAGAATTTACTGACCTATTCGTCACCCTCGCCCGAGCTGCCGGAATTCCCGCAAGAGAAGTTGAAGGATTTGCATATACAAATAACCCGAAGCTTAAACCTCTTTCCCTAAAAACCGATGTTCTTCACGCCTGGCCGGAGTATTGGGATAAAGGCCGCAGCGTGTGGGTGCAAATCGATCCCACTTGGGAGAAGACTACCGGCGGAGTAGATTACTTTCAAAATTTTGATTTCAACCACTTCGCGTTCGTGATACACGGACAATCCAGCGAAAATCCTCCTCCTCCAGGCTCATATACAGATGATATTGCTACGGGAAAAACGGTTATGGTTGAATTCGCCAGCGACATAAAAGGGGACAGCGTTGTCTCTTTGAATGACTTTAACGCCACATTGTCGTTTCCTGGCCAAGGAAGCTTCGATCTTTCTTCCCTAACCAACTTCAATCAGTCTCTCATTCTCCAAAACAACTCTCTCTATACCCTAAAAAACGTAAAGCTCGTTCCAAAAGGCTATCAAATTGGGCTGATGGGTAAGCCGATAAAGACCATTGAGTTCAGTACTGCTACAAAACAAGAAGGACAAAAGGAATATAAGCTTTTGCTTCCTCTTTCAAAAGAAAAAATAAATACACCGCAAGTCAGTTTGTTTATCAGACTTTTTTTTAATCCCCGGTATTATTATGAAGTGCTTGCAGGCGATAATAGTGCCAATAGTCAAACATTCGCGGTCGAAAATCATTCGCAAGAAAAACTATTTGTTTTTGTCAGAATAATATTTATTGTACTGTTGACCATACTTTTTCTAGGCATTAGGCTCCTGATTGTTCGACGTAAAGTTGCAAAGCTTTAAAAATTTTGTTAATCTTAACCCGTCAAAATCCGTTCATCCTGATTACAATGAAAAAAATTCTTCGGTTCTGGTTTATCAATATAATCGGACTAAATTTTATCGCCTCATTTCTAACAACTATAGAGTTTTCTAATGGATGGCAGACGGTTATATTGGTGGCGTTAGCGTTAACATTTTTTGAGCTGGCCTTAAAGCCGATAATAAAAATTCTTCTCCTTCCGATCAATATCCTTACTTTGGGATTAGCCAGATCTGTTATTAACCTGATCGGACTTTATGCCATAACCCTTATTGTTCCGGGCTTTCTAATTCGACCTTACCTTTTCCCCGGACTGCATGAGAACGGTTTTTCGATCCCTGAAGTTCAGCTTTCAATGATCTGGACGTATATTCTTGTTTCTGTACTCCTGAATTTATCCTTTTCAATAATCCGTTGGATTGTAAAAAAATAAACCTATGATAATATTATTCGCCGCTATCCAAATCGTACTTTCGACTTTGACAATTATCTTGATCTTGATGCAGCCCCCTTCCGACGATAATGGCGGAAAATCATCGTTATCAGCCACGCACAATACTAAAAGAGGATGGGAGAAAGTAATGTATACATTAACTATTTCTGTGTGTATATTTTTTATCCTTTTCTCTTTTTTAAGAATGCTTCTCGCTGGGTTTTAAGATGCTCAGCTTTAAGGGTATTTTAAAAGTCTGCTTCAGCTTTATCGGAAAGAACATCGGCCTAATTTTATTAGGGACGTTTTTAGGGATAGGCTTGTTCGTAATCAAGGATTTTGCCGGTAGGGCCCTTAAAAAAATCATTCCACGGAATACAACCGTAGGAATTCTAGGAAAGTACAGCCTCGAGACCTTGCCTCCCGAAGTAGGTTCGATGATTTCATTCGGGCTAACAAAGCTATCGTCCAACAGCACTCCGGAGCCGGGCGCAGCGTCTTCCTGGGACATCGAGGAGCAGGGCAAAAAATATGTTTTTCATCTGGATAAGAACCTTTCGTGGCACGACGGAAGCCCGCTAACGGCTAAAGACATTAAATACGAAATAAAAGGGGTAACCGCCACAATTCTCGATGACAATACAATAATATATGAACTTAAGGATGAATTTTCTCCGCTTCCTGCCTTGCTTGCCAAGCCTCTTTTTAAGAAGGGAAAACTGGGCTTAGGTGACTACAAAATCCGAAAAATTTGGTACAACGCGGGAAATATATCTACTTTAAAAATTCAAAAAATTAACAACACTGATGAGAAAGAACAAATAACCTATTTGTTTTATCCGGATGAGATGTCTCTCGCCAACGCTTTTAAGCTGGGAGAGATAGACTGTATGTTCGGAATGAGCACGCTCCAGCCTCTCGAAGAATGGAAAAATATAACCGTGAGTCCCAAGCAAGAGACCGATAAACGATACGCTGCCTTATATTTTAATACCGCAAAAGAGCCGCTTTCGGATAAAAGACTTCGGCAGGCGCTATCATACGCTGTCAGAAAGACTAATAAACAAAACCGGGCTATCTCCCCGATCTCTCCTTCTTCTTGGGCATATAACGACAGCGTTAAAACCTACGCCTTTGAGCCGGATCACGCTCTAACCATTCTTAAGGATGCCCAAATAACCGATTCTGACCAAATTAGTTTGGAAATAGTAACGACAAACGACCTCGTTGATACTGCTGAAAGCATAAGACTTGACTGGGAAAACATCTTAAACATAAAAACCGAAGTAAGGGTTGTTCCGATTATTTCTAACTTGGATGACTTTGACGTTATCCTGACCTACGGGTCAATCCCTCCGGATCCGGACCAATATTATTTTTGGCATTCGGGCCAACCGGGGAATATTTCAAAATACTCAAATCCGAGAATTGATAAGATTTTGGAAGACGGCAGAAAAACTTTCTCGAAAGAGGAAAGAAAAATTCTTTACCAGGATTTTCAACGCTATCTTTTAGAGGACGTACCAGCTTTATTCCTTTTCTATCCTGAGACCTACAACGTTTGCCGACAAAACTCATCACAAAATTTGAATCCCCAATTGCCACTCTGATACACTATGTCATCTTTCTAAAAATGCCGAAAGGGTAATTCTGAGTTTTTGCCGCGGTGCTGGAATTGGCAGACAGGCGAGACTTAAAATCTCGTGTCCGCAAGGGCGTGAGGGTTCGAGTCCCTCCCGCGGCACATTCATTGTAATTTTGAATTTTGAAGTTTGAATTTTTAAATGATGTGGTGTCCCCGAGGTGATTTGAACACCTGGCCTCTTCCTTAGAAGGGAAGCGCTCTATCCAGCTGAGCTACGGGGACATGAGTTTAAGATATCAACTATCTTCCCAACTTCGGCCTTTTTGCTCGACGCCTTAGGTTGAAGATTAGTATTGCCCGAATCTGTCAGAATATATCATCCTGGGCATATTTTTACAATAATACTCCTTCGGTTGCATATATATTTTTAAATGCTAGAGTAGCTTCATATGTTAAAGCTTAAAGACAAAAGTATGATAAGGGGGTGCTTTCCTATTTTGGAAAATCTATATAGAAAGCATAAAGACGAATATCTGGCTCTTTTCTTTCAAGAAAAAGATTTAGATATAGAAGGCCTAAATCTTAACCCACTTTTAAAGACGGGGCTCATCAAAAAGGTCAACCACGGGTTTAGAGCCAATGTATTTGTGTTTCCATTGTCTGGAAAATTTATTGTTTGTGATTTTTTAATCTCTTTACATAGAGTGAAAAACGGCTATTATCTCAGAAGAAGAAATGACGTTTGGCCGATTTTTGCTTACGAGTCACCTTATATTGCCAAGAAAGCAATTGTTAGAAAGGACGACAGTGTTCTGGATTTGGCCACCGGCTCCGGAGTCATTGCTCTTCTCTGCGCCGATAAAGCTTCAAAAGTAATTGGCGTTGATATAAATCCTAAAGCAATTAATTTCGCGAGATTCAATACCGTGTTGAATAATTTGGATGATAAGGTTAAGTTTAAGCTGGGAAACTTATTTGTGTCGGTTGCAAAAGAAAGATTTGATTTGATTATCTGGAACGGCCCAACAATTGCGACTCCGGATGTGCCCAGCAAATATCCGATCTATTGTTTTGGCGGAAGCGACGGATTAAATTTTACTAAAAAATTCATCGAAGAAGCGCCTAAACATTTAAGTTCCGGGGGAAGAATGCAATGGCTTGACCCTTCATTAGGAAGCGAAACAGAACCAAAATCCCTTGACTTAATCAGAAAGTGTTGGAGAAATGAGAATCTTAACGTCATTTACGAACAGAGGATTAAACCCAATCCTATATATAAGTTGTATAAAACTCTTGATAGAACTCTTCTGAGCCCCTCAAAAGGTTTTGCTCGGCCGTTGTGGACAGAGCCATTAGTCGGCAAAGAATATTCCGATTGGATAACGCTTCTTAAAGAAAATGGATTTTCTCATATACACGCTGGAATGTATAAGATTTTTCCGGGTAAACGGTTTAAAATCATTAGAACTCGGCCAAAGAAGGTACTTTTTCCGAGGATGAACTATCTTCCGCAAGACTGGCACTTCTTAAGCTTGTCGAGAATAAAGCAACTCTTGAAGATTTGCGAAAGCTACGGAAGATAAATTATCAGCAAAGGTGGATAAATAATCTTTAGACTAATATTCATCTTGTTTGTTTGGATCAATTCCATTCTTAGATAAAAATGTTTTGAAATCGTCTATCGTTGTAATACCCCCATCAAGAACTGCTTCGTAAATTAAATGACTGGGAATGCTCCGCTTCTGTTTATTCTTGAACCTATATTCCTTAAACTGCAAAATAGTTTCTCTCTTTTCTTGGTCTAACTTCTCTTTTACCTGCCTAGTTAGCTTGGGTGTGTTGTGAAGATTTGCTGAAATATAGAACGTGACAATCCAGTTCTCATCCTCAAATTTAAGCCTTTCTATATTGACGATGCAATATGGTTCCTCATCGAATAGCTGGTTGTAGACAATTACCTTCCTAAACTCTTTGTAGTCCAATAATCCATTCACAAAGTCTGTCACCTTACTTTTATAACAGTTTCGAGAAGACCTCCTGCCTTCGGCAGGAAGATGAATCGAACCTGATATGTCATCCTCTAAAAATAAAGGGAAACCCCGACCGTAAGGTCGTGGGAGGATGTCATTAAGCGAGCTGACTTCACAGTCAATATCAACATCAGCATCCATCATCAGGTTCATTGACGCCGAGCCGACTAAAGCGACCTTGTCGAAATGTTTGCTAGCCAACTTAACAAAGGGAAAGGCAGCCAGAAGTTTGTTTGCTTTTTCGAATAAGATATCTGCTCTGGTCGTCAAATCACTCATATCTTAGTTTACCGTAAACTTTTATTCGACAGTTCAAGAATACTCCGACGTTACGTCGGAGCACAAAAGCGGAATAATAAACCGCGGACTGAAGTCCGCGTGTAATTTATTATGGTGAGAATGTTATCCATTCCTGTCGATTTTGAAATGGGCTGTCCTAGAACTTTGGAGCGGGAAAGCGTACTAAGCTCGAGCCTCTTCCCATTATGGCTTTTCGAAAACTTATTCCATCTTATCGCTCCTGATCTCATTTTAAAACTGAATTTGTTAAAAATCAGAATGAATATTCCAAGTTTTAAAAACTACAAATAATTTTATTTTTCTTTTAACGATTTCAATCCCTTAGCGTTCTTGCTTGTGATTACTTTTCTGCCAGTTTTTGATTCAATTTCTTTTCTGGCATTTCCCTCAACAGTTCCTCCCTCCCGAGCTATCCTTTTGTTTTTGGGAAAGTTTTTAGGTTGCCTCTTTTGAGAAATTTCAGTTGTTGCGGTTTCAGCCAGCATATTTAAAACCAACTCCAAATTGGTCATATTATCTCTCAAGTTTTCTTTTTTCAGACCCTTGAGATTTTTATATTGTTTAGTCGTTAATCCAGCCCAAGCTTTAGTTATCTCATTAGTTAAAATTGCAAACTCCAATCCTTCTTTAACCCCTCGAGTCTCCCACTCATCAGTTAATTCTTTCCGGATTTCAATACTCTTTAATCGTTGATTAATCCACTCATTGCTGTAGCCTTTTTGTAAATATGTTTTCAGCGCTCGATTAATAGCCAATTCCGGATCAGCTGTTTCCTCGAGTCGTTCATAACCTACTCGCGCTAACCACAATTTAAACGGCTCCGCATTAGGAGAAGGGACCGACTGAATAATTCGAAGCATAACCTCGGTGTCCGCTGCATCGGTCAGATAATACTTCCCGTCAGAAGCTTGCATTTTTAGTTGGTGACATTTTGTCACCGACTCACTTCCCTCCTTACGAAGACGTTCGGCCAGCTTATTCCAATATTTTCTCGGGTTTTTACTGTCGGTCAAGACACTGACTACATCCACAACAGAAAAATACCATTTCTCTTCGTTATCGTTCCACAAACGACGAATTTGATTACCTTGAAAGATAGCAATTTCGCGAGCTGACATATATAAATATTACCAAAATCTGTTACACTTTGCCTACCGAATGATCTTTGCGGTGAACGTACCTTTTTTAGGGAGCTGATGGCACAAATTTTGATCCGTCTTAGCCGCAGGAGTCG
>Ga0172371_10014300_pt1 | contig 10240 bp, 7 predicted proteins | sample Lak12m_FD_114543 | JGI IMG/M metagenome (GOLD analysis project Ga0172371, IMG submission 114543) | Freshwater microbial communities from Kabuno Bay, South-Kivu, Congo - kab_022012_12m | ecosystem: Environmental > Aquatic > Freshwater > Lake | place: Democratic Republic of the Congo: South-Kivu... | reverse complement strand
CGGGAATCCAGCCATCCAATAATCGTCTCTTACCTTCTTCAGGCTTTAGGTGGTGGGGTTTGGGTGTAGCCCAGGCTCCTAGCCTGCATTGGGTGTTGGGTTTGGGGTTTGGGGTTTGGTCTTTGGTTTTAGGGTTGCCGGGCGCGATTCAGCGCGCCCTTGCCAGGGGGTAACGGGAGCAAGGGGGCTGTTATTTCCTGGGTGTTGTTTCAGGTGATTGCTTTGGGGGTTTTCTTTTGCTATGCGCCAGGCATTCCACCACCACGATGGGGAAAGAAGGCACCACTAACAAATGGCACACCGCATCGAAGTCGGCGTCAAGGATGGCATTTACGATGCCCGCGGGAAGCAAATCGCCCGCCGCATTGCCGAACACCTAAATTTGACCATAAACGATGTCCGCACGCTGAATGTTTATTCTATCGATACGCCCGAAGCGCCGCTTTCCAGGGCGGATTTGCATTTCCTCGCTTCGGAGGTGTTTTCCGATCCCATCATCGACACCTTTGCCATCGATACCCCCCTTGCCGATGCGCTTTGCCCCTTCGATTGGCTCATAGAGGTGGGGTTTCTGCCCGGTGTAACCGATAATATCGGCAAGACCGCCCGCGAAGCGCTCCTGCTCGCTCTTAAAAGAGACACCTCTGAACAACTGCTGGTTTTTACCTCTCGGCAGTATCTGCTTAAAGGGGCGCTAACGCCGCCGGAGGTGCGGCGTATCGCCGCAGGGCTGCTCGCCAACAATCTCATCGAAGAAATCCATATTTGGAATGCCGCGCAATACCGCGCTAGTGGTGGCGCCAAACCCCATATCCCTCGCGTAGGCGGTGCCGCCAAGGGTGCGCCTTTAGCCGCGCCACTTGTGGAGGAGATAGAGCTGAACATTCCCGATGAAGCGCTGCTGGCGCTTAGCAGGGAGCGCTTGCTCGCCCTTTCTTTGGAAGAAATGAAGGCGCTGCAAGACTATTTCTTGACGCCCGCGGTTATTGCCCGTCGTGTCTCGGTGGGGTTATCCGCCAAAATCACCGATGCCGAGTTGGAATGCCTTGCCCAAACCTGGTCGGAACACTGCAAACATAAAATATTCGATAGCCGCATTGTGTATGAAGAGGAGGGGAGGCGAGAGGTAATCAACTCCATCTTCGCCACCTTTATCAAGGGCTCCACGAACGCGATTAGATTCGCAAAGGGCGATGCCGATTTCTGCCGTTCGGTTTTTGTGGATAACGCCGGTATCATTACCTTTACCGAGGGGTTCGATATCGCCTTCAAGGTGGAAACCCACAACTCTCCCTCCGCCCTCGACCCCTATGGCGGGGCACTCACCGGAATCGTGGGCGTCAATCGCGATGTGCTGGGGGTAGGGATGGGAGCCAAGCTGATCTTCAACACCGATGTCTTTTGCTTTGCCCCTCCCGATTACCAGCACCCCCTCCCCGAACGGATTCTCCACCCCCGCCGCATCCTCGAAGGGGTGCGCGAAGGGGTCGAGCATGGTGGCAACAAGAGCGGAATCCCCACCGTCAACGGGTGTTTCGTTTTCGACGAGCGCTATTTGGGTAAACCCCTCGTCTATTGCGGCACCGGTGGAATAATACCGAGTGAAATCAACGGGCGTCCCTCCCACCTGAAGGAAATCATCCCCGGCGATATCGTGGTGATGGTCGGCGGGAGGATAGGTAAAGACGGCATCCATGGGGCGACCTTTTCCTCCGAAGAGCTGCACGAAGGCTCGCCGGTGAGCGCGGTACAAATCGGCGACCCGATAACCCAAAAGAAGATGAGCGATTTTTTGCTAATCGCCCGCGATAGGGGGCTCTATCGTTGTATAACCGACAACGGGGCAGGGGGGCTTTCCTCCTCGGTGGGGGAAACGGCAAGGCTCTCGGGCGGCTGTGAGCTGGATTTGCAAAAGGCTCCCCTCAAATATCAGGGCTTGCGGGCTTGGGAGATTTTGATTTCGGAATCCCAAGAGCGTATGACACTTGCCGTTGCCCCGGAAAAACTCGACACCCTCCTTGCCCTGGCAAGCAAGATGGGCGTGGAGGCAACAGCGCTGGGAAATTACACCGATAGCGGTTACTTCCACATCCGCTATGGCGAAAAAACGGTTGTCTATTTGGAAATGGGCTTTTTACACGATGGGCTACCCCAGATGCGCCTTTCAGCGCGCTGGTGCCCGCCGCGGCATCCCGAAGCGCCGCCGGCAAGCCGCGAGGAATTGGCAAGCGGCTTGAAGAAATTACTTGCCCGTTTGAACATCTGCTCGAAAGAGACAACGGTGCGACGCTATGACCACGAGGTACAGGGTGGCTCGGTTGTCAAGCCGTTGACGGGTGCCGACAACGCTGGTCCCAGCGATGCCGCGGTCCTTCGCCCCTTGCTGGGTTCCCCTGATTCCCCGAATTCTTATGTGGGAATCGTCGTAAGCAACGGCATTGCTCCCCGCTACAGCGATATCGACACCTATCACATGGCGGCTTGCGCGCTCGATGAGGCGATCCGCAACGCCGTGGCGGTGGGGGCTTCCTTTAACCATCTCGCCTGTCTGGATAATTTCTGCTGGTGCGACCCGGTGGCGAGCGAACGCAATCCCGATGGTGAGTATAAACTTGCGCAGCTCGTTCGTGCCACCAAGGCGCTTGCCGATTATACATGTGCCTTTGGCGTTCCTTGCATCTCGGGCAAGGACAGCATGAAGAACGACTATCAAATTGGTGAGACGAAGATCTCCATACCGCCGACTTTGCTCTTTTCCGTCATCGCCAAGATCGAAGATGTGCGTAAGGCGGTAACGATGGACTTCAAAGAGGCGGGTGCTCTCGTCTATGTGTTGGGGGAAACACATGCGGAATTGGGTGCCTCCGAATGGTATGCCCTGCGTGGCTACATAGGCAACAATGTGCCGAAGGTGGATGCCATCGGCGCCAAGCGCCTCTATGAGGCACTCGGCAGAGCCATCGCGGGAGGGCTAGTTGCCTCCGTTCACGATTGCTCCGATGGCGGCTTGGCGGTGGCGTTGGCGGAAAGCGCGTTTGCCGGGGATTTGGGGGGGTGCTTCGATTTGGCGGCGATTCCCGCCTCCCCAGAGGCGGTGGCAAAAGGTGAGGAGGCGCTGCTTTTTTCCGAAAGCGCGAGCCGTTTTATCGTAAGTGTCGCTCCCCCTTGCCAAGCTGCCTTTGAAGAGACTATGCAAGGCTGTCGATATGCCATTATCGGCACCGTAAGTGCAGAGAAAACACTCATCATTACGGGGCTCGATGGCAAGGTGCTCATCCAAGAAACACTAGCCGAGCTCAAAGAGGCTTGGCAGGCGCCTTTGCGTTTCTAGAAGGAACAAGAAGCAACGGTGGCAAAAACTGGCAAGAACTACCAGGAGGAACAAATTGTCCAAAAAGGTGCGGGCGATAATCATCACGGGTAACGGAACCAACTGCGAGGTAGAGATGCGGCATGCCTGCCTATTGGCGGGGGCTCATAGCGCCGATATCGTCCATATCAGTTCCCTGCTCTATGGTGAGGTGCGCCTGGATGATTACGATTTTCTAAATCTGCCCGGTGGTTTTCTCGATGGCGATGATTTGGGGGCGGCAAAGGCGGCGGCAAACAGGATCCGTCATGGACGGATAGTCGGCACCAACGAGCCTTTATACGGGCAGTTTACCCGTTTCCTCGATGACGGCAAACTCATCTTGGGTGTGTGCAACGGCTTTCAACTCCTCGTAAAGCTGGGCTTTTTGCCCTTCCCGGGCGGCGATTACCGCCAGAGCGTTACCTTGACCAACAACACTTCGGGCACCTTCGAAGACCGTTGGGTTTATCTGCAAATCAATTCCGCCTCGCCCTGCGTATTTACCAAAGGGCTAGTTGGGCTTTATCTTCCCGTGCGACATGGAGAGGGGAAATTGGTTCCACATGATGGGGAAACGCTAGCGGCGCTGGAGGCTGCCAATCTGGTGGCGCTTCGTTACAGCAAAGCCGATTTTAGCGCTTCATATGAGGAATACCCACACAACCCCAACGGCTCCGTAAATGACATCGCGGGGCTTTGTGATTCTAGTGGGAGGATCTTCGGTTTGATGCCCCATCCCGAGGCATATCTACATTTCACCAACCACCCGCGCTGGACTCGCGAGCGCAAGGGGCTTCCCGAAGCGGGAATGGGGCTTGCCATCTTCCAAAACGCCATCGATTTCCTCCGCAACGATGGTGTCCACCGCCCTTCCTAAACCCTTCGGTTAAAAAGGGGCTTGTTTCCTCAAAAAGCGTGCCGCTATTGTCTCGGCAAGGCTATAAGGGTCGCTCTTTTTGGCGAGCATTTTCTCCACCATTTGCTCCAGCTCGCCTTCGGCGGCTAACTTTTCCATGATTGGTTCATAGATGGCATCGCGGATTGCCTCCGCCAATTCCACATTCGCCTTGCGCCTCGTGCGGGCGGCAAGAGTGTTGTTAGTGAGGAGATGTCGGTAATGTTCCTGAATTTTTTGGGTAAGCTCCAGAAGAGAGGCATTGAAGGGCTCTGGGGAAAAAGCACTCCCGATTTTGATTATCGGGGGGCGCCAACCACCGGCAAATGCCGAGGGGGGTGCCATATCCAAGAGAGAAACCAATTCCCGATAGAGCTTGGTGGCGCCGTCGCGGTCTGCCTTGTTGATGACAAAGATATCGGCAATTTCCATGATGCCCGCTTTGATCGCCTGGATTTCATCGCCCATGCCCGGCACCAGCACCAGTAAAACGGTATGAGAATGGTTGATTATATCCACTTCTTGTTGCCCCGTGCCCACCGTTTCCACGAGCACGAAATCCTTACCCATCACATCGAGAACATGGATGGCATCACCCACCGCTTTTGCCAAGCCGCCTAGGGCACCGCGCGTTGCCAACGAGCGCACAAAAACCCCTTTGTCTTCGGCATGGCGCTGCATTCGCACGCGATCCCCAAGAATCGCCCCGCCCGTAAAGGGGCTAGTCGGATCGACCGCAAGCACACCGACCTTTTTATCCTCCCGCCGCAATTCGGCAACGATGCCATCGATGAGGGTTGATTTACCCGCTCCCGGGGGACCGGTTATGCCGACCACATGGGCGTTGCCGGTTAAGGGGAAGAGTTTTTTTATCACGGAGCGTGCCCCGTCTGCCCCGTCTTCCAGCCTCCTGATGAGGCGCGAGGCAGCTCTAACATCACCGGCTTGGATTTTTTTTAGGGTTTCCATCACATTTGCTCTTTTATAAAAACCATTGCCCAGGCGGTTTTCTTACCTACCTGGATTGGGTTAAAATCCATTAAGAACCATTAAGATATTGATTATACTGGATGCCCGTTTTCGCGGTAATGATGAATTGGTATGGTCTTTCCCATTTTTCAAATCTCTTTTATCGTGATGTTTTTATCGATCCATTCCACTATGCTCTCCAGCGTTGCGCCGGGGGTAAAGATTGCTTTTATTCCCGCCTTATAGAGCATTGGGAAATCTTGCTCGGGAATGATGCCGCCGCCGATTACGCAAATATCCTCGGCGTTTTTGGCTTTTAGCGCTTTCACCACCGCGGGGAACAAATAGCGATGGGCGCCGGAAAGGCAGCTCAAACCCACCAAATCGACATCCTCTTGCAGTGCCGCCGCGGCGATCTGCTCGGGGGTTTGATGACATCCCGTGTAAATTACCTCATAGCCAGCATCGCGAAAGTAACGCGCCAGAATCCGTGCCCCCCGGTCATGACCGTCCAAACCCGGTTTTGCCACCATCACTCGTAATTTTCTCTTTGCCATTTTTCCTCCCCCTCGCCTTTAAAATAGCCCCGGATCACGGTACTCGCCATATACCTCACGATAAACATCACAAATCTCTTGCACGCTTGCCAAGCTTTTAACGGCTTCGATACAATAGGGCATCACATTTTCCCCTTTTTGGCAGGCGCTCTTCAAGTTTTCCAAAGCTGCTTTGAGCGCTTTGTTGTCGCGGCGGCGTCTTAGCGCCTTCAAATTGGCTATCTGTTGTTTTTCCACTTTATCGTCGATCTCCACCAATTTGATGGTGGGTTCTTCGGCGCTTTCGTATTTATTTACCCCCACCATCACCTTTTCCCCTTCTTCCAATTGCCTTTGATAGTTATAGGCGGCATCCGCGATTTCCAATTGCGGATAGCCCTTTTCGATGGCGGCAATCATGCCGCCCATTTCATCGATTTTTTGGATGTAATCCCACGCTTGGCGTTCCATTTCGTTGGTAAGCGCCTCTACGAAATACGAGCCTGCCAACGGATCGATGGTGTTGGTAACCCCCGTTTCCTCGGCGATGATTTGCTGGGTGCGCAAGGCAATTTGCACCGCATGGTCGGAAGGCAGACATAGAACCTCATCGAGGGAATTGGTGTGCAGCGATTGGGTGCCCCCTAGAACCGCCGAGAGCGCCTCTAAAGCGGTGCGGATGATATTGTTGTAGGGTTGCTGGGCGGTGAGCGAGCAGCCTGCCGTCTGGGTATGGAAGCGCATCCACCAAGAGCGCGGGTTCTTTGCCTTGTAACGGTCGCGCATCACCTGTGCCCAAATGCGGCGTGCCGCCCGAAACTTTGCTATTTCCTCGAAGAAATCGATATGGGAATTGAAAAAAAACGAAAGGCGCGGGGCAAACTCATCCACATCGATTTTTTTGCGGTTTCGGACATCTTCCACATATTCCATGCCATCCCGCAGCGTGAACGCCAACTCTTGCACCGCCGTCGCCCCCGCTTCCCGGATGTGATAGCCACTGATGCTGATGGTGTTCCAGCGGGGGACATACCTGGTGCCGAACTCTACGGTATCGCTCACGAGCTTTATCGATGGCTCGGGCGGACACATGAAGGTCTTTTGGGCGATGAATTCTTTGAGCATATCATTCTGGATGGTGCCTCCAATCTGGGAAAGCGGCACCCCCTTTATTTCCGCAGCGGCGCAATACATCGCCCAGAGCACCGTCGCGGGGGGATTGATGGTCATGGAGGTGGTAACCCTATTCAGAGGGATTCCCTCGACTAGCTTCAAAAAGTCTTCGAGGGTGTCGATGGCAACGCCACACTTGCCACACTCGCCGCGCGCCTTGGGGGAATCGGTATCGTAGCCCATGAGTGTCGGATAATCGAAAGCGGTGGAAAGACCTGTCTGCCCTTCCCGCAACAACATGTGCCAGCGTTCATTGGTCGTTAGGGCGCTGCCCATTCCTGAAAACATGCGGAATGTCCAATACCTGCCGCGATAACCGGTAATTTGATTGCCTCTGGTGAAGGGGAATTGTCCTGGGGCGCCGATGTCTCGGGCGAAATCCAACCCCTCTATATCTTCTGGGGTGTAAAGCCTTTTTATCGGGAGGCTGGAAACAGTCGAACAGAGCGCTTCCGGCTTTTTATCGGCTTTCTTGGCGATCGCTCTGCGTACCTCGTCCTCCCATTTCTCTCTAGTTTCTCTCGATTGCTCCAATACCTCTGTTGCAAAATACACCTTGCCTTCCCCCTCCAGTAATTATTTTGTGGCAAGCCGATAGGCGGTAACATCCCCGCTTCTTATCCGCTCTTTACTTCGAGTAATTTTCAAGCAGTGGAAAACGCCGATGCCGCTACAATAAAACCCCCCTTTACACAAGAAAGCAAAACCCCTGTGGGAATAAAAGATTGCCGAGAAAAGAGATGCTGATGGCTTTTGCCTTTGAGGCTGCCCTTGGGGAAAAACACCTTGGGGAAAAACACCTTGACAAGATCTCGAAAACTAAATTACCGCGCCTGCCCATAATGTTGTGTGTCATTATGGTTTAGCATTGACATTTTCAGGAAACGCGGGGTGGAGCAGTCAGGTAGCTTGCTGGGCTCATAACCCAGAGGTCGGTGGTTCGAATCCACCCCCCGCTACCAATTATATCCCCTAGTAGCATAGCGGTGCCCCACGATGTTTTCCCCTAAACGACAAATTGACCAGCAAAGATATCACCAAGAATACATTGCCATGATGGCGGGCAGCTTGGCTTGCTTGGGGGGGAGTAAAGGGCAAAACGGCGGTATAATTTACATTATTACCATTATAGGAGATTGACATTACAAGGGGCGGCTTTAGCCGCCCCTTTTTATTTTCGAAAGGGGAACAGAGATGGTCTTCGATTTGACAGAAACCCAAAGCATCATCCAAAAGACCGCGAGGGATTTTGCCAAAAGTCACTTGGCGCCGGTTGCGGCACGGCTCGATGAGCATGGCGACAGAGAAATCTTTCTGAAAAATCTCAAGAGCCTTGCCGAATTGGGGTTGATGGGTGTCAACATCAAAGCGGAATATGGTGGCTCCGAAGCGGGTGCGGTTTCTTTTTCCCTCTTGGTAACGGAGATAGGGAAGGCTTGTGCTTCCACCGGTATAACCGTTTCAGTCAACAACATGTGTTGTGAGGTTATTCAAGCCATTGGCACCGAAGAGCAAAAACACAAATATATACCCAAGATATGTTCGGGAGAATACCACGCCGGTGGCTTTGGGCTTACCGAGGCAATAGCTGGTTCCGACCCAGCGGGAATGCGTTGCCGTGCCGTGCGAGATGGCAACGAATGGGTGTTGAACGGTAGTAAAATTTTTATCACCAGTGCGGAATACGCGGGGGTATTCATTGTTTGGGCTTTGACCGACGCAAAAGCCCCTAAGGGTAGGGGTGTGAGCACCTTTTTGGTGGAGAATGGCATCAAGGGCTTTAGCATCGGCAAGGGTGAGAAAAAAATGGGGCAGCATGCTTCGAGCACCAACGAGCTGATTTTCGAGGATTGCCGCATTCCCAAGGACGCAATGATGGGCAAGGAAAATCAAGGGCTACGGATAGCTTTGGATGAGCTGGCGGGTGGCCGCATTGGGGTTGGTTCCTTGGCGTTGGGGATTGGTTTGGCGGCTATCGACTATGCGGCGAAATACGCCCTGGAAAGACATCAGTTTGGCAAACCCATCGCCGATCTTCAGGCAATTCAATGGATGATTGCGGAATCTCATACCGAATTGGAGGCGGCGCGCTTGTTGCTGCTCAACGCCGCTTATCAAAAAGAAATGGGAAGGGCATTTGCGCGGCAGGCATCGATGGCAAAGTATTATGCCACCGAAGCGGCGGAACGCGCCTGCCATAACGCCATTCAGATTTTGGGTGGCTATGGCTATTTACAAGAATACCCTGTGGAGCGCTATGCCCGGGATGTTCGGGTTACTTCCATATACGAAGGGACAAACCAGATACAGCGCCGCATCATCGCCAAGGATATTCTCGATTCGCTTAGATAAAGAGGGAAGAGAGGGCGCGGGAGGGTTTGTGATAGCGAATAATCGCCACGAGTAGCCCCTAACCAATCTCTAACCAATCTCCGCGCAATTTCCGCTTACAATCATCTTGCCGTTGCCTTAGCGCGGGAGCCAGCCTAGCTTATCCGTGTGAAGGCTTTGTATATACAAGCGAGAGCTGGTTTCGGTAACGCCCGCAGTTTCGGGATAAGCCCCCGTTGGGTCTTGCAAATCGGCAACGATACTGCCGTCTTCGCTAAAGGCAACAACATGCCCGTAAGGCTTCGGGATGGGCCAAAGGGCGCGGGGTAAGCGCAAGATGATTTTGCGTAGGAACGGTTTATCTGCCAATTTGTCGATTAGGGCGCTGCGTGGTTTGGTCAGCCCTACCCAGATTCTGCCATCCAAGCCCCGCATCAGGTTGTCTGGATAACCGGGCAGATTATCGAGCAGCACCTGTGCTAACATTGTCTTTTCCTTGCTTATATCGATCTCGGCAGCGGCAACGGCAACCTTCCAAACGCGGAATCTCCCGGTTTCTACGACGAACAACGAGAGCTCATCGCGCGAAAGTGCCAAGCCGTTGGCAAAGCTCAAACCATCGACAACGAGACGGGTGGTGTTGGTCTTGGGATTATACTCGAAAACGCGCCCCGTTGCCGATTGCTCTAGGGCATCGAAGATGCTTGCGATGAAGGTTCCCCCTAAAACGGCGGGAGAAAAGCGCGCTGAGGAATCGCTAAAGTAAATGTTACCATTCGAAGCGATAGCCACCGAGTTAGGGTAGAGGATGGGTTTGCTGCGGAAAGTGTCAACCAGTGTCGTAATTTCACGATTCTGGTTGATGGCAAGTAGCCCCCGATAGGCATCGGCGGCGATGAGCCTTCCCCCTTTATCGAAAGCGAAGCCGAGAACCCTGCCACCGGTATTGACAAAAACCTCTTGTTGCGAGCCATCTGGCTCCAT
>Ga0172371_10014296_pt1 | contig 10241 bp, 11 predicted proteins | sample Lak12m_FD_114543 | JGI IMG/M metagenome (GOLD analysis project Ga0172371, IMG submission 114543) | Freshwater microbial communities from Kabuno Bay, South-Kivu, Congo - kab_022012_12m | ecosystem: Environmental > Aquatic > Freshwater > Lake | place: Democratic Republic of the Congo: South-Kivu... | reverse complement strand
TACTCAAGGTGAGTAATAGAAATCGTAACGCCTCTTGCCTTTTCTTCTGCAGAAGCATCAATTTGGTCAACTCCTTTATCTGAACACTTAAAACCGCGTAACTTTGAGACTTTCAAAATTGCGGCTGATAATGTTGTTTTTCCGTGGTCAACGTGGCCAATAGTACCTACGTTAACGTGAGGTTTAGACCTCTCAAATTTTTCTGTAGCCATATTAGCTAATTTTTAATTTTTTAATAATTTTAAACGTATTTCTATATTATTATATTATTTTTGATAAGTCAAGTCAATTTTAGCATTATTTTCGTTTGCCTTCAACTATCTCTTGGGCAATATTTGAAGGCACTTGGTCATACCTATCAAATTCCATAGTGGAAGATGCCCTTCCTTCTGTAAGCGACCTCAACGCTGTTACGTATCCAAACATTTCAGACAATGGGACTAAAGCATCAATAACCTTCATACCCACCCTGTCTGAAGTTTCATTAATTTTTCCTCTTCTCGAACTTAAATCAGATATAACTTGACCAAAAAATGCCTCTGGAGTAACTACTTCTGTCTTCATAACTGGCTCCAAGATAACTGGTTTTGCTTTTTTAGCAGCTGCTTGAAAAGCCATCGATCCTGCAATTTTAAAAGCAAACTCCGATGAGTCCACTTCGTGGAAGCTTCCATCGTAAAGAGTAACTTCAACATCAACCATTGGATAACCAGCGACAATACCCTTATCCATTGCCTCAACAACCCCTTTTTCAGTTGGTTTAATAAATTCTTTCGGAATTGCGCCTCCTTTAATTTCATCTACAAATTCAAAACCAGCTCCTCTTTCTTTGGGGCTAACTCTAAGTAAAACATGGCCATACTGACCCTTGCCTCCTGACTGCCTAACATATTTTTCTTCACCTTCAGCTTGTTGGGTTATTGTTTCCTTGTAAGCAACTTGTGGCCTGCCATAATTAGCTTCAACATGAAATTCTCTTCTTAAGCGGTCGGCAATAATGTCTAAGTGTAGTTCTCCCATGCCAGAAATAATTGTTTCTCCTGTTTCTATATCTTCTTTCACTCTAAATGTTGGGTCTTCTTCGGTTAATTTTCTAATAGATAAAATAAGCTTCTCTTGATCTGCTTTTGTTTTGGGCTCAACCCTAATTCCAATAACTGGCTCTGGGAATACAATTTTTTCTAAAATTACTGGAGCCTCTTTGGCGCACAAGGTGTGTCCTGTGCTAGTGGCTTTCAAGCCAACGGTAGCCCCAATTTCCCCTGCACACAAAACATCTAGCTCTTGCCTTTCGTCGGCATGCATTCTTAAAATTCTAGAAATTCTCTCTTGCTCTCCGGTGTTCGCATTCAAAACATAAGAGCCCTTTGTTAAAATACCTGAATAAATTCTGAAATAAGTTAAAGTTCCCACAAATGGGTCTGCTGCAATTTTAAACACCAAAGCAGAAAAAGGTTCATTGTCTGCTGCCTTTCTTTCAATAACTGCCCCTGTTTTTGGATCTGTTCCTTTTTGCGAAGGCAAATCTAATGGAGAGGGCAAATAATCAACAACTGCGTCTAAAAGCGGCTGAACTCCTTTGTTTTTTAAAGCAGAACCACAGAAAACCGGCACTATTTTATAATTTAAAACCGATTTTCTTAATACAGCCTTTAGTTCTTCAACGGAAATTGTTTTGCCCTCCAAAAATTTTTCAGTTAAAGCATTATCCTCTCCAGCAATTTTTTCTACCATTTTATGATGCCAAATCTCGGCTTCTTTTTTAAACTCCTCTGGGATCTCTTTTTCAACAACTTGAATCCCCTTTTCTCCCTCAAAATATAATGCCTTCATTTTTATTAAATCAATAACTCCGGCAAGCTTTTCTTCCAAACCCATTGGAATTTCTACTGCAACTGCATTGGGTGTTAATTTTTCTAAAATTGATTTAAAGCTATTTTCAAAGGAAGCCCCCATTCTGTCTAACTTGTTTACAAAGCAAACACGAGGAACCTGATACTTATCAGCCTGCCTCCAAACTGTTTCTGATTGAGGCTCTACTCCAGCAACTCCGTCGAAAACAACTACTGCGCCGTCGAGCACGCGCAAGCTTCTCTGAACTTCCGCGGTAAAGTCTATGTGACCTGGAGTGTCAATAAGGTTTATCTGGTGATTTTGCCAATACATTGTTGTAGCGGCTGCCGTAATAGTAATTCCTCTTTCTCTTTCTTGAACCATCCAATCCATAACAGTATCTCCTTCGTGGACTTCTCCTATTTTATGAGATGTTCCAGTATAAAACAAAAGGCGCTCGGAAAAAGTAGTTTTCCCTGCGTCAATGTGAGCAATAATACCAATGTTTCTAAGTTTCTCTAAAGGATGTTGTCGAGACATAAATTATTTAGCAAAATGAGCGAAGGCTTTGTTGGCTTCTGCCATTCTGTGTGTGTCTAATTTCTTTTTAATTGCATTTCCTTCGTTTTTTGAACATCCAATTAATTCGTCTGCTAATTTTTCTGCCATTGGTTTTCCCTTTTTACCTCTTGCGCCGTCTAAAATCCACCTCATGGCTAAAGCCAACTTTCTTTCTCCCCTTACTTCCATGGGGACCTGATAAGTAGCTCCTCCAATTCTTTTGGGTTTTACCTCTAAAAGTGGGGAGGCGTTTTCAATGGCCAACTTAAAAATCTCCATTGCTTCTTTCTTTGTTTTCTCTTTTATTATATCAAAAGCTCCATAAACAATACTTTGGGCAATTGTTTTCTTGCCCCTTTTCATTACTCTGTTTATGAGTTGAGAAACCATTATGTCGTTGTAGACCCCATCGGGAGATATTTTATGTTTTTTGTACGCTCTTCGCATTATTTATTGTTGTTTAGCTTTTTTAGTTCCGTATTTTGATCTTTCTTGTTTCCTATTTTCAACTCCTTGTGTGTCTAAAACTCCTCTTACAATGTGGTACCTTACTCCTGGCAAGTCTCTAACCTTTCCTCCTCTTATTAAAACAATCGAGTGTTCTTGTAAATTGTGGCCCTCTCCTGGAATGTAAGCTGTAACCTCCATGCCGTTTGATAATTTAACTCTAGCAACTTTTCTTAAGGCTGAGTTTGGTTTTTTAGGAGTTTGTGTAAAAACTTTTACGCAAACTCCTCTTTTAAATGGAGCTGGGTAGAATGTTGGCCTGTTTTTTAAAACATTAAAACCGCGATGCAAAGCAACGGTCTTTTTTCTTTTTTTAACAGACTTTCTGTTGTGTTTTATCAATTGATGAATTGTCGGCATAATAGAATAAAGTATAGCAAATTATTTTTATAAGGTCAATATGCGTCCCGTAATTAAGTAAAACAAAGTGTTGGTTATAAAAAACCATAATTTTCCACCAAAAATAATTAAAATAAAAAGTATAAAAACTCCGTACTGTTTTAAAAAATTTTTGAAATTCCTGAATCTTTCTGGCAAAAGGCTAAATAAAATCCACGAGCCGTCCAGCGGAGGGACTGGTATTAAATTAAAAACTGCTAACCATATATTAATAGAAATTATAAAAACCAATGCAATAAATATGCCATGATTAAATAAAATAATGCTCTCTGGCAAAAATCTTAAAATTAATCCAAAAATAATTGCTAATAAAAAATTAGACAAAGGACCCGCTAAAGACACCTTCAATTCCCCAAATTTTTTATCTTTAAAATTATAGGGATTTATGGGTACTGGCTTTGCCCAACCAAATAAAAATGGGCTATTCATTATATATAGGAGGAAGGGTAAGATAATAGATCCAAATGGATCTAGGTGTTTTATTGGATTTAAAGTTAATCTGCCCTCGTATTTTGCCGTGGGGTCACCTAAAGAATAAGCTACACATCCATGAGCTAACTCGTGTATTATTACAGAAAAAAGTAACACTACCAAAGAAAATATTGTAACAATAAAGGCTTCAAACATAATGTCATATTAACATATTGATAAAAATAAAAAAAGATGATAATATAGCCATATGGAAAAAATTTGTTCGATCTGTCAAAAAAAATCAGCCATGAGCGTTACTCTTGTAAAGCTAAGAGGAAAATATAACCCCACGGCTAAAAAAAGGAAATATCCCAACCTTCAATGGTTTAAATTACCATCTGGTAAAAGAGTTTTAGCTTGCGCTAAATGCATTAAGCGCCAATCAAAAGGTTAATAATACGGGCTGTAGTACAACAGCAGTATTTGCGCATGGGGTGCGTAAGATCTGGGTGCGATTCCCAGCAGCCCGACTGATTTTATCCACCACCAGACAAATAAATCTTCTAAACAAAAACTCCCTTACCGGGAGTTTTTTTGTACTTAATTACTTAATTACTCTGCTTTTTGCAAAAAGTTTTAACAAGTCCAAAACCGCTTGCTGGGCTTCGGGTTCTGTTTTGCTATCTAAAAAAGTTTTCCAAGCTTTGATAACTTTTTCATCTTTTGTGTCAACAACTGCATTTTCAAGCTTTAGCCTGTCCTCATAAGAAATTTCTCCCTTCGTTGATAGAACCCTATCAACAAACGTTTGTTCAAAATAGTTTATTTTTGAAACAAGCATATTATTTTTCACCATTTCATCCAGGCGGTTCTTCATTGAAAAATAATTTACACCAAAATAGATACTCCCGGCTAAAACAAAAAAAAGAACAACCAAAAGAAGAATTTCAAAAACAGGCTTTTTTTGCAAATTGTTTTCCATTTTATTTTGATAGTTTTTATTATCTTGAAAGCTTCTAAGCGACAAAATGGTCTTCACAAACAAAATGTGCTCTTTACTTTCCAAATCTTTTTTCAAGGGATATAAATTTCCAATCTCCCCTTAGGGCTAATGGAGAAACTTTGGGCACAACTATTAGTATCGGCGAGATTCTCTCTTTAAAAAATATGTTCCTGATTCTTTCCCACAAAGAAATTTGTTTTAGCTTTGGATCATTCTTATCATCTAGTGGAAACACCTTGCCGGGTTGTTGAGGAATAGCTGGTGCAACCGGGGGAATATTTGGGAAATCTACATAAATGTTTAATACAACCGTTTTTGCATTTTCCACCTCATCTTTTGCGGTTAGTGGTATTAGGTACTCGCCTGAAGGAATTTTCCCTAAATTCGCAGCCCACTTTAGATTTTTATCAACAACCACTAATCCATATTTATTTTCCCACGCAATGAGAACTTCTCCCGGCTCGTTAACACTACCGCTTAAAATTATCTCTTCGTCAACGCTAAACGAATCCTTTATTTTATCAACCTCAATCTTGGGAGGAGTTGTGTCTAAAATAATACTGCCCGTTATGATTGGCGAAAAATTGTCATTATCGTCTAAAAATCTTACATAAATCTTTTTTTCCCCGTCTTCTTTGGGAAGAACCCACGGCTTCTTTTCTTTGTACTCACTTATTAAAGAAGTCCTAAAATCTTCAAAGTCAGAAATTCTAACCTTTGTCGCCTCTGGCCCTCCTGACAAACTGAGGATCACCGAACGATTATTTGTTTTCTTAAGATTATCATTTATAACAACCTTAAATCCTCCCGACGGCTGCGCTAATTTTTCCACACCTACATATGGTGGAATAGACCCGCCCCCGACCGGAGTTTGTGTTGGTGCCACATTAGTGGTTGCCGAAACTGTAGAGCTTTTTTCAGATTCCGATGCACCCAACACAGATGAAACATTAAAATTATAAGTTGTTTCTGGGGCCAACCCTGTCGCAGAATAAGAATTTGTATCGACTGAAGCGGTTAAAACATCGGAAATATAAATATTGTAACTATCGGCATTAGCAACCGCTGTCCAACTGAGATTTATTGTATTATGATTTTGTGTGATTGCTATTACATCGTTCGGGGGTTGAATGCTTACAACAAAAATTGACATAACAGACACGTCGGCGCTTACTAAAACCGGACCACAGCACAAAATAGAAAAAAATGATATTGTGAATAAAAGTTTAAGCAATAAATTATTCTCTTACTATTCTTCGCCTACTTTTTTTATTTTCTTTATCAGCGCTAAAATTGCAGTGGCCACAAATACAATAAGTATCAACCCTATAATAATAGCCCCAATCATGAGAAAATTTTGATTCTTCCAGAAAGGAAGCGGCGCCACAATAGTAAAAACTATACTTTCTTCGTGTGAAAGCTTGTCTCCGTCAAAAAGAACAACATCCGCCCAATATTGACCTTCTTGCAATTTGTTTGGAAATCCCACGGCCACGTCCTGCAAAGAAAAAGGTTTTACTCTTCCCAAAATGTCATTCTCTCCTTCCCATAGTTTTTGCGTGCGGTACATATCGTGGAAAGAAATTTTAGCTTTTGTGGGAGCAGCTGGAACATTTCCTCTGTTCTGAACTTTTACCAATAATTTTATCGGTAAATTAGCCGGCGTGTCTTCTATATATATATGCTGTATTTTATAACTAAAGACATTTTTATCAATAACTTTTAATTTAATATCTATTACAGAACCTACTTGAGACCTAAGGGGGGCATTTGCTTCATAGCTGGCTGGTGAAACCGTGGTAAGGCTTATTTTGCCTCCGTAATCGCCAAGATTAGCATTTTCTGGCACGCTCACCTTCACTTTCATCGGAAACTGTTGAATTCCTTTCGGCAAATCGAACTCATTACCATTTACTATACTAATCCAACTTTTAATGTCGCCCGCAATTATTTCCACTTTTGCCGGCATAGTTTCAAATGGGTCGGGTCTACTTACATATATAATTTGTTCATAGGTCATTCCGGGCAATAATGAGTCGTTGGCGAAAGTTGCCGGAGACACTCCAATTGTTGCGCCCATTGCTACATTAGCGACAGAACTAAAACAAACCACTATTAATAAAATTGAAAAAACCCTTTTTAAAATATTCATTATTATTAATCTTATGTTTTAATAATTAACTATATTAGTCCGCTATTGCGCTATAGGTCTGGTTACCCGAGCACAACCCTTCTGTTCCGGTTGGAGCAAAAGCTTGCAAATAGATTAAATCTGTTACAGGGACTGTTCCGTCCTCTGGAGCTGCTAAGTCAGCTTCGACAGCTGTTGGCGTCCCGCTAAAATCAGTACCATCACCATAGGTAAATGTGGCTAATGCATACTCTATATAGTTAGCTGCAATACTTCCTCTCGTGGCACAGGTTAATGCGGCACTGGAAGCATTAAAGTTTACAGCAACATTCCCTGCATTTGTTATTGTTTCTGTGTGATCACCAATTGATGCAGCATTAGGCGCCACTGTGCCCAAAGCTACGGTTCCTCCTGTGCCTATCGACTGCAAATCATTCAATGTCACCGTAGATGAACTATCTGGAGTTCCAGCGCTTTCATCGTAAGGCTTAACTGTTGCCAACCATGAACCCGGATCAGCATAGTATTGCACACTAAAGTTATAGCTTAATGCAAAGGTTAAATCGTCATTATCAGCACAACTAGGATCTGTACTCGGGGACGTAACTGTATACCAATAACAGACATCATTATCTGCATGACCGGCTTGAGTGCAGGTTGCCCCTTGTTTATAAAGCGCTACATCAACAGTTACTAAGTCTTTACAGCTGTTGTTATCTGTAACAGTAGCTGCAACATTAACATTCGTCGTAGTCCCTGCCGTAAGAGTTATAGCAGAACCGCTGTTAACCACAACGCTAGATGCTACAGAAGTAGCATTAGAAACAGTAAGGCTCGCTGTCGAACTGGCGGCCATGGCTAAATTAGCGGGGAAGGAAAACAGGATTGAACAACACAGATAGATTGCTATTATTTTTCTCATATTTTATTTTTTTATAAATTATTTTATTTGTTAAACTGTTTCACCCGTCGCTGTATCTTTTCTTTTTTTCAGCAAAAGCATTTTGTAATAAACTGCCAACATAACCAATGCCAATATAAAAACAAATAAAATTATTAACACCGCCCAAAACAATCCATTTACTCCGAAAGAAAAAAGACCAGTAACAGAATTCATTAAACTGGCTGTTCCGGATAAATTTTCTGTCGAACACCCCTCATTGCCGTAGGCTTGAAAAAAAACTTTGTTAATCCCCTCTTCTCCCTGTATCAGAATTGGAAAAGTTTCTTCTGCAAAAGCCCAATTCCCACTTTTTCCCCAATGATCTGGCGTGTCAACACATGTCCAATTGCCATCTCCCACCTTATAGGCAGTTGACTTCCATGCATCATTGCTGTTTAAAAGAATCTTCACTGTGGCTTCTGCTTTCCCTCCACCGAAAAAATATGTGTCACTTAGTCCGTTTATTTTAGCGCTTTCTAATTCAAGCGCCAGCGAGACAGTACTCGTTGCAAAAGAAAGCACCAAAACTACGGTTAAAAATAAAAAAATTTGTAGCTTGTTGTTCATAAATTATGCTTATATATTATTTTTTTTATTTCTTTTTATGATCATCGAAACAATAAAAATAACCAAAACAATAATTACCAATCCTATAATCGAGCCAATAATTAAAAAATTATTATTTTTTACGGGCACAGGCTCTATAACATTAAAAACTAATTCGTCTTGATGTGCCAAGCCTTTTTCGTCGAAGAGATTTATTTCTGCCCAATATTGTCCCATTTCTAATGTGTTGGGGAACTTAACAAAGACATCCCCCATGGAGAATGACCCAACCTTGCCAGCTATGATTTCTTCTCCTTCCCACAATTTATCTTTATGATAAATATCATAAATAATAATTTTAGCCTTATTGGGTCCATTTAAAATATTTCCTTTATTCCATACTTTTACCGATAAATTTAGTGGAAGATTCTGCGGAGCGTCTTCTATATACATTGACTGGATGCTATAGTCCGATACTTTATCGCTCGTTACACGCAACTTAATACTAACATTCCCTCCATAAGCAACTTTAATTGGATCTTTTTGGGGCTCTTTTGATAATGACTTAGTGTCAATTCTTATTTTGCCTTCATAGAAACCCAGCAAAGCATCACTCGGGACATTCACCTTAATTTTCATTGGAAATTGCTGAATTCCTTCGGGTATTTCGAATTCGTTACCATTAACAATAGTGATCCAATTGCTGAAATTATCTGCTGTAATAACTACTTTTGCTGAAAGAGATTCTTTGGGCTCGCTTCTCACTAAATAAATAATTTGTTCATAAGAAGATCCGGGCAATAAATTTTCGTTAAGCAAAACTGGTGGCGAAACTCCAAATCCGGCTAAAGCTACGTCGGTCGTAAAAGCCAGACACCCAATTAACAATATGCCCAACAAAAATTTTTTTATAAAAATCATAATATTGATCTTTTGTTATTAATTAAACAAATTTTATTAAACAGCAGTTTTTGGAGCGAATGTGGTTGTCCCGGTACAAGTACCTTCAATTGGATCAGAATCGGGAATGTAAACTTCCCAATAAGTTAAATCGGTCACGGGCACATTTCCGTCTTCAGGAGCCGGAAAGTCTCCATTAATTTCTGCTGGAGATGCGCTTAAATCAGTGCCTGATCCATATGAAAAAGAACTGAGACTGTATTCCTGGTAGTTTACCGCCACCGAACCTCTTGAGCTACAAGTTAATGCGCCACCGGAAACATCAAGATCCATTGCTATGTTTCCGGTATTGGTAACTGTAGCTGTATGATCAGGGCCTGAGTCGCTGTCTTCGCCTGGCGCAACATCGCCAAAGCTAATTGTAGCGCTGACATCCAAAGAATTCAGGTCGCTTAATGTTACGCCCGTTGCGCTATCTGGCGTACCCGCGCCTTCGTCAGCCGGGGTTACTGTTGATACCCATGTTCCTCCATCAGCATAGTATTGCACGCTAAAGCTCTTGCTCAGGGCATATGTTTTATCGGTTGGTCCAGTGCAACTGAGATCTGAGGCCGGGGCCGAATCTTCCCAAAAATAGCAAAGGTCATTATCAGCATTTCCGGCTGAAGTACAAGTGGTTCCTTGTTTATATAAAGCAACTTTAACACTCGTTAAATCCTGACAACCATTAGTATCTGTAACTACAGCTGTAACAACAACAGATGTAGTGGTATACTCAGTAAGAGTTATCGTTCCCCCACTATTGGTTACAACGCTGGATGCTACTGGCGCCACGTTGGTGACAGTAACACTCGGAGTGGCATTATCTGCCATCGCTAAACTACACGGAAAGGAAAGTAGAGTTGAACAACATAGACAAATTGCTATTATTTTTTTCATGCCTTTTTGTATTTTTAATTAGATGAGATGATTTGATTCTTTAATTATATATATTAAGAAAATTCGTG
>Ga0172371_10014294_pt1 | contig 10242 bp, 8 predicted proteins | sample Lak12m_FD_114543 | JGI IMG/M metagenome (GOLD analysis project Ga0172371, IMG submission 114543) | Freshwater microbial communities from Kabuno Bay, South-Kivu, Congo - kab_022012_12m | ecosystem: Environmental > Aquatic > Freshwater > Lake | place: Democratic Republic of the Congo: South-Kivu... | reverse complement strand
GCCCAACCCCTTCCCCGCCGTCTGCGGCCGCGTCTGCACGCACAAGTGCGAGACCGACTGCACGCGCGGTGAGGTGGACGAGCCGCTGGCCATCGCCGGCCTCAAGCGGTTCATCAGCGACTACGCGTTCGACAACGTGCCGCTGCCCGAGAAGGCCGAGGTCACGTTCAAGGAGAAGGTCGCCGTGGTCGGCGCGGGCCCCAGCGGTCTCACCGCCGCCCGCGACCTCGCGCTCCTCGGCTATGCCGTCACCGTCGTCGAGAGCAAGCCCGAGCCGGGCGGCATGCTGCGTTTCGGCATCCCCGAGTACCGCCTCCCCAAGGCCGCCCTGCAGCAGGACATCGACCGCGTGCTCGCGCTCGGCGTCGACCTACAGTGCGGCAAGACCGCCGGCGTGGACTTCACCGTCGACGGCCTCATGAAGAAGGACGGCGGCGGCTACAAGGCCGTGTACCTGGCCGTCGGCCTGCAGGGCGGCCGCACGCTGCCGATCCCCGGCGCCGACGCCGCGGGCGTGTTCGACGCCGTCGGCCTGCTCAAGGCAGCCACGCTCGGCGAGAGCGTCGACATGGGCAAGAACGTCGTCGTCATCGGCGGCGGCGACGTGGCCTTCGACGCCGGCCGCACCGCGCTGCGCCTCGGCGCCGAGAAGGTCACCATCAACTGCATCGAGGACGACCAGAGCGTGCCGGCGTCCGACGACGAGCTCAGCGAGGGCCTGGACGAGAGCATCGCCTTCAACTGCTCGTGCATGCCGTCGCAGATCATCACCGACGCCTCCGGCCGCGCCTGCAAGGTCGAGTTCCTGGCCTGCTCGCTCGGCGAGCCCGACGCGCGCGGCTGGCGCCCGCCGGTCGCCATCACCGGCTCCGAGCACGAGCTCGAGTGCGACACCGTCATCTTCGCCATCGGCCAGAGCATGGTCGAGGACTTCACCGAGGGCGCCAAGGGCATCACTGTGGAGCGCGGCCAGATCCTCACCGACAAGGCCACGCTGGGCACCGGCGCCAAGGGCGTGTTCGCCGGCGGCGACTGCGCCGCCGTGGGCCCGTGGACGGCGATCGAGGCCGTGGCCGCCGGGCGCCGCGCCGCGCGCAGCATCCACAACTTCCTGCGCGGCGAGGACCTCCTCCCCATCGAAGACGACCAGCTGCCCGAGGCCAAGCCCGAAGACGCAGTGCTCGAGCAGACCGCGGTCATGGCGCGCATGCAGATGCCGCACCTGCCGGGCGCGGCCCGCAAGATCACCTGGGACGAGGTCAACACCGGCTTCACCCGCGAGCAGGCCATCGCCGAGGCCAAGCGCTGCCTCAACTGCGCGATCTGCTCCGAGTGCATGGAGTGCGTGCGCGCCTGCGGCCCAGGCGCCCTGCTGCACAACGAGCGTGACGCCGAGTACACCTACGACGTCGGCGCCGTGGTCATGGCCACCGGCTACGACCTCTACGACCCCGGCGAGAACAGCGAGTGGGGCTACCGCCGGTACCCCAACATCTTCTCGTCGCTCGAGTACGAGCGCATGCTGAGTGCCAGCGGCCCCACCATCGGCGAGGTCAAGCGTCCCAGCGACGGCAAGCACCCCAAGAAGATCGCCTTCATCCAGTGCGTGGGCTCCCGCGACCAGGAGCACGAGTACTGCTCCAGCGTCTGCTGCACCTACGCCAACAAGCAGGCGATGCTCACCATCGACCATGAGCCGGACTCCGAGCCCACCATCTTCCTGATGGACATGCGCGCCCAAGGCAAGGGCTTCGACGCCTTCTACCAGCGCGCGCTCGACAAGGGCGTCAAGTTCATCCGCCAGCGCCCGTCGTACATCAAGGAAGACCCGCTGACCGACGACCTCCTCATCAGCTGGGAGGACGAGCAGGGCAAGCTGCACGAGACGCGCTTCGACATGGTCGTGCTCTCGGCCGGCCTGGAGCCTGCGCGCAAGGCGCAGGAGGCGGCCGGCCACGTGGGCGTGGCCCTCAACCGCCACGGCTTCTGCCAGCTGCACGAGTTCAACCCGCTCGAGTCGAGCCGCAAGGGCGTGTTCATCGCCGGTCCGTTCGGCGAGCCCAAGGACATCCCCGACAGCGTGGCGCAGGCCTCGGCCGCCGCGGCCCAGGTCATGACCGGCCTCGCCGACTCGCGCGGCACGCTCACCGTGGACAAGGAGTACCCGGCCGAGCGCAACGTGGTGGGTGAAGAGCCGCGCGTCGGCGTCTTCGTGTGCCACTGCGGCAGCAACATCGCCGGCGTCATCGGCGTCGAGAGCGTGGCGGAGTACGCCCGCGACCTCCCCGGCGTGGCGTACTCCACCGACACCATCTACACGTGCTCCTCCGACAGCCTCTCGCTCATCCGCGAGAAGATCGAGGAGCACAACCTCAACCGCGTCGTGGTCGCCAGCTGCACGCCACGCACGCACGAGCCCATCTTCCAGGACACCCTGCGTGAGGCGGGCCTCAACCCGTTCCTCTTCGAGATGGCCAACATCCGCGACCAGGCGAGCTGGGTGCACGCCAAAGAGCCGGAGAAGGCCACGCAGAAGGCCAAGGAGCTCATCCAGATGAGCGTGGCCCGGGCCCGGCTGCTCGAGCCGCTCTTCAAGGTCGACGTGCCGCTCACCCACGCCGCCATCGTGGTCGGCGGCGGCGTGGCCGGGATGACGGCCGCCGGGGCGCTCGGGGAGATGGGCCACGAGGTCCACCTCGTGGAGCGCGCCGACAAGCTGGGCGGCTACGTGCACGGGATCGGCCAGACCATCAAGGGCAACGACCCGGCTCAGCTGGTCAAGGACCTCGAGCAGCGCCTGGTCGACAACCCCAACGTCAAGATCCACCTGGGGGCCGAGCTCGCCGACTTCCACGGCTTCATCGGCAACTTCTCGAGCACCATCGTCGAGGGCGACAAGCGCACGCCGGTCGACCACGGCGTCGTCATCGTCGCCACCGGCGCCGTCGAAGACAGGCCCGAGGAGCTCTACGGCCTCGGCGCCAGCCCCAAGGTCGTCACCGGCATGGACCTCGAGCGCATGCTCAAAGACAACGACCCGGCCCTCAAGGACATCAAGTCGGTCGGCTTCATCCTCTGCGCCAACTCGCTCGACGAGAGCCACCCGTACTGCTCGCGGACCTGCTGCCAGCAGAGCGTCAAGAACGCCATCGCTCTGAAGGAGCAGGACCCCTCGCGCAAGGTCTACGTGTGGTTCAAGGAGATCCGCACCTACGGCTTCCTCGAGGAGTACTACACGAGGGCGCGCGAGCTCGGCGTCATCTTCACGCGCTACGACAACGACAGCCTGCCGCAGGTCTCGGCCAACGGCAGCGTGAGCGTCAAGGCCATGGACCCGTTCATCCGCCGCGAGGTCGAGCTGCCGCTCGACTGCCTGGTGCTGGCCACGGCCACCGTGGGCGCCGAGGGCGCGTCCGACCTCAGCAAGATGCTCAAGGTGCCGCTCACGGCCGACGGCTTCTACCTCGAGGCGCACGTCAAGCTGCGTCCGGTGGACTTCGGCTCCGAGGGCATCTTCCTCTGCGGCTCGGCCCACTACCCCAAGAGCATCGAAGAGACCATCAGCCAGGCGTACGCCGCGGCCGGCCGTGCGGCGGCGATCCTCGCCAAGCCCGTCATCAAGGCCGGCGGCGTGGTGGCCGAGGTCGACCAGGACAAGTGCGCCGCCTGCCTCACCTGCGTGCGCATCTGCCCCTATGAGGTGCCGATCATCGATCCCGAGGCCAAGAAGGCCAAGATCGAGGCGGCGGCCTGCCAGGGCTGCGGCGTGTGCGTCAGCGAGTGCCCCGTGAAGGCCATCACGCTGCACCACTACACCGACGCGCAGATCTTCGCCAAGGAAGAGGCGCTCTTCATGGAGGTGAGCTGACATGGCCGCGACCGACGCCGTCGCGACGGCCGAAGCCGAGGCCGAGGCCCCGAAGAAGGCCGTGGACCCGGACTTCGAGCCCGAGGTCATCACGTTCGCGTGCCACTACTGCGCCTATGCGGCGGCCGACCTGGCCGGCAGCATGCGCCTGCAGTACCCCACGAACATCCGCATGATCAAGCTGCCGTGCACCGGCAAGCTCGAGGTCATCCACATCATGAAGGCCATCCAGGCCGGCGCCGACGGCGTGTACGCCGCCGGCTGCCTGGAGGGCGAGTGCCACTACCTCAAGGGCAACCTGTGGGCGCGCAAGCGCATCAACCACGTCAAGACGCTCCTCGAGGAGCTCGGCATCGAGCCCGAGCGTGTGGAGATGTACAACATGTCGTCGGCCATGGGCGCCAAGTTCGCCGAGGTCGCGACCGGGTTCGTCAATCGCATCAAGGAGCTCGGCCCCAACCCCGTGAAGCGCGAAGGCGTGGACGTGCACGCCGCGGCCCGCGCGGCCGTGGGCGACGTCGCCATGCCCGACGATGCCGCTCCCGCCACCGTCAAGGAAGGAACCGCAGAATGATCACCGCCGAACGCAAACCCTTCGACGAGATCGTCGCGCTCGTCGGCGACCGCAAGAAGGTCCTCGTGGCCGGCTGCGACACGTGCGTCGCGATCTGCCTCACCGGCGGCGAGAAAGAAGCTGAGGTCCTGGCCAGCGAGCTCAAGATCAAGGCCGAGATGGACGGCCGTGACGTGGCCATCGAGCACACCGCCGCCATCCGCCAGTGCGAGTGGGAGTACCTCGACATGATCGCCGCCAAGGTCGAGGAGGCCGACGTCGTGCTCAGCATGGCGTGCGGCATCGGCATCCAGAGCATGGCCGAGAAGTTCGCCCCCAAGGTCGTCATCCCGGCGGTGAACACCAACATGCTGGGCATGCCGCAGGAGCACGCCGTGTGGCTCGAGCGCTGCGGCGCCTGCGGCGACTGCGTCATCGGCGAGACGGCCGGCATCTGCCCCGTCGTGCGCTGCAGCAAGAGCCTCATGAACGGCCCGTGCGGCGGCTCGCACGACGGGTTCTGCGAGGTCACCACACCCGAGAAAGAGAACATCGACTGCGCCTGGCACATGATCTGGGACCGCCTCAAGGAGCAGGGTCGCGAAGAACTGATGATCAAGGTACGGCCGCCGAAGAAGTGGAACATGAGCAACTCCGGCGGCCCGCGGAAGATGGTGCGCGAGGAGGCGAAGCCGGTATGACGGCCACCGAGTACAAGGCTGGCACGAACCTCGAGAAGGTCTTCTCCGAGGGCAAGTTCGTCGTGACCGGCGAGTGCGGCCCGCCGAAGAGCGCCGATTGCAGCGTCATCGAGAAGAAGGCCAAGATGCTCACGGGCTACGTGGACGCCGTCAACATCACCGACAACCAGACCGCCGTGGTGCGCATCTCGTCCATCGCCTCGGGCTACACGGCGCAGCAGAACGGCGTCGAGGCCATCATGCAGATGACCTGCCGCGACCGTAACCGCCTCGCCATGCAGGCCGACCTGCTGGGTGCCGACACTCTGGGCATCCACAACTGCCTGTGCCTCACCGGCGACCATATGAGCTTCGGCAACCACCCCGAGGCCAAGGGCGTGCACGACCTCGACGCGATCACCCTCATCAGGATGATCCGGGACATGCGTGACGAGGCCAAGTTCCAGTGCGGCGAGGTGATGACCATCACCAAGGGCAGCGAGGCCGTCGTCTCCCCCAAGTTCTTCATCGGCTGCGCCGAGAACCCGTTCGGCGACCCGTTCGAGTTCCGCGCCCTGCGCCTCAAGAAGAAGGTCGAGGCCGGCGCCGACTTCATGCAGACCCAGTGCATCTTCAACATCCCCAAGTTCAAGCTGTGGATGGAGGAAGTCCGCGCCATGGGCCTGCACCAGGAGATCAAGATCCTCGCCGGCATCACCCCGCTCAAGGGCGTCGGCGGCGCCAAGTACATGAAGAACTTCGTGCCGGGCATGGATGTGCCGGACTCGATCATCGACCGCATGTCGAGCGTGGAGAAGGGCGCCCCGGCGCAGGCCGAGGGCAAGAAGCTCGCCGTCGAGATGATCAAGGAGCTGGCCGAGATCGAGGGCGTGGCCGGCGTGCACATCATGGCCGTCGAGTGGGAAGAGGCGGTGCCGGAGATCGTCGAGATGGCCGGCCTTCTGCCCCGTCCCACCGTGGCGTAAGGAGGCAGGGTATGACCACCTGCACCCCGAGCCCGCTGCTCGCCGAGAACGTCGGCAGCGGCTGCGGTGAGAACGCGTACAAGTGCTACCAGTGCAAGCGCTGTACGTCGGGCTGCCCCGTGGCGCGCTACGCCGACATGCACCCCGCCATGATCATGCGCGCCGTGCAGCTCGGCCAGCTCGACATGGTGTTCGACGACCGCTTCATCTGGCTCTGCACCGGCTGCGAGACCTGCACCACGCGCTGCCCGCAGGGCATCGACATCGCCGCCATCATGGACGAGCTCAAGATCATCGCCCGGCGCCAGGGCCGTATCCCGGCCGGCACGCCGTCGGCGGCCATGCTCAAGCTCAACTACGACTCGTTCGTGCGCTGGGGCCGCATGTGGGAGGTCGAGCTCATCACCCGCGACGTGCTCAAGCGCCCGGGCAGCGCCAAGAACTGGTTCACGCTCGGCCCGAAGATGATGCTCAAGGGCAAGGTCAACCCCCTGCTCAAGAAGGGCGATACCCTCGCCATGAAGCGCATGGTCGCGACCGCCGAGAGCATCACCAACGCGCGCATGGCGCAGCAGAAGAAGGAGGCGCAGTCATGAGCGCCACCATGGCCTACTACCCCGGCTGCTCCCTGCACGGCACCTCGAGCGAGTTCGACGCCAGCTTCAAGGCCACGGCCAGGGCGCTCGACATCACCCTGCAGGAGATCCCCGGCTGGGAGTGCTGCGGCAACACCGCGGCGCACTCCACCAATCGCCTGCTCTCCGTGGCCCTGCCGGTCAACGAGCTGGCCAAGGTGGAGCAGGACATGCGGCTCGACAGCGTGGCCGTGCCGTGCGCGGCCTGCTACAGCCGCTTCAAGATCGGCCCGCACGAAGTGGCCGAGAACGCGCAGACCGCGGCCGACGTGCGCGCCGTGGTCGGGCGCCCGTACAACGGCGGCGTCGAGGTCCAGAACCTCATCGACGTCTACCACGACACCGTGGGCCTCGAGGCGCTCAGAGCACGCGTCACGCGCCCGTTCCGCGGCCTCAAGGTGGCCTGCTACTACGGCTGCCTGCTCACGCGCCCGCCCAAGGCCACCCTGGCCGACGACCCCGAGTACCCCATGCACATGGACGAGGTCGTCAAGGCCCTCGGCTGCGAGGCCGTGCAGTGGAACTACAAGACCGACTGCTGCGGCGCCTCCCTGGCGCTCACCGAGCAGGGCATCGTCGACGATCTGGTGAAGCGCATCATTACCGACGCCCATCAGTGCGGCGCCGAGGCCGTCGCGGTGGCCTGCCCGCTCTGCCAGACCAACCTGGACGGCCGCCAGCTCATGATCGCCAAGCAGCACCCCGACTGGAAGCACATGCCGGTCGTGTTCCTGAGCCAGATGGTCGGCCGCGCCATCGGCATCGACGACAAGGCGCTGGGACTGCAGAAGCACCTCGTCGACGTCGCCGCCGTGATGGCGTAGCACGCCCCGGCGCGAGCAGATGACCGACCCCGAGAGGGGCGCCGCGAGGCGCCCCTCTCGTCGTTCAGCAGGCGCGTGCTCACGCTGACAATGATCCCGCACTCTCCGCGAAGGTCTCGACACCCCCATTGACGTGCGCCTTCGGCGGCCGACAGCAAGCGAACTGGCAGGCAACCCCAGGGGACCGCATGCAGGCCTCAGCCCCGGCCCGCGGGTGTAGAGTGGCCTCAGACACGAAGTGAGCGCCACCCGACGCTCCAGACACGCCTGCGGCCGAGGCAATCCATGCGCCTCAACGGCCGAACCCTTGACCCCAGCAGGACGGGGACGACATGAGCGCAGAGCCTGGCAGCCGCGCACTGCTGGTGTACGCCACGCGGCACGGATCGACACGAGAGCTCGCCGAGACGGTGGCCGAGAAGCTGCGCGCCGCCGGCGCCGAGGTCGAGCTGTGCGAGGCCTCAACGGCGCCGGCGCCGGACGGATACGACGCGGTCGTCGTCGGCGCGCCGATGATCCGCGGCTGGCACAAGGCGGCGCGCGCCTACGTCAGGCGCCACCGCGGGGCGCTGTCGCAGGTACCCTTCGTGGTGTTCATCACGGCCGCGTCGCTCACCGAGGACGGCGTGGCGGACGTGCGCGGCGTGCCCGTCGCCAAGGATCCGTGGCTGGTGAAGCAGCCGCGCGACGCCGGCAAGCTGAGTCGCAAAGAGCGGTACGCGCTGCCGTCCCACTACCTGGGCGATATCCTGGACGCGTGCGCGCCGGCGCGTCCGCGTGCGGCGGCGTTCTTCGCCGGCTGCCTCGACCTCACGACCATGAGCATCTTCGAGAAGCTCTTCGTGCTGCTCGTGGTCGGGGCGACACCGGGCGACGGGCGCCACTTCGACTTCGCGCGCGAATGGGCCGGTGGCCTGCCCGGCGCACTCGAGGAGCCGGTCGCCGGCTCCTGAGCTCTGCAGCTCCCGGGCGGCTACTGAAGCTCGTTGACCAGATACTCGGAGACGGCGGTGATCTGATCCGCGCTCATCTGGTCGATGAACCCGGGCATGGACCCCGCGCCGTTGCTCACCACGCTCTCCACCTGCGCGGCGTCGGACTGGCCGGTCACGGCGGGCCCGCCGGGGCCGCCCGTGCCGTCCGCGCCGTGGCAGCCCGCGCAGAACGTGGCGTACATCTCGGCGCCCTTGACGGTGGCCACGGCACCTCCGGACGGCGTCGCGGAGTCGCTCGATGAGCTCTCTCCCCCGCAGGCGGCGACTGCCGCCGAGAGGGCGGCGAGAGAAAGGACAAGGGCCAGAACGAGGGCTGCGCGACGCATGCGGGCTCCTTCCGCGAGACGTGGACGCCATCGTCGTACCCTGGCGCCCGCCGTCCGCTAACCGGGGACGGGCAGATACCGTCCAGTGCGTCGCACACCCGACGGCCGCTGGGCGACGCCGCGCGGCCGCGCCCCGTAGAATGCGCGGAGCGTATCAACAGTCCACGTCACCGAGAAGAGAGGGACGGTCGATGACTACAGTCGAAGAACTGGTCGGGGCGGTGCAGGCGGGCGATGCCCCGCAGGCAGCCGACCTCGCCGCCAAGGCGCTCGAGGGCGGCGCGAAGCCGGCGGGGCTCGTGGAGACGCTGTCGGCCACGATGCGCGCCGTGGGCGACCGCTTCGGCACCGGCGAGATCTTCCTGCCGGAGCTGATGCTCTCGGCGCGCGCCATGCAGAAGGCCATGGACGTGATCCAGCCGGCCCTGCTCGAGTCGGCCGGCACGGCCCCCAAGCAGGGCGTCATCGTGCTCGGCACCGTGCGCGGCGACGTGCACGAGATCGGCAAGGACATCGCCGTCACCATGCTGCGCGCGTCCGGGTTCGAGGTCGTCGACCTCGGCCGCGACGTCGACCCGCTCGACTTCATCAAGCGCGCCGAAGAGGTCAGGGCCGACATCATCGGCGCCTCCGCCCTGATGACGACGACGATGCCGGCGCAGAAGGAACTGGTCGACATCCTCGTGGCCAAGGGCCTGCGCGACAAGTACCACGTCATCCTCGGCGGCGCCCCGGTCACGGCCGAGTGGGTGGCCGAGACCGGCGCCGACAGCTGGGGCGAAGACGCCGGCAAGGCGGTCAAGACCCTCGAGGCCGTGATGGCCGCCAAGAAGGGGGGCTGACCCATGTCGCACCTGAAGCTCTGGGAGATCATGGAGCGCGCGGCCGACGGCCCGTACTGCGAGGACGACGAGTTCCTGTACGACCTCTTCCTGCCGAAGATGCAGGAGGTGCTGCGCAAGTACGAGATCAAGTTCGACCCCGCGACCCCGGTGCCGGCCGACGACGACCTCGCCGACCGCATCTGGAAGGCGGCCGTCGAGCTCTTCCTGCACGTGGGCGTGCACAACGTCGACACGCACCGCCGCATCGTCATCACTGAGGACGAGCTGAACGAGGCGCTGTACCTGGCGCCGAAGGTGCACCAGGTCGGTCAGGGCCACGAGACCCGCTGGTGGATGCCGCGCAAGGTCGAAGACGAGCGCGGCCCGTTCGTCATCTTCAGCCCCGACATCACGTACGACGAGGACATCTTCCTGCAGGCCTCCATGGCCTACGTGCAGGAGCCCCTCGCCGACGGCGTCTGCGGGCCGATCCTCGAAGAGTCCATCGGCCGCACGATCCACTCCGGCACGCCCACCGAGATGGCCGGCGT
>Ga0172371_10014293_pt1 | contig 10243 bp, 9 predicted proteins | sample Lak12m_FD_114543 | JGI IMG/M metagenome (GOLD analysis project Ga0172371, IMG submission 114543) | Freshwater microbial communities from Kabuno Bay, South-Kivu, Congo - kab_022012_12m | ecosystem: Environmental > Aquatic > Freshwater > Lake | place: Democratic Republic of the Congo: South-Kivu... | reverse complement strand
CTTTCGCTGGCCAACAATATTTCAGAATCAGCAAAAAACGAAAACGGGCAATACACGATCTGGGGAATTCCGTTTGCCCAATACCTGCGTTCCGACCTCGATTTCCGTAAATATTTTGCGCTTGGCCGTGAGCATACCATTGTTTACAGGAACCTGTTCGGATTCGGTTCACCTTACGGGAATTCCAGTGTTTTGCCTTTTGAAAAAGGGTTTTACGCCGGCGGTTCCAGCGATATGCGTGGCTGGCGCTACCGGTCGTTAGGACCAGGTTCGTTTGTTGACACTTCAAATCTTTATTTTGAAAAAATGGGCGACATCGTCCTTCAGGCCAACCTCGAATATCGTTTTCCAATTTACAGCATCATCAAAGGAGCGCTGTTTGCCGACTTTGGAAACATCTGGCTGCTCAACAACAGCGCAAATTATCCGGGAGGGAGATTCAGATCGGAAGAAATACTGAGCGAAATCGCCATTGATGCCGGCGTTGGTGTCCGCCTCGACCTCACCTTTTTCATTTTCAGAATTGATGCTGCCGCGCCCCTCAAAGACCCGGCTTACCCCAAAGGCCAGCGCTGGCAGTTCAGTTCAATGGGCATCAACAATGTTATCTGGAATTTCGGGATTGGGTACCCGTTCTGATGGGGGAATTTGACCAGGGACAAAAAAAGTGCTTTTTAAAAAACATACCTGATATATTCACTGAAATTTTAGCTTTTACCAGATATTTTTGAAAAGTACCGGCCGCTTTCCGTTAAAAATGGCTTGATTTTCTATTTTCCGGCCTGTCTGGGCGTTTTTCAGGAATTTTACATTTTCCCTTTATTTGTTGAAAAACAGCATATTAAATCATAAGGAAACAATTGTTTTTGCATTTATTAATTAAAACTTAACATGGTGCACCACCTAATAAGCCTACTTTTGCCGCCATTTCTAAAAACAGTAATATAATTTAAACTTCAAAATGACTTTAACAAAACTTAGAAACATAGGAATTGCGGCACATATCGACGCCGGCAAGACCACTGTTACCGAAAGGATTTTATTTTTTACAGGCACTACCCGTAAAATGGGTGAAGTACACGATGGTCAGGCGACGATGGATTTTATGAAACAGGAACAGGAACGTGGAATCACGATTGCTTCAGCAGCCATTTCATGTGCCTGGAAAGGTTCACAAATTAATATTATCGACACTCCAGGACACGTTGATTTTACTGTTGAGGTAGAACGTTCATTACGTGTAATCGACGGAATGATCGCCCTGTTTTGCGCTGTTGGAGGCGTTGAACCGCAAAGCGAAACTGTGTGGAACCAGGCCGACCGTTACCGGGTTCCGCGCATTGCCTTTATAAACAAAATGGACAGAACCGGTGCAGATTTCAACGAGGTAGTTGCTCAAATGGATAAATACCTTGATGCCAACGCAGTGCCCTTTCAAATCCCAATTGGTGCCGAAGAAGATTTTACCGGCATAATTGATGTTATCGAAAAAAAGGCATACACTTTTAATGAAATCGAGCCCATCGAAATGGCCATCCCGGAAAGTTATAAACTGTTGGTTGACCAGGCCAGGAACCATTTGATCGAAAAAGTAGCCGATTATGATGAGGATATTTTGGAAGCGTTTCTTGAAGACAAAGAAATTGCATCGGATAAATTAAAACTTGCTGCACGCGATGCCACCCTAAAGTTGATGATTACTCCGGTTTTTTGCGGAGCAGCTTACAAAAACAAGGGAGTTCAACTTTTATTAGACGCTGTAATTGACTATTTGCCTTCACCCATCGACGTGGGTGCTATTGTAGGTACCGATGTGGTTGATCCGACAAAATCGCACCACAATAACCCTTCACCGAAAGACCCTTTTTCGGCATTAGCCTTTAAATTGATCCACGACCCTTATGTTGGTCAACAGACTTTTATCAGGATTTTTTCGGGGACACTTAACAGCGGTGTTCAGATTTGGAACTCGACAAAGGAAAAATATGAGCGTATCGGCAGGATAATGAGAATTCACGCCAAAGACCGCGAAGAAATCAGTGAAGCAGGGCCGGGCGATATCGTTGCCCTTGTCGGGATGAAATTTACAAAAACCGGCGATACTCTTTGTGATCCCAATCATAAGCTTTTGCTTGAAAATATTCATATTCCGCCAACAGTAATCGAGCTGAAAATTTCCCCGGCAAAACGGAAAGACCAGAGTAAACTTGGCGAAGCCCTTGGAAAACTGACAAATGAAGATCCTTCATTTAATGTTCGGTTTGATGAGGAAACCGAAGAAACCATTGTTTCAGGAATGGGTGAGTTGCACCTCGAAATTATTATCGACAGGCTAAAGCACGAATTTGGTGTTGAGGTGGAAGTAGGTGAGCCATCGGTTGCTTACCGCGAAACTATTACGGCTGAGGTGGAAAGTTCGTACAAACACAGCAAACAAACCGGTGGAAAAGGTCAGTTTGCTAACGTTACCATGCGCCTTGAACCAAATGAGGGCAACGGCTACGAGTTTGTTGATAAAATTAAAGGCGGTGTAATTCCGGGAGAATACATCCCGTCAGTAAACAAAGGTGTGAAAAAAACGCTGGAGAGAGGAGTCCTTGCCGGATTCCCGGTGGTGGATGTTAAAGTTGTTCTGCTGGATGGAAGTTTCCACCCGGTTGACAGTTCCGACTTTGCCTTCCAGACATGTGCCTCAATATGTTTTAAACACGGTTTCATGAAAGGGGATCCGATTCTTTTAGAACCCATGATGAAAATTGAGGTAAACACTCCCGATGACTATATTGGGAATGTAGTTGGTGATCTGAACAAACGTCGCGGAAAAATAGAATCAATGCGAAGGTACCGTAAAGGCGCTCAAAAACTCAATGGATTTGTTCCGCTTTCTGAGATGTTTGGTTATGCAACCACCCTCAGAAATATTTCGAGTGGCAGGGCAAACTATTCGATGGAATTTTTCAAATACATGCCGGTAACACGGACTATTCAGGAGGAAATACTGAAGAAACTTGCTGAGAAAAAGCGGCTTGAAAGTCAACAATAATAAGAAAGAGGCTGTCTCAATACCGCGACAGCCTCTTTTTTTTGTTTCATTAATTTTACTCGTACATCAACGAAAGGGCAACAACCCCGGGTCCTGTGTGAACCCCCAAAACCGGAGAAGCATGGTTGATGAATTTCGGCTCCAGGCCAGTCCTTTCGTTCATCTGCGAAGCAAACCATTCTGCTGTTTTCAGGTTGTCGGCATGAGAAATGGCATATCCCCACAATTTTTTTGTTTTAAGGTTTCTATCCACTAGGCGCATGGCCATTTTCATACTCGACTTTTCGGTGAAAGGTTTGCCATAAGGCTGAGTTTTTCCTTCGTTATTTATTGTAATGATTGGTTTTACACCCAGAATCTTACCCACAAGGCCTTTCACAGCGCTTACCCTGCCGCTTTTCACCAGAAATTTCATGGTTTTGGTTGTAACCAACATGTCAGTTTTTTCTGACCATAATTCAATTTTCTTTACCAGTTCGTCATGTGTGGCACCACCATTAAGTTCCTCGGTTGCACGCATCATAATTAAACCCAAACCGCTGGACAAGCGTTTTGAATTGACTACCGTGACCGGTTTTTTAGAAAAATTACTGATTGTTTTCGCAGCTTTCCGGCTGTTGGAGCATGTTCCACTCATTGCCTCACTAAGGTGAACTCCAATCACTGAATCGTAATGTGTACTAAGATAATTGAACTTGTTACTAAAATCTTTAAACGAAGGTTGAGCGGTACTGGGATATTCTTTTGTTTTCCCCAAAATCTTATAAAATCTATCCGGTGTAAGTGTAACCCGGTCAAGGTAATAAGTATCCCCAAAATGAACACACAAAGGCACAACCTGAATCTGATTTTTTTCAATAAATTCCTGAGGAAGGTCGCAAGTGGAATCTGTCACCAGTGCAATACTGTGTTTCCGGTTGTCCATAACATCCATTTGCATTACCATATCGTCCACTTTTTGGAAAGTGATACTACCAAAGTGGCTTAGTTTGGTAAAAAGTTGGTCCGGAGTATCGGTATGAATGTGAATCCTCATCTTTTTTGGCGATCCGGCAACCACCAGCGAATCACCCAGGTGCTGAATTTTGCTTCTTAACTTTTCCCTGTTAATGTTTTCCGAAACAATCATGGCTTCGGAACAATATCTGAAATTGATGTTTTCGTGGTCGTGAGTTTCTTCAATACCGTGAACCTTAACAATGTTGCGGGTACCGAGGATTTTCTTCAGTTCACCATGTTTAAAAAAGTCAATCATCCCTTCAAGGAAATAGACAAAACCAAAAGCGCCGGCATCCACAACATTGGCTTTGGCCAAAACCTCCAGTTTCTTTGGGGTTTCGAGCAAGGCTTCCTTGGCTTTTTGGTACGATTCGATGATCAACTGGTTGAAATCATCAATTTTTTCAATCAATTTCTGAATATATTCACCCCATTCCCTGATTACTGTTATCATGGTTCCTTCAACAGGATTGGTGATCGCTTCGTAGGAAGCGGCCACTCCACGCTTAATGGCGGCTGAAAACTTTCTTACATCAATGGTTTCTTCGTCTTGAAACTCACTGCTGAATCCGTAAAGGAACTGTGCGAAAATAATTCCTGAGTTGCCACGGGCTCCAACAAGCGCTGCATCAGCCAACGCGATGGCTGTGGCCGAAAAACTGGTTGTGGGAATAATTGTGTCAACGATTGAGCGCATTGTTGATGCCAGGTTGGTTCCTGTGTCGGCATCCCGGACAGGAAAAACATTGATTTTGTTCAGATAAACCTGGTGATCGAAGATGCGTTGTGCACCGGCCAAAAAGCTGTAATAAAACCGTTTTCCATCCAAAACCCTTGTGTCAATTTGCTGATTTATCACGATAGCAGAGTTAGTGTTTATCAAATATTTAACAATATGATAATAATAGTTTTAAAAAAATTTGCAAAGAACCGCAGCAAAAATAGAGTAATTGAAAGCATCCGCTCTGATAAAAATTGTTAAAGCCTTTATTAACAAGAATTTCAGAGGTTTTTCTCCTAATTATCCAAACGATGAACTCAAAAATATTTCCCACGGGTTATCTTAAAATTTGAACAAAAGACTGTACTTTTGACAAAAACAGAACACTATGCAAAAAGTAACTCACATTCCACGATACACTTATTCGGATTACCAAAAATGGAAGGATAATTGGGAGCTAATTGACGGCTATCCTCATTCGATGAGCCCTTCACCTTCCGGGATTCATCAAACTACTTGTGTTGAATTGATATTTCAGATAAAAAGTGGTTTAGTTTTCAAGCCATGCCAAAACAGGTGTTTTGTTTACACAGAACTCGACTGGATTATTGATGACCAAAATGTTGTAAGGCCCGACATTGCCGTTGTTTGTGGTGAAAGGGTTACGGATTTCATCCGGGTTGCACCGGTTATGATTGTTGAGATTCTATCAGAATCATCGGCGTATCGTGATAATATTATAAAAAAAGAGCTTTACGAAAATCATGGTGTGAATTTTTACCTGATAATCAACCCAAAAACCAAAAAGGTTACCGCATTTCAACTTGAAAACAATTCCTACAAATCCTTTGAAGGTTACACTTTCACATTAAGCGACACCTGCTCAATCACTTTCGATTTTTCAGCAGTCTGGAAAATGTTATAAATTTCAAAACCTGCAATAATCCGTTTCCAAACACTTTATTATTTTTGATTTTTAATTTATAATGTGATGAAGCAGTTTTTAACAACTTTTCTCCTTTTGCTGACTATCGGGATTTTTTCACAAAATACTAATCCACCCGATACACTGCCCGCACCGGCAGGATTTGATACAACGTCTTCTCAACCTTTTATTGGGAAACCAGGCCTTTTACCTTACAATCCTGATAAAAAGATGAGTGTGAGGTTGGAAATGGGAACCACTTTCGGCGTTGGTTCAGGCAACAGCAGTCTCTTTGGCGTTTATGTTGCCCCACACATCAGCTACAAAGTTTCTCCCAGGTTCAGGGTCAACATGGGTGTTCAGGTTACCAACAGCAATTTCATCAATTATTACAATCCTTATTTTGGAGAATACACGCGCACTTTCAACCAGAATGTTACCCAAACTTTTTTATATGCCGAAGGTGAATATCTTGTAAATCCCCGCCTGCTGGTTACAGCTAAAGGATACAAGGAAATCGCCACTTTTTCTGATCCAAAAATCAATCCCCGTGCCCTTGACATGGATGGTGGTGGTGTTTCGGTGGGTTTCAATTACAAAATCACCGAGAATTTCCATTTTGGCGCCGAGGTTGGCGTAAGCAAAGGAAACTCACTGTACGACCCGTTTTATCAGGGTTCCTCGTTGATGCCGGGAAGCCGTTCGTTCAGAAGTTCACCCTTCAATAGTTTTGATCCCTGGCCTTAAAAGTTGAATCGTAAAGTCTGCCAACATGCTGATTTTGTTATCTCCCGCCAAAACCATTGATTTCACCATCGAACCTCAGACCAGCAAATTCACCTTGCCGGAATTTACAGTTGAAGCACAAAAGTTGGTTCAAATCCTCCGGAAATATTCCTCCAGACAATTGCAGGAATTGATGAGCATCAATGCCGCACTGGCCGATTTGAATGCAAAACGCTTTTTCGACTGGCATCTACCGTTTACGCCTGAAAATGCAAAGCAAGCCCTTTTGGTTTTTAAAGGAGAGGTTTACACGGGGTTGGAAGCACAAAATTTATCGCCTGCTGACCTTGATTTTGCACAGAACCACCTCAGAATTTTATCCGGACTTTATGGTGTGTTGCGGTCATTGGATCTAATCCAACCCTACCGCCTCGAAATGGGAAACCGGCTAAAAACACGCAAAGGCGATGATTTGTACGAATTTTGGGAATCAAAAATTACCAAATCCATCCGGAAAGCGCTTGCTCAATCGGGCAGCAACCTGCTTATCAACCTGGCTTCCAACGAGTATTTCAAATCGCTTGACGCCAAAAAACTGGGTGCCGAAGTCGTCACTCCCATGTTCAAAGATTTTCACAACGGCGAGTACCGCTTCCTGACCATTTACGGAAAACGCGCCCGCGGTATGATGACCCGGTTTATCATCCGACACCAAATTTCACACCCCGAAGACATCAAATCCTTTGACGAAGATGGCTACATTTTCAATCCGAGTTTGAGCAAGGGGAATGAGAGGGTTTTTACGAGGGGGTAAGTCTGAATACCAATTTCTCTTCTCGTACAAAAGGTAAATACCTGAATGAATAGAAAATGAATGGTTCGTAATTAAAAAAAAATGCAGATTTTTGTAAAAAAATACCGCATGCAAACACTTACGTTGAAAATAAATGATAGTCAAAACATTGATTTTTTAATTGAACTATTAAGCAAGTTTGCTTTTGTTGAGGAAATTAAAACGACATCAAAAGAAGTTCGATTAAACGTATCACCTGAAATTTTACCACTACGAAAAACCTCAGGCAAACCTTCGATTGATGATTTTGCAGGAATCTGGCAAAACACTCCAAAAACACTCGAACAAATAAGGGAAACGGCATGGAAAAGAGTTTTGTGATTTGTGATACAAATGTTTTTATTCATTGGTTTAATAATGATCATCAAACCATTGAAAAATTACTGGAAATTGGGCTTGAAAGAATTGCTGTTTCTGTAATAACTTATATGGAATTGATACAAGGTGTTGATAACAAAGAGCAACTACAAAGACTTAAGAAAATGATCAGACACTACACTGTGGTTGATTTTACTAAGGAAGTTTCAGAGTTGTCAGTGCAATATGTTGAAAACTATAAATTAAGTAATAATCTGCAAATCCCTGATGCTATTATTGCTGCAACATCAGTATTTTATAATATTCCACTTTTTACCTATAACATTAAAGATTTCCATTTTATTCCAGAAATTGAATTGATTTGAAAAAAAAGCCCGGAATTTCAAAACGGCAATTACCGCTTCCATACATTTTCCTGAAAACGCTCTTGTGGTAAGAGGACCCGCTTTATCATCCAAAACCGCATCACCCAAGCCGGACACCTCAAATCGTTCAGCGAAGATGGCTACATCTTCAATCCCGACCTGAGCAAGGGAAATGAGTGGGTTTTTACGAGGGGATAGAGGAAAGTTTTTCTTATTAATTAAAACGTTATTTTTGCTTTCAAATGTGAAAAATATGGCTATTGAAAAAGCATCTTTAAGTATCATCAAAGATTTAAAGTACACACTAACTAAAGATTACGGTGAAAACATTCATTCGGTGATTTTATTTGGATCACGTTCAGAAGGTTCAGCCAACATAAATTCTGATTATGATATCATCGTAATTTTAAAGAAGGATTATGACTGGAAATTTGAAAAGATGCTTTCGAAAACTGTTTATCAATTTGAGATGGATAAGGGTATTTTTGCTGATTTTCATTTGATTTCTGTTAATCAAATGAATAATACCCTAAAAGGAAAAGATCCGTTATTTGTCAACGCAATTAAAAATGGAATTTACGCATGATATCAAAAGAGGGAAGAGATGAGTTAATTAAGTTGAGATTAGAGCAGGCAAGGGAAACAATTTCAGATGCCGAAATCTTGATTCAATTCAAGAAATTCCGCTCGGCTGTAAATCGTATTTATTATGGGATGTTTTATTGTCTTTTAGCATTAGGTTTAAAGCACGAATTTGAAACCTCAAAACATCAACAACTTATTGGATGGTTTAATAAAAACTTCATTCACACCAAAAAAATTGATGAGAAATATGGGCAGATGATTCGTGATGCTTTTAGAGAAAGGCAAAAGGGTGATTATGAAGTCTATATTCAGTTTTCCAAGGAAGAAGTAGAACAACTCTTTGAAGACATGAAAGTATTTGTTACAGAGATTGAAAATCACGTATTAAATGATTTGTCTTGAACCTGAACCTATTCAAAGTCGGGTATTTAGAGTTTTCAAACCCTGAAAACACTTTACTTCGCTACCACCACTTTTACAGCATTTTGTTTTTGCCCTTGTTTCAAAACAACATAATAAACCCCGCTTTTCAGGCTATATTTTTCAACATCAAATTTAAAAGTATTCCAACCCCTGGTATGATTTGCTTCAAACATCCTTACTATGGCTTGGCCTGACATTGAATACAAACCCAGCATAATTTCCTCTTCGTTGTCCAGAAAATATTCAATGGTCAATCGATTTTTAAACGGAAGCGGAAAAGCTTTTAGCAAAATTTCACTATTTCCTTTATAATTCTCTGGAATATCTCCTAAAAGAAGTGACAATTGAGACATACTTAAAACAACATTCCCGTTTTTATGGGTTTGCCATATGTTGATAACATTGTGATACCATTGATGGTCTCGCCCATTGCAGAGCATCGGATTGCTATCATAAAAACTATTGTTTGAAAGGTTTCGGCATTCTGCGCCATAATAATCTGAAACAAAAACCTCCCTGCTATCGCCTTCTCCTGCACAAAAAGAAAAGATACTCAGGTAAAATGACTCGCTCGTAATCATATCGTAAGCATAAAAGGTAGGCTCAAAACACGCAGTAATGCCCTGAAAATTAACAGGAATAATTTCGTTCAATGCCGCATCATATCCTAAAACCTGTCCGTTGTTTTCCCAACAAATACTATAATCGTCTGAGGCAAACATTTGACTTCCTGCTGACAGGTTTATGTTGTTGCCCATAGTATAGACAGTGTCCGGTTCCGACCATTGATTTGTTTGGTAATCGAAGTGCGAAAACCAGATTTGAGAACTGTCGTTAATAATTTTTCTGTAAAAAACATAATACCGTGATGAACAAACAGGGTCGAAGCTGTTAGTTTCGTCAATGGTGTAAATATCATCGAATTGCAGGGTATCACCCGATGGAGAAAGTGAGGCAACCAGAAGCTCATCCTCTGTTTTCCAACAGGTTGTACCCCAATCGGGAGATTGGTTAATGAAAAGTGAATTTTCATTCGATGTTGTGTTGGTAAGATTAAAGGGCAGTCCAAAAGAACCGCTTGGAAAAAATTCAACTCCATAGATTTCGTAATTCCCGGTTTGATTTGACTCGAAAATTACAAAATATCGTGCCCCGGAATATGGATTGTACGATATGCATTGAGGATTGCGGTATTCAACCGTATCGTTTCCAAAAACCTGTTGTTCAGGTTCCATGGTGTAAACATTCCGGTACCAGATTTGGGAAGGAGATTCTTCGGAATGTT
>Ga0172371_10014292_pt1 | contig 10244 bp, 8 predicted proteins | sample Lak12m_FD_114543 | JGI IMG/M metagenome (GOLD analysis project Ga0172371, IMG submission 114543) | Freshwater microbial communities from Kabuno Bay, South-Kivu, Congo - kab_022012_12m | ecosystem: Environmental > Aquatic > Freshwater > Lake | place: Democratic Republic of the Congo: South-Kivu... | reverse complement strand
CGGCGGGCAGCGCCACGGTCACCTCCTGCCAGTCGCCGGCGCTGAGGGTGAAGGGGCGGGACTGGGCCGGGGTCGTATCGCGGGCCGCGGCCAGCGTCTCGATCTTGCCCGCGCCGCCGCGGGCGCAGCGCGCGCGCAGCTTCACCGTCACCGCGCCGCGGTGGCGGAGGCCGACGCCGAGGAACGGGGCGGTGCCTTGGCCGGTGACGAGCAGCACGCCGTTGGAAATCGCCGCTGCGCAGCCGCGCGCCTTCCAGCCCTGGAGCGGGTCGGCATCCGCCGCGGCGGCCGGGCGGTAGGCCGGGTTGCGCTGTGGGATCACGGCGTCGGTATCGCGCAGAAAACCGCCGAGCAGGCCGTTCAACTCGCGCACCAGTTCCGGCTGCGCGCCGGCGAGGTTGTGCGCCTCGCCGACGTCGTCCTTGAGATTGTAGAGTTCGAACCGGTCGCTGCCGTCATCGTTGTCGGCGAAGAAGCGGATGAGCTTCCAGTCGCCCCGACGGACGCAGGCGCCGGGCAGGAAGCCGGGGATGCTGGCGGCCTGCCGCTCGCTGCCGTGCGGGAAATGGCAGAAGACCCGGTCGCGGGGCGACGGCCGGCCGCACAGCGTGCCGGATTGATCCAGGCCGTCGAACTGGAGGCCGGCGCGCGGCGGCAGCCCACACATCGCCAACAGCGTCGGGTACCAGTCCACGCTCTGGAACAGCGCGTCGCAGGTCGTGCCCGGCCGCGTGTGGCCGGGCCAGACGACAAGGCACGGCTCGCGCGTGCCGCCCTCGTAGAGCGAGGCCTTGCCGCTGCGCAGCGGCAGGTTGCTCGTCGCCGGCATGTTTTCGAAGCCCGCCGGGTCGGTGGTCCGCGGCGGGCAGGCCCAGCCGCCGTTGTCGGAGAAAAAGACGATGATCGTGCGGTCGGCGATTCCGGCCTCGTCCACGGCGGCGAGCAGGCGGCCGACGCCGTCGTCGAGGCTCCTGACCATCGCCGCGTACAGCGGGTTATGCTGCGGGTTCCGCGGGTCGGCCCGCGGCTGGAAGTGGGCGAGGTAGTCGCGGCGGGCGTTCCACGGCGCATGGACGGAATAGGCCCAATAGTTGACATAGAACGGCCGGTCCTTGTGTGCGCGGATGAATCCGGCCGCCTCCGCCGACATCCGGTCCTCGAGGTGCGTGCCGGGCGGCGCGGACAGCGGGGGATCCCGGATGAACTTCCACGGCGCGAGGTAGCCGCCGCCGGGGCCGGGGGCGGCGGGCGTGTGCGGGAAATCGAGCGCGAAGCCCTGGTCCTTCGGCTCGTAGCGGTCCTCCGGGTGGTCCTTCCGGTTCCAGCCCAGGTGCCATTTGCCGAAGTGCGCCGTGGTGTAGCCGGCCGCCCGCAACGCCTCGGCCAGCGTGAAGTATTCCGGCTTGAGGCGCGTGAGGCTGTCGGCGTTCAGCACCTTCACCTGCGGCCCGCCAGCGGCGAGCTTTTTCCCCAGTTGCACCTGCGGCAGGTGGCAGACCGGCGCGGTGATGCCGAGGCGGGCGGGGTAAAGGCCGGTGAGGAGGCTGGCGCGGGTCGGCGAGCAGAGCGGGCTGGCGGCATAGGCCTGGGTGAATTTCACACCGCGCGCGGCGAGCCGGTCAATGTTCGGCGTCTCATGGAACGCGCTGCCGAAGCAGCCGACGTCCCGCCAGCCGAGATCGTCGGCTAGGATGAAAAGGATGTTCGGCCGCGCGGGCGCCGGCGATGGCGGCGCCGATTCGGCCGCGCCGGCGGCGCGCAGGCCGGCCAGCAGCAGCGCGAGGAGGGCGAAGCCGCGGGACAGGGGGTGCATGGCGGAGCAGAGCTTACCACAGAGGTCACAGAGAAAGAAGGAGGTCACGGAGGAGAAGTAAACGCAAAGGAGGCGGAGGTTGATCCATAGAGTTCACCGATTACGCAGATTTCGGAGAAGCGATGGATGCCGCCGCCGGCAGGGTTAGCTGCGCCGTCCCCTGCCGCCTCGCGCGGCAGGAGCGAAAGTTCTAGCGCTAGCTTTCGGCAGATCTTGACAGAATCATTGAGAACAAAACCATTCGCGGCGACAGAGCACCGCGGCTACACGGGATCAACCGCGGGCGGCGACCGCCTTCTTTCTCGGCGCGGCCTTCCTGACTTGGTCGGGCCACAGCGGATCGGGGACGTGCTCGCGCTGCAGGATGGCGTCGAGCTGCCGGACGACGTCCGGGTGCTCCGCCGCCACGTCGCGGGTTTCGCCCGGATCGCGGGCCAGGTCGTAGAGTTCCAGCGGCTGGCCGGGGCCGTTGCGCACCCCCTTCCAATCGCCCTGCCGCACGGCCTGGATGAACGCCCGCTCGTGCAGCTCCCAGTACAGGAAATCGCGCGTCAGCGTCTGCCCGCGCAGCAGTGCGGGGACCACGGAATGGCCGTCGGTCGGCACGCCCGCCGGCAGCGGCCGGCCGATGAGCTCGGCAACCGTCGGCAGGAAGTCGTAGAACGCCCACGGCGTGGCGTTGACCGTACCCGGCGGGATGTGCCCCGGCCAGCGCGCGATCATCGGCACGCGCAGGCCGCCCTCGTACATGGAGCGCTTGATGCCGCGGAACGGGCCGTTGCTGTGGAACAGCTTCAGCGCCCCCGGATTGTCGGCGCCCTGGTCGCTGCAGAAGAACACCAGCGTCCGGTCGTCGAGCCCGAGCGCCTTGACGGCCGCCAGCACCTGGCCGACGGTCGTGTCCAGCCGCGTGACCATCGCCGCGTACTTCTGCATGGGCTCCGGCCAGGGTTCCCCGGCGTAGGGGCCGAGGTCGGGCACCTGATACTGCGGGTGCGGGATGGTGAACGGCAGGAAGAGGAAGAACGGCGCCGCCGCATGCTGCCGCAGCCAGGCCAGCGCCTCCTTGGCGATCAGGTCATGCGAGTAGGTCCGGCCGTCGAGCGCGACGCGCTCGCGGTTACGCCAGAGGTGGTTGGGGTAGTAATTGTGCGCCTGCCGCTGGCAGTTGTAGCCGAAGAACAGGTCGAAGCCCATCCGGTCCGGCGCGCCGGTCGTGTCCACGAAGCCCAGGCCCCATTTGCCGAAGGCCGCGGTGGCATAGCCGGCCTGGCGGCAAAGCTGCGCCACGGTGAACGTGCCTGCCGGCAGCGGCTGCTGGCCCTCGGGCTGGATTTCGCGGTTCGCGCGGATCGCCGCGTGGCCAAGGTGCCGCCCGGTCAGCAGTGCGCAGCGGGTCGGCGCGCACACCGTCGTGCCGGCGTAGGCCTGGGTAAAGCGCACGCCTTCCGCCGCCAGGCGGTCAATGTTCGGCGTGCGGATGAGCCGCTGGCCGAAGCAGCCGATGTCGCCGTAGCCCAGGTCGTCGGCGAGGATGAAAATGATGTTCGGCGGGGGTGGCGCCGGCGCCGCCGGGGTGGCGGCTGCGCCGGCGGCGCGCAGGCCAACCAGCAGCAGCGCGAAGAGGGCAAGTCCGCGGGAGAGATCTTTCATGGCGGAGAAGAATTTACCACAGAGGTCACGGAGGTGGGAAGAGGGCACCGAGGCAAAGCAGAAGATGCAACGCAAAGAAGCAAGGTCCAGCAGAAGACGCAGAGCAGCGGCGGACGGAAAGGCGTAGGCATCACGCGGAGGCGCGGGGACGCGGAGAAGAGGAGGCTGTCGCGAGAGGCGATGGAAATTGAACCGCAGATGAACGCGGGTTACACGGATTTATGCGACAAAACCCTTCGCGGCGGCATGGCGCCGCGGCTGCACTTTATCCGCACCCGCCGCCGGCAGCGCTATGGGCTGGTGGCGGCCTTGGCGGCCTTCTTCTTCGCGGCCGGGCGGGCGTCGTCGGTTGGATACAGCGTGTGCGGGTGTGCGGCGACGCCGGGCGGCCGGCGGGCGGCGGGGTGATCGCCGCCGATCTCGGCGCTCATTTTCTCCGCCAGGGCCTGGAGCCGGGTGACGATGTCCGGGTGCTGCGCGGCACAGTTGGTGCGCTCGCCGATGTCCGCCTCCAGGTTGTAGAGCCGGGGCGCCGGGCCCGCGGCGTCGGGCAGCACGCCGCGGCCCATGTTCTCGTGCTGCGGGGCGACGGCGAGTTTCCACGGTCCCTGCCGCACGGCCTCGAGGGTGTAGCCCCGGAAGTAGTAGTGCGCCTCGCGGGGCGATTGCGTGCTGGTCCCGAACAGCAGCGGCGAGATGTCGCGGCCGTCAATGACCGGCGCGGCGGGCACGGTGCCGCCGGCGAGGGCGACGGCGGTGGGCAGCAGGTCAATGGTGCCCGCGACGGCGGAGCAGACGGTGCCGGGCGCGATCCGGCCCGGCCACCAGGCGATGGTCGGCTCGCGCAGGCCGCCTTCCCACGTGCTGCCCTTGCCGCCGCGCAGCGGGCCGGCGCTGCCGGCGTCGGCGCCCTTGATCAGCCACGGGCCGTTGTCGCTGGTGAACACCACCAGCGTGCGCTCCGCGAGCTTCAGTTCGCGCAGCGTGTCCAGCACGCGGCCCGTGCTCCAGTCCAGCTCCTCGACCCAGTCGCCGTAGCGGCCGTTGGCGGACTTGCCGGCGAAGGCCGCGCCGGGGTGGATCGGCACATGCACGGCGGTGTGCGCCAGGTAGAGCAGGAACGGCTTGCTCTGGGACGCGCGGATGAAGGCGAGGGCCTCGGCGGTATAGCGTTCGACCAGGCGGCCCTGCTCGTCGTCGGTCAGCAGCTCCTGGACCTTGTCGTCGCGCAGCAGCGGCACCACCCGGGCGCCGGTCTGCGCGGCCTTTTTCTGCATGTCGTTGGAGTAGGGGATGCCGAAGTAGTGGTCGAAGCCCTGCCGGGTGGGGAGGAACTCGGGCTGGTCGCCCACGTGCCACTTGCCGATGCACTGCGTGGCGTAGCCGCGCTCCTTCAGCCGCTCGGCGATGGTGAACTCCGCCGGATTCAGCCCCTGTCCGCCGCCGGGCCCGTACACCCCCGGCACGGAAACCCGCGCGCCGTAGCAGCCCGTCAACAATTGCGCCCGCGACACGGAGCACACCGGCGCGGCGTAGAAGCTGGTGAACTTCAGGCCCTCGCGCGCCATGCGGTCCAGCTGCGGCGTGCGCTGCTTCGTTGCGCCGAAGGGGCCGATGTCGCCGTAGCCCATGTCGTCAATGAAGATGATCACGATGTTCGGCGGCGGTTCCGCCGCCGGCAGCGCGCGTACTCCGGTCAAGAACAGCGCGGCGCCCAGGATGCTTCGCAATTTCTGGTTCATAATGACACGCTTTCTTTTTTGGGAATTTACCACAGAGGCTTCCGACGTGGGAAGCGGTCAAATGCAGGGCAGAAAAACAGAAACTCACGCGGAGGCGCGAAGGCGCGGGGAGGAGAAATCGAAAGGCGGATTAACGCAAAGCAGCAATGAAAAGCGAAAGGCGCAAAGATCCGGTGGGTGAAAGCGCAGTGGCCGCACCTGGAGGGTCAGCGGTCAAGAATGCGCGCGCCGGGACTTTCATTTTATGAGATAACCAGCGGCAAGCAGGTCGCGATGCGTGGCGGCCCATTCCTGCATGAACTGGCGGTGGCGGGCCAGCACTTCCGCGTAGGCCGGATCAGCGGCGGCGCCGGGCGGCGCAGCCGACGTTACGGCTTCACGCCCATGAGCTCGAGCATCGTCGCGGCGAAGCTTTTGCCGAGCAGGATGAAGAAGCGGCCCTCCCCGTTGTAGTGGAAGCCCTTGTTCGAGGTGGCGCGGGCGAGCAGCGCCCGTTCCTCCGCAGTGATCGGGTTTTTCTTGAGGTCGCGGTCGTTGAGCCAGCCAGCGGTCAGCAGGTCCACCACCCGGGGATCCAGCAGCGGGGCGGTCTCAATCGCCTTAACGTTGCCCTTGAATTCCGGCACGGTGTTCATGGACCGCTGCGCGTTGCGCAGCGCCTTCTGCTTGCCGCCCTCGTTCTTCACGCCGTTGATGCCCATGACGCCAATCACCGCCTTCATCTGGGGGGCCTGGAGGTCCTTGCGCAGGTCCTTGATCAGGCACTGCAGGTTGCGGGCGTAGGTTTCCTGGGGGCAGCCGAGATCGTTGTACCCCTGGAACCAGACGAAGCCGCAGATCTCGTAGCCGGCCTGTTCGTCGTAGGCGGGGAAATGCTGCTTGAGGTGGGCGAGCGTGTCGCGGACGATGTCCACCAGCAGGCGGTACTGGCAGCCGAGCACCTTGCCCGGGTGTCCCTTGAACCACTTCTCCACCGTGGCCGCATCGAGTTCGGCCGCGTCCAGTTTGGGATCTCCGATCGGCCCCGCGCTCGGCGGGCGCCAGGCCGTGTTCAGGCTGGTGCCGCCGGGGCCGTACTTGATCAGCAGGACCTGGTTGGTCAGCGCCGCGCCCAGATAATAGCCGAAGGCGTACTCGGGCCCGATGCAAGTGCCCAGCTTGTCGTAATTCTTCCGCCCCCCAAAGCCGGGCTGGAGGATGTCGTAGACGCCGGGATTGGCCACCCACACGTCGGCGCGCGTCACGAAATTGGAGCCATCCGGTTTGAACACTTTCAGCAAGGCGGCGCGCGCCGGCTCGGGATCCTCGCCCAGGAAGTCAATGGTCCGCACCTGCGCCTGGCCGTCCATGTTCGATTGGCCGGCGAGGATGAACACCTTTACCGGACCTTTTTTCGGTTGCGTGGCGGCCGGCGCCGCCGCCGCCGGCAGCGTCCACATTACGGCCAATACGGCCAAGCCCAGCCCCATGTTACGCATCGTCGTGCCCTCCCCTTGGTTGTCTGGTTGTCTGCCGTGCGGCACGATAGAGTTAACGTCCGGCCAGCCCGTTTATTGCACTCTCAGAAAGCCGCGTTTGCGATTGGCCGTCCGGTTAGCGCGTCACGCCGGCGTAGGAGTAGATCCAGTAGAAGTACTCGTTGGCCAGGCCCTCGTCGGCCGGCTGGACGGCGTGGGAACCCTTGGTGACGAAGCGGAGTCTGAGCTGGGACTTGCCTTTGGTCAGCGCCGCGGGGATTTCGAACTCCGTGTCGCGGAACTTGGTCGGCATGGCGCCGTTCTGCCAGGTCGGGATCTCCGCCTTCCGCTGGTCGTAATGTTTCTTGAGCTCCTCGCGGTAGCCCTTGTGGGGGTAGTTGAGCACGTAGTTGGCGCCCTGCTCGAACCAGCGGCCGGCCGACGCGCCGTCCACGAAGACCTCCACCTCCTGGTGGTAGGCCGTCTGGTTGATGCGCTTGCGGAGGCGCACGCCGTCGTTGTCCGGGTTGATCGCCGCGGTGAAGCCGGACTCGCCGTCCGTCCAGCGGCCATCGTCGGCGAACGGCTCCTGGTAGTTGCCCTCGTAGCCCGAGGTGTCGGTCTGCTGGCGCGTCTTCCCCGCCGTCCCCGTGCAGCGGTAGCCGTGCGCCGCTTCGGCGTCCGGCTGGCCGACGTCGAGCTGGTCGGTCAGCGTCAGGAACGGCCGGGGCGTGTGGTAGTAGAACACCGCGCTCAGGAAATTGCCGTCCCGGTCGTGCGTGAAGTAGCAGCCGTGGTCCTGCAGGAGCTGGAGGGAGTTGACGAAGGGCACGTAATCCAGGATGTGGAACCGGTAGCCGGTCTTGGGCGCCAGGCCGCCGCTGAACGCCGTGCAGAAGCCGGGGTGGATGCCGTAGCTGTGGTTGAAGTAATCCTCGCCGCCGGTGGTCTCGATGGCCGGCGTTTTGGATCCGTCGGTGTAGATGCTGAAATTCGCCTCGATTTCCCCGGTGAGCCGGGAGACGCAGCCGACCAGCACGCCGGCGCCCTGCACGTCGAGGTCGGCGAAGTCCGGCGCGCCGGCCTTGACCGGCGTCGCCGCGTTGTACTGCACCTTGAAGACGCCCGTGGACGCCGGCGGATAGGGATTGCGGTCCGACCAGCCGACCTCGCCCGCGGCGGCGAACGGCGCGTCCTGCCGGTTGACCAGCTCGATCTGCATGGATTTCCAGAAGGGCATCGGGAAGTAGCAGTACAGCGCCCGGCCGTCGAAGCCCGCGGGCAGGCCTTTGGCGTTCTTCATTTCGGCGCCCGGGTAGCCGCCGAAAAACATGGACACCGGCAGGTCGGCGGTCACGGCGCCGTCGGTGGTGAGGCGGAGGTGCACGCGGTCCAGCGCGCCGGCGGCGGCCGACGGCGGGGTGAGCTTCAGGCGGCGGATGACGCCGGCGGACGACGCCGCGAACAAGGTCCGGCTCTGCCCCGCGGCGATCTCCAGCGCGTTGGTCAGCGTGCGGTTGCCGGGGTCGGTTCCCGGGAAGGTTCCGGGTGGCGCGTTGATCTTCGCGCGCAGGGCTTCCAGCTCCGCGCGGGTGATCGTTTCCACGAAGCGCTGCTCCCGGAAGAGCTGCAGGGTGTACTGGTACCAGTTCGGGCGCTGGGTGAAGGCTGCCTTGAACCGGCCCTCGAACGGCAGGCACGGGAAAGCCCACCACATCCCGTCCTGGGTCCGCCACAGCAGGTGGGGGTACTGATTGGTCCGGAAATAATCCACGATGGGCAGGTCATAATCCGGCGTCGCGCCGTCGCGCAGCCAGAAACGCAGGCGGCCCGGCGTCGGCCCCAGCCACGCAAACCAGCAGTGGATCAACTGGCCCGCGCCGCCCTGGACGAGCGCCTGCTCGTAGCCATCGCCGTCCTGCAGGGTGTAGTTGGTCCAGTCCATGACGGTGAAGTTCAGCGGGCTCTTCGAGGTGTGGGCCCAGACCTTCACCCCGGTGCGGATCGCCGGCAGGCTCTCCCACGCAACGGCCGGGTTCTTCAGCGCCGGCGCCGCGGCCCGGCCCGCGCCCGGCGCCAGGCCGAAACCGAGCAGCAGCAACAGGACGAAACCGGCTTGCGAACGAGGCAACCATTTCATGAGCCAGGCACCTTTCTCTTGATCCCGCAGACGGCCGCCCGGCGGCCGTCTGTCAGCGCCGCGCCGCTGTCCGCTGCGCGGCGCGATGTTAGCCCAGGGCCGCAGGAAACTCACGGATAAAGCGGTGCAATCAAGGAAACAAAGAATGATGACTTGACATCATATGATATGATGCTATGATGCTTACATGCGAACCACCTTGAACTTGGACGATGATGTGCTAGATCAGGCCCGGTCACTGGCCAGCAAGCTGCACAGCCCGTTCCGGCGCGTGGTGAACGAAGCGCTACGGACCGGACTGCGGGCGGTGAAGGAGCCACCCCCGGCGCGCCCCTATCAGACCCGCCCCCGCAAGCTGGGGCTCAAGGCGGGCCGCGATCTCGACAATGTTCAGGAATTGATCGCGCAAGTGGAGGGGGAGACCCGCCGGTGATGCTGGTGGATGCCAATCTCCTGCTGTACGCCGAAGATCAGCTCAGCCCACAACATGCCGCGGCTTGTTCGTGGTGGGACGTGACCTTGTCGGGCAACACCCCTGTTTGTCTCTGTTGGCCCGTCCTGGGGGCTTTCATCCGCATCGGCACCAACCCGCGTGTGTTCGAACAGCCCCTTACACTGGCGCAAGCGCTCGCTCGCATTCAAAGCTGGCTGGACCAACCCTGCACGCGCGTCATCGGTCCGACGCAACGGCATTGGGTGGTCTTCCAGCAGATGCTTCGAGAGGGGCAGGCGGTCGCCAATCTCGTCCCCGACGCGCATTTGGCGGCGCTGGCCGTGGAACACGGCTGCGAGCTCGTCTCCACCGATGCCGATTTTTCCCGTTTCCCCGGCCTGCGCTGGCGCAACCCGCTGAAGCCTGTGCCGAATAAGAGAGATTCCTGATAGCTGCCTGTGCTCTCCCGTCTGTTATTTTCCCGCAACCTTGAGGACGGTCAGCGAGTGCGGCGCGAGCTGGATGACGCCTTGGCGGATGGTCAATGTTGTCCGCTGCGGCTGGACGCGGTCGGGGTGCTCGACGTCGTTGTAGGCCTCAGGCGCGTCGCCGGCGAGGACGACCGCCGGGAAGGACCCGTCGAGCGGCCGGCCCGGCAGGCGGACGGTGCAGGCGACGGCGGCCGCGGGGTGGCGGTTCACCAGCGCCAGCGCGAAGTTCCGCCGGGCCGCATCCGCGGTGACGATCGCGTCCACCACGGCGACGGACTTCTTGCCCTGCGTCAGCCGGCCGGCTTCCAGCCGGGCCGGAACCACCTGGCTTTCGAGCTCGTTGGCGTACAGCGCCAGGACGTGGAAGGTGGTCCGCTTCACCAGGCCCCGGGGGTGGACGTAGAGCGGGCCGCGGGTGTTGACGATCGGGGCGATGTTGGCCATGCCGACGTCGGCCGCGTGGCGCAGGCAGGCGTTGAGGAATGATGCGGAGAAGAGCGCGTCGGCCATCGAAT
>Ga0172371_10014291_pt1 | contig 10244 bp, 10 predicted proteins | sample Lak12m_FD_114543 | JGI IMG/M metagenome (GOLD analysis project Ga0172371, IMG submission 114543) | Freshwater microbial communities from Kabuno Bay, South-Kivu, Congo - kab_022012_12m | ecosystem: Environmental > Aquatic > Freshwater > Lake | place: Democratic Republic of the Congo: South-Kivu... | reverse complement strand
GGGCGCGATTGAGTTGAGCTCTTGCTCAATGTGCTTTTTGCCGAGCAAAAAGCATCAGACACAGAGCAGCGGCTCTGTGCTGACTGCAGGCACCTTGGTCGGCCAAGGCGCCACCGAATACCTTGTTCTTCTTGCAGTCGTGCTCATTGTCGCGCTCGTTTCCGTCGCCTTGCTCGGCTTTTTCCCAGGCATGGCGTCTGACGCGCAGGCAACGCAGAGCAAAATGTATTGGCAGAGCGCGAGCCCGATTGCGATAACGGAATGGAGCGCGGCAGCGTCTGGCGCATCTGGTAGTTGGACAGATCCGTATCTTAGGATAAAAAACAGTGGAGTTTACTCGATAAGAATCACTAAGCTTTTGAGCAGCACCGGGGAGATTTCACAATTCTACTGCAATGCATCTGTATGCGGAACGACAGGCAGACAAAACATCAGCAGCTATTATTACCTTACCGCAGGCGAGGAGAATTATTTTTCTTCAGTCAAGACCATAGAATTCTATTCGACCACTAGCACCTGGACTTACGTAATTGGCAATGTATCATCTAAATGTAGCTCGACGCCACCTTATGGCACTCTTATTGTAAAAAACTTCGGCTTCGAGTACATCGAATACATCGACGGGCAGCAGATTACGAAAAGGCAGATTGGGAAGGACCTTATCATCAAGTGCTCGCAGCCGCCCGCCTAGGCGCGCGCAACCATTATTAGCCTTCTGTATCACATTGTATTACAGCTACAAAGGTGCCATTATGCAGGAAGAAACCATACTCATTTCGCTGCGCATTCCCAAGTCCATGGACAGGGACATGGGCTTTCGGGTGAAGTCGGAGGGCTATGCCTCGCGCACCGAGCTCATGCGCGAGGCGCTGCGCGAGAAGCTCTACAAGAACCTGGAGGAGATGCGCGGCGCGCTTAAGGGAAAAGTGAAGGTGACTGGCAGCATGCGCGCGTGGCGCCTCAAGGTGTGGAAAGCCGCGCTTCGGAAGGCAGGCGGCGACCCTTACAGGGCTTCGGAGATAATGAAGAAAGATGAGGATGCGGCGTTGAAAGGATTAAGGCTCTGATTCTACGAATTCTTCCAATCCTTTAGCGCCCTGCCTGAATTTTTCATTCAGATGCCTTGCCAGTTTCCTGTCATTTGTAACAAGCAATGCGCCTGCTTTTCTTGCTATCAGGGCATGCTCCATGTCATTATGTCCAAATCTAAGCCCGGCTTGGATGTTCAGTGTTGTCGCTTCCCTCGTATCATCTGCAGTCAGATTCCATATCTCCAATTTCCCGGCCTTCTTGAAATTATCAACTGTATTCTGAAGAAGAATGACGCCCTGCCCTCCGCACCGTTGCGCTATTTCGGCGAATACCGTTTTTGACGCCACAATGGAAAACCGGCAGCCTATTCCTTGCTTGAAGAACAGGTCTGCTTGAGCTTCCCTTCTCTGCCCCAAAAGATAGGTAATGTAGATGTTGGCATCAGGATAGACTTTCATGGATGGAAGGGGCATTCATTCGCTTATAAACATGGGCAGGGGGCAGCGTGCCAGTGGGCACAGCCGCCAGCAGGCGACTTGCCCATAAGTTGTGCGGTTCGCCGCACAACTGTGTGGAAATAACATAAGAAGCGGCAATTGCTTGACTTCCTTCCCCGCGCCCGGCTGCACGCGCCTTCCCGGTGCGGGCTGCAAGGCGCCGTCAACTACCAGGGCCTGAAGGCCCTGGCGTGCCATCAGAATGCCTTCAGGCATCCGGCACGCCCGGGTGCTTGCCCTCCGCTCAAGCAGAGGGCGTGCGCACCCTGGTAGTTGAGTCACATGGCGGCCTTGCCAGGCGCCGGAAGCCTGATTTTGCCTTCCTTGATGCCGGCTTTTATGGCGCTTATGCGGCGTGCTGCGGATTTGGAAAGGATTTCGTGCTTGTCCGCCTCGGCTTTGGGGCTTGGCTCGAGCGCCGGATTTTCCGCAGGGGCCGCCTTCTTGGCGTCTTTTTCCTTGCGTGCCGGGAGGGCAGCATAGGCTTTGGCAAGCCGTGGAGTGAGAAACCGCGCGATTTGAGGGAGCCCTGAGTCATCCGCCTTTATCGCCTTCAGGAAAGCGCGCTCGCACTCGCCCAGCGGCACTTCCTCGAAGGACGGCTTTTTGCCTGCTTGGGCGCCATTCGCCGCAGCAATCGCCTTCCCCAAGTCGAGAATGGCCGTTTTCGGATGGGCGGCAGAGGCGGCTGCAAACGACTCGGCGATGGCGGGCTCGAGGAGTCGCATGGCCTTTTTGTCCTCGCCATTCGTTGCTTCAAGCGCATCGCGGATGAGCGGAAGTGCGTCTGACGTGTGGATGCCTGCCGGAACGGCCGCGGTGCCCAGGTATTTGCCGGCTATTGCGGCGTATGCAAGGAGAGCCTTTGTTTCGGCGTGGATTGCAAGAACCTGAGGAGAGGGGTCCATCATGTAAGGCACGATTCCGGCGCCATGCGTCTCCACTGCGAAAAGCTGCAGTTCCGGCCCCAGTTTCACAGCCCCGAAAAGCGCTACGGCATACGCATAGGTGCCTTTCGGCATTCCTTTGCGGCTTATGAGGCTGCGCAGCATGCCATCGTCAAGTTTCTGCGCCCATTTCTTCAGGAGAAGCGCGTTGGGGTCGAACATTGACAATGCTGCAACAACCGCGCCTTTTTCCTCCGTGCCAAGCCCTGCGCCGCTGCCCAGCAGCATCTCCAGCACGCCATCGGGATTCCGTGTGGCCACGCCGGCAAGAAAGCCTTCAGGAAGGCTGCCCGGCCTGAAAGCGCCCAGGAGCGGAAGGTTTGCTGCGCAAAGGCCAGCCATCTTCCCAAGCAGGGGGGAGCCCTCAAGCGACATGAGATAAATGAAAACGTCCGGGTTCTCGCGGGCCTGACTGAGCAGGAAAGAGCCCGGCATTTCTGAAAGCTTGGCTGCGAACAGGGAATCGTCCATATCGGAAGAATCTGCGTCGGGCATGCACTGCCACCTCCACGCAGTGTTCCTGAATATAACACCTTAAAAATGTGCGTGCCCGCCTAGCGCACTTCCTTCCCCGCGCCCTTTTTCGAAGTCACCTTCTTGCCGTCGTACGCGAGCCTGCCGCGCAGGTACACGCCTTCTATCTTTCCGTATACCTCGGCGCCCTCAAACGGAGTCCATTTGCACTTGCTGAGCCGGTTTTTCGCGCTTATGCGCCACTTCCTGCGAAGGTCGACAAGCACGATGTCCGCGTCTTTCCCTTCGGCTATTTCGCCCTTGCCGGAAAGGGAGAATGCGCGCGCGGCATTGTAGGAGCAGATGCGCGAAAGGCGCGGCAATGTGAGCTTTCGCGAGTGGACGGCTTGCAGCATGAGGGGAAGCAGCGTGCCCACGCCCGGGACGCCTGGCGCGCCGAGCTTTTTCTGCCCTGGAAGGTGGGGCGCGTGGTCGGATGCCATGATGGTATCGTCGCCAATCTTGCGCCAAAGCCGGAGCATTTCCGTCCTGTCGCGCAAGGGAGGGTTCACTTTCCCCAGGAAGCCCAGGTCGACAAGGTCACCGATGCACAAGTGCAGGTGCGCGGGGTTTATTTCGTAGGTGGCATTGGGGTGCCTGCGGCACATGTCGATTTCCTTTGCGGTTGTAAGATGGCACAGGTGGATGCGGCGCCTGCCTGCGCGCGCGGCGAGCTTGAGGGCCTTTTCGCAGGCAATCTGCGCAGACAGCTTGTCGCGCACCTTTTCATGCTCTAAAAAGCGCAGCCTGCGCGCCTTTATGCGGGAGTCGTCCTCCGCATGGATGCAAATCGGCTTTTCTTTCGGGAAAGCCGCGAAGTGGCGCGCCGCGGCGGCATAGGAACAGGTCAGCTCGCTTCCCGTGTCGGTGAGGAAAATCTTCAGGGAGGGCGCGTTGCTTTTTGCCGCCTCCTTCTGGTTGCGCCCGGTGGCGCCGAAGCGGATTTGGTAGTCGCAGCGGCATCTTTTTTTCGCCAGCGCCCGCTTCTTGTTGCAGGCTGAAATCGTCGTTGTTGCAGGGTTGCGGTAGCAGGGCATGTCAATTACCGTGGTGACGCCGCCCGCCAGTGCTGAGGCGGTGCCGGTGGAGAAGCTTTCCTTGCTCGTGTCCTCCGGGTCGCGCAAATGCACGTGCGGGTCCACTGCGCCGGGCAGCAATATGAGGCCGGAGCAGTTTATTGCGCGCGCGCCTTTTGAAAGGATGTGCGAGGAAATCCGAAGGATTTTTCCGCTTCTGCTGTCCGCCAGCACGTCGGCGCGGCGCACGCCTGAAGGCGTCACGATTTTTCCGCCCTTGAAAACGAGAAATTGGCTCATATGGGTTCCCTCTTCCTCATTGCCGCGCCCGCGCCCAGAAAGACAATGCCGATTATGAAAAATGCAGTGGGAACGCTTTTCCAGCCTGCCAGGCAGTCTGCTGCATAGGACACAATCATTGCAAAGCCCAGCGCGAAAAGCAAGGTGCCTGCGAGTTTGCGGGTCTTTTTGTCCATAAAAACCACTATATCGGTTCCCTCATTCCTTGCGCCTTTTATATTGGCTCCCTTTTTCCTGTTTTTGTCCGCCATACCTTGCAGAATTCCGGGTTGTCCAGTATCTCAAGCCCGAACATGGGGCCGTCGCTGCACACCAGCTTGTCGCCGCAGCAGCAGTGCCCGCAGATGCCGATGCCGCACTTCATGTGGCGCTCAAGCAGCAGCTGGCAGTCGGAGCCTGCCGCCTTTGCTTCATATGCCACTGCGGACATCATGCGCTCGGGTCCGCAGGTGTAGACGCAGTCGAACTTTTCCTTCTTCAGAAGCTCCTTCATTGCAACCAGCACATTGCCCTTGGTGCCTGCGCTTCCGTCGTCGGTTGTGAATATTGTTTTGCAGCTTGCCTCTTTCATCAGAAGCCCGGAGCTTCGCGCACCGCAGATTGCGGTTGCTGAAATTTTCTTTTTCTTCGCCTCATCTGCAAGGAAGCGCAAGGGGCCAAATCCATAGCCGCCGCCTACCAGAAGCGCTTTCTTTCCCTTGAGCTCGAATCCGTGCCCATAGGGGCCGCGAAGCCAAACGCGATCGCCTTTTTTCATGCTGCAAAGCTTGCTGGAAAAGGGGCCGCGCGCGCCCACCGCTATCCTGAGGGGAGAGATGCCTGCCACGCCATAGGGCTTCTCGTCCATGCCGGGGAGCCAGAGCATCACGAACTGGCCGGGCTGCGCACCCTCCAGGTCAAGGTCGAACGTGAGAGTGGTGACTGTGCCGTTTTCCTTTTCTGCCTTTGTAACCGTGGCGATTTGGTGTATTGGCATGCTTATCACTACTCTTGAAGCTTGAGGCCTGAGAGCTTCTTGATGCCTTCCTTCTTCATGAACGCTTCCATTTCCGCAGCGATTGCCGCGAATGGCGCGCTTTCCTTTCTCGTTGCGATTGCAGTGCCCACGCCCACGCATGTGGCGCCCGCCATGAGCATCTCTATTGCGTCAATGCCTGTGAAGACGCCGCCTGTGCCGATGATGGGCACCTTGCCGCCCACTGCGCGGCGTATGTTGTAGACTGCCTTTAGCGCCACGGGCTTTATTGCCGCGCCTGAGATGCCGCCGAAGGAATTTGCCAGCACCGCATGGCGCGCGTGCGCGTCAATGCACATGCCTCCGATGGTGTTTATTGCGGTGATGCAGGAGGCGCCGCTTGCTACGCAGGCGGATGCGATTTCGCCTATGTTTGGAACGTCGGGGGAAAGCTTTGCCGAGAACGGGATGGAAGTTGCGTCGCGCACTGCAAGGCATACTTCAGCCGCGTCCTTTGCATAGGAGGAGAACATGGCGCCTTCGCGGTGCACGTTGGGGCAGGAGATGTCCACCTCAATCATGGCGGGCTTTGCTTCGGAGATTCGCGCGGCAGCTGCTGCAAAATCGCGCACCTCCTTTGCATAGATGGATGCGATTATTGGTATGCCTGCCTTTGCCACTGCCTCGCGGATTTCGTAAATCTCCTCGTCCACGCCCGGGTTGGAAAGCCCGATGGCGTTCATGTACACGCCGCTCTCATCCACCATGGTGGGGTTGGCATGCCCTTCGCGCGCAAGCAATGAGCAGGATTTGCTGGTCGCCGCGCCCGCACCTTCCTTTCCCGCGCGGATGAGAAGCCCGGCTGAGTTGCCGCGTATGCCTGATGCTAGAATGAGTGGGTTTTTCAGCTTGATTCCGCAGAGAGTGGTTTCGAGCATGGACATTTATGCACCTTGCAACCATTTTGAATGGGCATATTTATTCTTATTTGCCCGCAAGCTTATTCCTCGTCGTCCCTTGCGCGCTGCATGCTCTTTTTCCTGCCCATGCCGGTGAGCTTGTCCTTCTCCGCCATCTTCTCAAGCTCGTCAAGCACCCGCCTCACCGCAACCTCCACCCTGAAGTCCGAGGCGGAGGCGTTGTAGGAATTGCGCGCGGCATCGAGCCTCGCGCGCACCGCAAAGCCAGAGCCCTCGTTCTTTATGTGGAATGCGAGCGAGCGCGCCTGCGCGCCCTTGCCGAGCCGCACCAGCAGCTTTTCGCCCGCGGCCGAGATTTGGGGCGCGTATTCGCGCTTGTCGTGCGGCAATCCTGAGACAAAAACGCGCGCTGCGCCCTTTTCCCCGGCAAGCGCCGAGTGCAAGATGTCCTTCGCGGTCACTATGCCGTGCGGGTAGCCGCCGTCCTCCACTATGAGGGCGGCAACGCGGGCGTCAAGCATCTTTTTCACCGCGGATGCCAGCGAGTCGCTTTCGTTTATCGTCTCCACCTGCTTTTTCACGTAGGAGGTGATGGGCTGCGCGTCCATGCTTGTTTTCTCGCCGCCGCGGTAGAACGGGCTGCTCTGCATCTTGCCCGTAAGCGTGGTGGCGAGGTCGAATACCGACAGGAGCCCTGCGATTTTGCCGTCTTTGGTGACAACCACCCTGCGGATGTTGTTGCGGCGCATCTCGCCCCGCGCCTGCCCGATGGAGGACGAAACGTCAAGCGTGTGCACGGGGGTGGTCATCACTTCGGAGACGCGCTTTTTCGTGAGCATCTTCTCGCCCAGAAGCTCCGCGAAGAGCGTGCGGCGCGTGATTGCGCCTTGCACCTTGCCGCGCTCTATCACGGCGATTGCCTTGTAGCGGCCTGCGAAAAATGCGTTGCACGCGTCCATCACCGTGCTTTCTGGGGAGAGCGATGGCGCGCGCTCGGCAAGCGAGGCGCATTTTTCCTTTGCGGGGTTGGTGTGCGTGCGTATTGCGCGCTCGTCGATTATCCCCATGTACTTGCCGTCCTTTGTCACGATGACGGGCAAGCCGGTGCGGGAGATTTCGTTTATCGCGCGCGAGACCGGCTCTGACGCATCAAGGATGCTCGGGTTTTCCATTTCCATTTTCACACCTCACATAAAAACTGGCACTCGTTGAATGCGGGGGGATAATATTTATAACATCCGTTCCGTCCGCGCGTCACGCCGGGAGGCCTGCCCGGGCCTGCTGCGCCTGCGCGAGCGAGTCGGCGTAGCCTTCCCATCCGCTGCCGCCGTGAATGTAGAGGTCGGAGTCGGAAATCACCATCCAAATCTTGCCGCCCTGCTGCTTGCAGCCGCTGCCGTTGCACAATGAGAGCGACTCGCCCAGCCTCCCGAGGTAGCGCCCGTTCTGCGGCTCGAATGCCTGTGCGCCTTCCAAGAAAGGCACCTGCGCGCTTGAGTTGATTGCGGCCGGGCTGATGGCCACGGCGCAGTGCCCGCTTGAGGCGTCCACGCTGTAGCAAATCACGTACGGATGGGCAAGCGGGCCCAGCCGGGCAGCCTTGGCATTGCCATACACCCAGTACGGGCCCGTTTCCCCCGGAGTTTCCTTGGGATACACCCTGAAGTCGCCCGACTCCGCAGGCTGCCACGCCACTGCCGAGAGGCCGGCATTCTGCCCGCGCAGCGAGTTGAGTATTGCCTTCACCAGCAGCGAGTAGTCCTCGCAGTCGCCCCAGCCGGAATCGATTGTCTGCTTCACGCCCTGGAGGAAGTCGTCCCTGCCGGACGATTGCGCGTCCTCCCTGTAATGGATGGCGAACGCGGTGTTTTCCATCAGGTGCGAGAGGCATGCGAGGTTGAGCGCCCCCCTGTCCACGCAGTCCGACGCCGCGCGCTCCATGAAGATGCCCGCGGCCCAGCTGTGGTTTTCTGGCATGCGGGCGTTTTCCCTGAACCATGACATGGACTCGTTTATGCTGCTTTCAAGCTCGGAGAGGCTGGAGGCGATTTCCGCCGCCTTCTGCCGCTGGAGCTCAAGCGATGCCCTGCTTTCGTTGAGCGCGAGCTGCGCCTGCGCGAGCTGCGCCTGCGCGAGGGCGAGCCTTGCCTTCTCGGCTTCAAGAAGCGCGCCCGTTGCCGCAAGCTCCTTCTGCGCGGAAGCGTAGCGGGTGTTGAGCGCAAGGTAGTCGGACTGCGCCTGCGAAAGCTTCTGCGACGATGTCCTGTTGAGCGCGTCGAGCTTTGCCGAAAGCCCCTGGTTCGCGCTGAAGAGCCATGCTGCGCCCAGCAGGCATGCAAGCAGGGCAAGCGAGAAGATTGCCACTGTCACCTTGTCATCATCCATGGCCATCCCCGTCCTTTTCCTTTGCCCGCGCTGGCTTTTCCTTTTGCAGCAGGATGGCAAGCGCGCTTGCGGCGCGGAGCACGTTGACCGCGATTGCGTAGATTATGGGGATGACCGGCACGAGGAGCACGAGCGTTGCGAGAACGGAGAGCGCGAGCGTCACTTCGTTGCCGGTCTGGAGGAGCGGGCAGGACTTGAAGAACGGCAACGGGATGAGCGCAAGGAGCGCGCAGACCATGGCCGGGAGGAATATGCGGAGCACGGAGGGTGCGAGTATCACCAGCGTGGAGACGGCGTTTGCCGCCCTGCCCTCGTTGTCGCGCGCGGTGAGCGCCCGGTAGAGGAAGTAAAGGGAGAAGAGCGCGGACATTATCAGGAAGTCGAGCGTCACCAGCGAAAAGTTGCCGCCGCTGGACCAGAAGGAAGCGCCTGAGGCGAACACCAGCACTGCGGCGGCGCCCACCGCCGTCCAGTAGCCCGCCAGCCCGTCGAAAACGGGCGCGAGGATGATGTGCATGGAAAGGTCGAGCGACTGCAGGGGATTCAGCCTGTCGTGGAAGAAGCCGTGCAGCGCAAGCGCGCCCGCCGCGATGCAAAGCGCGAGCGGGATGAGCACGAGGTATGCCGCCATGGTGATGACGGTGTTCTGGGGGGGCACCCAGATTCCCGATGACACGTATATGAGGAGCGCGAAGAAGCAGAGGAAAACATAGGCGAACGGGGCGAAAAGCGCCTCGCGCTTGGTTATCCTGCCCCCTGCCTTTGAGAGGAAGTCGGCAATCTTGCCTGCCGCGAATATGTAGCACGCCACTATTGCGAGGAGCAGCATGTCCTTGAATTGGGAAAGCAGCGATGCGGGCTCGAAGGTTGCCATGGGGTGTTTCACCAGCCCAGGTTTAAATGATTATTCTGCCTGATTGGCCGGGATGCCCATTTCCATCCCGTCGCGCGCCGCAATTGTGCGCGGGAATATCTTGCGCGCGGCCGCCTGCGCGCGCCTGCGCAGGGCCGCCCCGCAGGCCTGCTTCGCGTCGAAGTGCGTGAGCACGAGGCGCTTTGCCCCGGCGGCTGCCGCTTCGCGCGCAGCCATCTCCGGCGAAAGGTGCGGCCAGCTGGGAAACGGGCGCGAGCCGGGGGGGAGGGTGCATTCCGTTATCAGCAAGTCGGCGCCTGCCGCAAGGCGGGCGAAATTCTTGCATGGGCCCGTGTCGGTGCAGTAGGCGATTTCCCTGCCCTCAAGCGAGAAGCGGAAGCCGAAGCATGGGTCGGCGTGGTCAAGCGGGAGGGCAAGCACCCTGTAGGGAAGGAGGTTTTCGCCCGTGCAAAGCGGGTGCAGCGTGACTTTGGCAGCCTGCTCGCGCAGGGAGGCGGTGTAGGGGTGCGCGACAAGCCTGCGGAACGCAGGAAGGTAGCTTTTGTGCACGAATATCCTGATGCGCATGCCGCGCGGCATGAGCGGCAGCGTGTGCAGCCCGCCAGCATGGTCAAGGTGCAGGTGCGAAAGGAATACGTCCGCGCGGGAAATGCGAAGGCGCGCCATGAGGGAAGGGAGCCTGGAAAATCCGCCGCCCGCGTCAAGCACGATGAGGCGGCCATCATGCGCGCAGGGGCTGCCGCGAAGGCGCCGCCTGCCGGAAAGCCGGATTGCTGCGCAGGGCGTGCTGCCTTCCTTTGTGGAG
>Ga0172371_10014290_pt1 | contig 10245 bp, 13 predicted proteins | sample Lak12m_FD_114543 | JGI IMG/M metagenome (GOLD analysis project Ga0172371, IMG submission 114543) | Freshwater microbial communities from Kabuno Bay, South-Kivu, Congo - kab_022012_12m | ecosystem: Environmental > Aquatic > Freshwater > Lake | place: Democratic Republic of the Congo: South-Kivu... | reverse complement strand
TGTCAGCGGCCGGCCAGGTGCTCGACTCCGATCCGAACCGACCACACGCCCGGCTCTCTGCCCTCTGAGGGTGTCCGACCCACATGAATTGCCGACGGCAAGTCGCCCCGGTAGCGCTACTTCCGGTCGCGCTCGACCCTCGGAACAATGGACGGCTGCAACCAGACCTGCCGGGCCCGAAGGGCCGGCGGCAAACGACCTGCGTGGACCTTACGGGACGGCTTTCAAACCCTCCCGAAACTCTGGAAGCCCTTGTGGGACAAGGGGTAGAGGGCCCCGGTCAGGATCACGGTCGGCTGTCGAAGAGGGCGATCTACCCCCCCATCGCCTCCGCATTTGACGTTCAGAAGACTACGGGACGGCTTTCAAACCCCGGCGGGAAGCCAGTCCTGCGTCGACTGAACGAAGCCCAGATCGACCAACTCGTACGCGAATACCAAGCAGGGCGGACACTGGCCGATCTCGCCAGTGAACTCGGCATCCACCGTCGGACCGTCGCCGTGCACCTCGAAGCACGCGGCGTTCGGCGACGAGTGAACCGCCGCAAGATGAGCGAGCACGATGTCAGCGAGGCCGCCCGTCGTTATCGGCGAGGCGACTCCCTTATCAAGGTCGCGCTCGCGCTCGATGTCGACGCCGAGACCGTGCGACGTGAGCTGCATCGAGCGGGAGTAGCGATCCGAGGTCGGCGCAGATGAACCTGACCGCCCAACCGCACCCCAGCGCGTTGCCCGACCGGCAGCTGAGCCCGGACCGACGGACGGGGTCCAGTCAGACGCCGGGAATCGGCCTGGGATCCCTGGAGGCTCCTGGACCTCGACGCGTCTCTGCTTCGTGAAGTCCAGCGTAATGTCAAGGCTGGTGGAGCTTCTAGCATCGCAGACTCGCCTAGGAGGTCTCGACATGATGTGGTCAGACGGTGGAGGGTGGGGATGGGGTGCGTGGCTCGCGATGGCCCTCATGATGCTCATCTTCTGGGGAGGCCTCGCGTGGGTCATCGTGACGCTCATCCAACACAACGGCACGCAGCCGACACGAGACGAACCCGCGCCGTCAGCCGGGCCGCTTCGCATCCTCGACGAACGCTTCGCTCGAGGCGAGATCGACGATGACGACTACCGACGCCGTCGCGAGGTGCTCCGGGACGACAAGTGAAACCCCGGGACGAGCTCGACCGCCGAACCATGGTCGGTGTCGTCACGCTCGTCCTCGCGCTCGCGGCCGCATCAACGATCGGCGTCGCCGCTCTCGGCGGCGCCTTCGGGTCGAGCCGACCGAGCGGATTCGCCACGGTCGCCTGCTCCGATCCCCAGCTCCCAGCACCCCTGGTCCGCGTAGCCCTGTCAGACGCGGGAAGCGGAATGATGGGACCAATGCCGATGATGACGGATCTGCGGGCCAGCCCTAACAAGGTGCCTGCCGGTCGGATCTCCTTCCTCGTTGACAATCGTGGCGGTCTCGTCCACGAGATGCTCGTGCTGCCGCTCCCCGCCAACGGACCCGGCAGCCGGAGCGTTGGCAGCGACCAGAGAGTCGACGAATCACAAAGCCTCGGCGAAGCGTCACGGTCATGCGCCCAGGGATCAGGAGACGGGCTTGTGCCGGGAAGTAGAGGCTGGGTCACACTAAGTCTCCAGCCGGGCCGTTACGAGCTGATCTGCAACGAACCCTGGCATTACGCCGCCGGCATGTTCGACGTTCTCACCGTGCGCTAGAGCGGGCTCCTCGTCTGCAGGCGTGCTTTCAACGAATCACACCGGTAAGGCGTTGGCGCTCGGAGTGTTCCCGAGCGGGGCAGGACCCAACGCGCCGATGATGACTCGAACGATGTAGTGGCGCGTGTCTTGTGTCAGCTCTTCTGGGCGCGGCCTTCGAATGTGTAGCCATACGGCTTCGGCTCGCCCTTGAAGTAGTACGTGTCGAGATGGGTGATCTCGAAGCCGGCCTGCTCGAGGCTGTCAGAGATACGTCGAGTGAGGTGACAGCCGCCGGTGAGCCGTTTGTTCAATGGTTCCAGACGTTGCTGCCATCGCGCCGTACCTGCATCGGGGGCATGGCCGTGCTCCACGAAGTGGAACGTTCCGCATGGCTTCAGCACGCGCCGCAGCTCTGCGAGCGCGCTCGGCAGGTCGGGAATCGTGCACAGCGTCCACGTCGAAAGCGCTGCGTCGAACCGCTCGGACGGCAGATCGATGTGCTCACCGTTGAGACCGGCCGACTCCACCGGGACCGACGACCGGGCGATCCGCGGTACGGCGAGCCGCATACACACTCGTGACGGTTCGATCGCGAAGACCTTCGTCACCTCCGGCGGGTAGTAGCGCGTGTTCAAGCCCGTGCCGAAGCCGACCTCCACAACGTCGCCGGCCAAGCCCGTACAGACGCGGGCGCGTACCTCGCGTGCAGACTCACGGGCCATGACCTTGTCCTGAAGGCGGGGAACCACCTGATCTCGGTAGAAGCTCATGTCCTCCTCTCCTCAAACACCGGCGAGCGCGTGCGAGCAGCACAACCCGACACGAGGCTGGAGTAGTATTCCATGGAATAGTCGAATGGAGGCTTCGGGTGGACGGACGAGAGTTCAAGGACGCGATCTTCGAGCAGTTTGCTCGGGTCGGCGCGGCGTTCGGCAGCCCGAAGCGGGTGGAGATCGTGGACCTGCTGGCCCAGGCGGAGCGCACGGTGGAGTCGATCGCCGCCGCGACGGGGATGACGGTGACCAACACGTCGCGGCATCTGCAGATCCTTCGCAACGCCGGGATGCTCGCCTCCCGCAGGGACGGCCTGCACGTGGTGTACCGGGTGGCTGACGACTCGGTGGTGACCGGGTATCGCGCGTTGCGGACGCTGGCCGAGTCCCGGCTCGGCGATGTGCGCCAGCTTGCGGAGGCGTTCTTCGGCCGCGTGGACGGCGCGGAACCAGTTGGCGTGGACGAGCTGCTTGCACGCTCGAAAGCCGGCGGGGTCGTGGTGGTAGATGTGCGTCCTCGGCTGGAGTTCGAGGCCGGCCACCTGCCGGGCGCGATTAGCATTCCGCTGGAGGAGCTCTCACAACGCATCTCCGAGCTCGACCCGGATACAGCAGTCGTGGCGTACTGCCGCGGCCCCTACTGCGTGCTGGCCGCCGAGGCCGTCACCCATTTGCGCGCGGCCGGGCTGCACGCAGAGCGACTGGCGGCGGGTCCGCCGGACTGGCACGCGACCGGCGTGCCGTTGGTGGTCGGCGCTACCTCTGACTCGCGCCCTCTGCGGAGCCAGACCCGGAAGCGACGAGAAGCGAGAGGTGTGACGCTATGAAGATCCTGATGATCCTCAACGATCCCCCGTATGGCACCGAGCGCGTCTACAACGGGCTTCGACTGGCAATGAACCTTCTCGCCAAGCACGAGCAGGCCGAGGTATCGGTCTTCCTGCTCGGTGACGCGGCCAGTGCTGCGAAATCGGGCCAGCAGACCCCGAACGGCTACTACAACCTGGAGCGCATGCTGGCCGGCGTGCTACGCAAGGGCGCAGCCGTGTTGGTGTGTGGCACCTGCATGGACGCACGAGGGCTGACCGACACCGAGCTGGTGGATGGCGCTGCCCGCAGCACCATGGACGAGCTGACTGAGTTGACCGTCAACGCCGACAAGGTGCTGGTCTTCTGATGGCCGGTCCCAGTCACGGCCCCGCCCAGACCGTTGTCGTCCTTGGCGGCGGCATCGGAGGCGTGGCGGCCGCCAACCGGCTGCGCCGCCGCCTAAATCGTCACCACCGGGTGCTCCTCGTCAACAGGGAGCCTGACTTCACATTCGCTGCGTCATACCTGTGGGTGATGTCAGGGCAGCGCCAGGCGGCCCAGATCACCCGGCCGCTGCAGTCGCTGCAACGTCGAGGCATCGACGTGATCATCGGAGGCATCGAAGCCATCGACCCGGCCAACCGCACGGTCACAGTCGGCGACAGGCAGATCACCGCCGACCATCTGGTCGTGTCACTCGGCGCGGACTACGCGGACGACACGATCCCCGGTCTGCAACAGGCCGGTGAGACCTTCGCGACCCTGGAGGGGGCACAGCGACTCGGCCCGGCCATCAAGGCCGTGAGCCGGGGTCGGGTGCTGGTGGTGACCGCCGCCCCGCTTTACCGCTGCCCCGCTGCGCCGTATGAGGCGGCTCTGCTGATCGACGCGGCGCTGCGCCGCAATGGTGTGCGGGAAGACGTGGATATTGCTCTGCATTCGGCGGAACCCGCGCCGATGGGAGTCGCCGGGGCCAACGTGTCGGCGGCAGTCACCGCGATGCTCGCCGACCGCGACATCGACTACCGCCCGGCGCACCAGATCGTCTCCGCCGAACCAGGCCGTGCGACCTTCGCCGACGAGCAGTCGGAAACCTTCGACCTGCTGGCCTACATGCCGCCCATCCGAACACCGGCTGTGATTGCGGCGTCACCACTGGCTTCGACGGCCGGCTGGATCGACGCCGACCGGCAGACCTTGGCCACCGCATTCCCGGGCGTCTACGCGATCGGGGACAACACGCAGGTGCCGCTCAGCATCGGCAAGCCCCTACCCCGCGCAGGCGTGTTCGCCCATGCCCAGGCCTTCGTCGTGGCCGCCAACATCGCCGCCAGCATCGACGGACGTGCCACCACGGCCCGCTTCGACGGTCACGGTGGATGCTTCATCGAAACCGGTTTCGGGAAGGCCGGCTACGGGTCCGGCAACTTCTACGCCGAACCCGCCCCGGTCGTGAACCTCCGGCCACCGGCGCGCCGCTGGCACCTGGGCAAAGTGGCGTTCGAGCACAAGGTCATGCGGCGGTGGCTGTGACCACGCAAGCACCCGCCGACCTGATCTACCTGGACCACAACGCCACCACCCCCGTGGCCCCCGAGGTCCTCGACGCGATGCTGCCCTACCTCCAGCAGCACTACGGGAACCCCTCCAGCGACCACCCGTTGGGCCACCGCGCACACCAGGCTGTCGAACAGGCCCGCGAACAAGTCGCGCCACTGATTGGCGCCGCCGCCGAGGAGATCGTCTTCACCTCCGGGGGCACCGAATCCAACAACCTCGCAATACGCGGAGGCACGGCGGCCGCCGACCCCGGCCGGCGTCGCATCGTCACCTCACAGGTTGAGCACGCTGCCACGGCGCGCCCGTGCGATCTTCTGGAAACCCAAGGATGGACCATTACCCGCCTTCCGGTCACCAGCACCGGAACCCTCGACCCCGACACCGTGGTCGAAGCGTTGGATACCGACGTCGCGCTGCTGACGGTGATGCTTGCGCAGAACGAAACCGGCGCGATCATGCCGGTGGCTTCAGCGACCGGCGCCGCCCGACGGTCCGGAATCCTCACCCACACCGACGCCGCCCAAGCAATAGGCAAGATCCCCGTCTCCGTTAGTACGCTCGGCGTCGATCTGCTGTCCATCGCCGGCCACAAGTGCTACGCACCCAAAGGCATCGGTGCGCTGTACGTCCGCAGTGGAACACCCCTGCAGCCCGTCCTGCTCGGAGGCGACCAGGAACGAGGACTACGCCCCGGCACCGAGAACGTCGCCTTCATCGTCGGTCTCGGTGCCGCCTGCCACCTCGCGCAGAGTCGCCTGGGCGCTGAGACGCAACAGCTACGCACCCTGCGCGACGAGTTGTGGCAGACCGTCTCCGCCCAGATTCCCGGAGTCGTCCGACTCACCCCCGAGGACAACTGCCTGCCCAACACGCTGAACGTGTCGTTCCCCGGCGTCCTCGGCCGTGACGTCCTGGCCAACAGCGACCGCGTGGCCGCCTCCACGGGATCGGCCTGTCATTCCGGACTGCACACCCCCTCGGCGACCCTGCTTGCCATGGGCGTAGCACCGGACATCGCGCTGGGCGCGGTGAGGCTGTCACTCGGCCACAGCACCACAGCCGGCGACATCGCCACCGCCGCCGACAACCTCGTAGGCGCGTACCGGAGAGCCGCCCGGCACTGACGACGCGCCGCAATCAGATCCTCACACGCGATCGACGCGCCTGACCCGACGGCGGAGAACACGGCACGTTCAGCTCAGTGGACGGAGGCGCCGGGCGATGGCGCCGACCAGAGCGAGGATGCGGTAGGTGCCGTCGGCTTCGCCCTTCTCGAAGTCGTCGCCGGCGGCAGCCATCGAGTTGGTGACGTGAGCGACACAAACCACATCACGTTGTCGTGCCTGCGCGTAGGCGTAGAGCGCGGCGGCTTCCATCTCAACCGCGTGCGCGCCGGCTCGCCGCGCAGCGCTGATCGCGGTCTCGGTCTCTCGCAAGGGCGCGTCGGTGGTCCACGACGCGCCACGATGCACAGGCTCGTCGAGCCCCTCCAAGGTGCCGTCGAGCGCAGTGTCGAGATGGGAGGCGAGGTGGCTCCACGCGCTGGATGGGAGGTAATGCACGCTGGTGCCCTCGTCGCGCCACGCGCGCTCGATGAGCACGAAGTACGGGGGCTCACCCAGCGCAGTGATCGCCCCAGCGGAGGTGACCGAGATGACGAGCGTGCAGCCCGACGCGGCGAGCTCCTCGGCAACGAGGACCGCGAACGGCGCGCCGACCGCGCACGGCACGACGCCGATCTCTCGGCCATCGACGTTCGTGACCCAGAGGTCTGTGTGGTAGCAGGCCCAGTCCTCGTGTCGGGTCGCCTGCCCGGCAGTGCGGAGATGGCGGACGACGTCGCCGTCGGGGTCGAGCACGCAGACCTCCGGGACCCGGTACTCACCGAGACCGCGTTGACGGCGAGCCTCACGCAACAGGTTCTCCACCACGAACACCGACGGCTCGCCGTAGGCCTTCGCACCAAGCAACGGCAGGTCGTCCGTGTCGCTCATCGGCGGGCACCCAGTTCGTTTGTGGGTTGGCCGGCGGGTTTCATCATCACTCTTGGCTCCAGGATCTACTGGCGATCGTTCGACGGCAAGCCGGCGCGGGTGCGGGCACGATCGGATGCCTAGTCGGCCAGTCAGCTTCGCGCACAGGGATTGGAGGGTCGCTGGATGGTGAGCACGCCGAACGCGCTGATGCTCGGGAAGACGCGGGTGCCGATGTCTTCGATGACGGGTCCCCAGAACCGCATGGCCGGCAGCGCGCGGGGTGGGAACAGCCCAGCCTGCCACGAGGTGGTGCCGTGAGCGCGACCGGTGCTGGTGAGCGCGTCGCGGTCGATGAATCGAGCACCGTCCCACGGCGGTTCGCGAAACTGTCGGCGGTTCCACCAGCCCCACGGACTACGCCGGCTGAGCACGCCCACCACAACGTGCCCAGCAGGTCGGGTGACGCGCGTCAGCTCAGCGATCGTGGCGATGGGATCCGCGGTGAACTCGCACACCGTGACCGCGAACGTGACATCGAAGTGGGCGTCGGGGAACGGGAGCGCGTGCACGTCACCGATGACCAACGGCCCCGTCACGCGACCAGCGGCGACAGCAAGCGACGCTTGATCACGATCAACGCCGGTTACAGCGGCGCCCTCTCTCTATAGGCGGCATGCAAGGCGGCCGGTGCCGCAACCGGCATCGCACACCTGCAATCCGCTGAGCGGTGGCACGGCGGCGACCAGGAGGCGGTGCTCGACGGCCATCGCGTAGACACCCCAGGGGCGGTCCAACCAAGCGTCATAGGCCTCAGCGTCAGCGACCCATCGCGACGACGCGCTCGAGTCGCTGGTCATCGGATCAGATTGTGGGGACACCTCTCGCATTCCAGTGGCGAACCATACCATCTAATCCAGTGTTCCATTGTTCGATGGAATCGCCTAGCATTGCGCCGTGGTCTCCATACCACCCCGCACCGGAGCTTCGACCCCCGACCGCGAAGGCCTCACCCTCTTCCAGCGTTTGGCCGGGTTCTCGGCCCGTCGCCGCTGGTGGGTGATTGCCTTCTGGGTGGTGCTCGCCGCGGTGTCGGCGCCCCTGGCCGCAACCCTCACCGGCGCACTCTCGGGCGCGGGGTGGGAGGCGCAGGGCTCGACCGCCGAGCGGGTCCGCAACGAGTTGCGCCGCGACTTCGCGGCGCTTGGTGCCGAGGACGCGATGGTCGTCTACCACCAACGCCGCCCCGTCGCCGACGACCCTGGCGCGTTCCGCGCTCTGGTGGCCGACCTGCACGACGCGCCGGGAGCGGTCAGGGTCGTGGACCCGCTGGCCCAGCCGGCCGACGCGGGCCTGGTGTCGCGCGACGGGCGCACCGTCCTGATCCCCGTGGCCCTCGAGGCCCATCAGGATGCAGACCTCCCGGAATCGGCCGGCGAGGTGGGAAAGTTCGTCGGGGACATTCGGCTTCCCCCCGGAGCGCGAGCCGAAGTCACCGGCGAGTGGCCGATGTGGTCGGACTTCAACCAGGAGAACGAGAGCGCGATGCAGCGAGCTGAGCTGCTCGCCGCGATCCCGAGCATGGTGCTGCTCGTCATCGCCTTCGGATCCATCGTCGCCGCCGCGCTGCCGATGGCGCTTGCTATGGCCGGGATCGCCGTTGGCTTCGCGGCGCTGCATCTGCTCACAGGCGTCACACCGCTCTCGGTGTGGGCGATGAACTTCTCCATGATGATGGGACTCGCGGTCGGGATCGACTACAGCCTGTTCATCGTCAGCCGCTACCGCGAGGAACGCGCCTCGGGAAAGGACATCGTAGAGGGACTCCAGGCGACGCTCGCCACCGCGGGCAAGGCCGTCTTCCTCTCCGCGCTCACCGTCGTGCTCTCCCTCGGCGCCATCTTCCTCGTGCCGGTCATGGTGTTTCGCTCGATGGCCCTCGGGATGATCCTGTCGGTGGCCGCTGTGTCCCTCGCCGCACTCACGCTGCTTCCCGCGATCCTCACCACCCTCGGCGATCGCGCCCTCGTGCACCGCGGCACCAAGCAGGACCCCGATGTGCACGCCGAGGGCCGATGGGCCCGTTGGACCGGCCGCGCCCTCGCCCGGCCGTGGCTCGCGCTCGGCGTCGGCCTCGTCCTCCTCGGTGCGCTAGCCGCGCCCGCTTTGGGGCTGCGCCTCGGGATGCCCGGACCACGCGTGGTCGACCAGGGTCGCACCAGCCGCGACGGCTATGAGCTGCTCGTCGATGCCTTCGGGCCAGGTGCAGCCGCGCCGCTGTTCGTGACCGTCACCGCGAAGGACGCCACTCACGTCGTCGACATTGCGAGTGCGCGCCGAGACGTTGTCGACGCACGCGTCGTCAGCGAGCCGGCCGCGTCGGGGCGGGTCGTCGTGCGGGTCACCGGCAAGACGCCCGTCGACGATCCCGCCACATCAGATCTCGCCGGCGGCATGCGCGCGTCACTCCACAACGCCGTGCCCAGCGCACGGGTCGGTGGCCCGGCCGCGCAGAATACCGATCTCACCGCCGCGCTCACTAGGAAGGCGCCGCTCGCAATCGGGGTGATCCTCGTGGTCGCGTTCGTGTTGCTGCTCCTGGTGTTCCGCAGTATCTGGGTCCCGCTGAAGTCGATCATCATGAATCTCCTCAGCGTCGGGGCCGCGTTCGGATTCGCGACGGTGGTCTTCCAGCACGGCTTCGGCGCCGGTCTGATCGGCGTCGAACACCAGGGCTTCGTCGACGCGTGGGCGCCGTTCTTCTTCTTCGCGATGCTCTTCGGCCTGTCGATGGACTACCAGCTGTTCCTGCTCGCCGCGATCCGAGAGCGCTACGAGCGCGGCAGCGATACCCGAACTGCCGTGAAGGAAGGCCTTGCGATTACCGGGCGGCCGATCACGAACGCCGCATTGATCATGGTCGTCGTCTTCGTCGCCTTCGGGGTGACCGGCCCGATCCCACCTACCGAGCTCGGCGTCACCCTCGCGATCGCCGTGCTCCTCGACGCCACCGTCGTGCGGATGCTCCTCGTGCCCTCGATGATGGTCCTGCTCGGCGACCGCAACTGGTGGATCCCGGCCTGGCTGGCACGGCTACTCCCGAAGATTCGATTCGCCCACTAACCCCACTCTGCACGGAAGTAGGTCGCTCTCACCTCGCCGTCCTTCATCGTGTGACTCAAGCATCGCGGCGCATGTGTGTCGCCCGCCAGTGACATGGGACCACCTGCGCTGAGTTCCGCCAGGAGCATGGGACCACCCTTCCGCCATTCATGGGACCACCCGGGGTCCACCAGCGTCGGCACTGCCGCCGGTGGACTCGTCGCCTTCTGCCAGTGGCTCAGAGAGGGCGGCGATGGCGTTCAGGGAGGTCCGAGTGTTCGAGGTTCGAGAGATCCTGCGGTTGTGGCTGCGCGGTGAGGGAGTACGAGC
>Ga0172371_10014288_pt1 | contig 10246 bp, 7 predicted proteins | sample Lak12m_FD_114543 | JGI IMG/M metagenome (GOLD analysis project Ga0172371, IMG submission 114543) | Freshwater microbial communities from Kabuno Bay, South-Kivu, Congo - kab_022012_12m | ecosystem: Environmental > Aquatic > Freshwater > Lake | place: Democratic Republic of the Congo: South-Kivu... | reverse complement strand
TGTATATAATATACCACAACTTGGAGTAATATAACAGCATTTTATCGTCGGTAAAGTAGATTTTTACCGACGGAGAAAATTAGTTAACAAATAAAGGGTTTTTCAACGGTCTCAACTTTACAATTCGTGCCATGCACCATTTGTAAAGTTAACAATAAATGGAAAGGAAGAAGTGTGATAGATATATTAAAACCAGCCAGATATATAAATAGCGAATGGAATGCTGTCCATAAGGAATGGAATGATGGCGCGTTGAAAATAGCGCTTGCATTTCCCGATGTTTATGAGATAGGGATGAGCCATCTGGGTATAAAAATCTTGTATGGTATATTGAACAGGGAGAAGGGCGTGGTGTGCGAGAGGGTTTTCTCTCTATGGCCTGATATGGAAAAAAGATTGCGGGGCAGAAAGGAAACGCTTTGTTCGTTAGAATCTGCCAGGCCGCTTAAAGAATTTGATATTATAGGTTTTTCACTTCAGTATGAGATGAATTATACAGATATACTGAATATCCTGGATTTAGGGGGAGTCCCATTAAAAGCCAGAGACAGGGGGGATGGCGATCCTATAGTTATAGCAGGAGGACCGTGCGCGTTTAATCCAGAGCCGCTCGCGGATTTTATAGATGTGTTTGTGATCGGCGAAGCGGAAGAAGTTATCTTGGAAATAATAAATGTGGTTCGTAGGTCGCAGGTTACAGGTCACAGGCATAGAGATGTAGCGCTTAAAAAGCTTGCGAAAATAGAGGGGGTTTATGTTCCAGCTTTCAGCTTTCAGCCTTCAGCCTTCAGCTTGAAGAAGCGCATAGTCAAAGATCTGGACATGTCTTATTTTCCAACAGATATTATAGTGCCTTATATACAGATTGTTCACGACAGGATTGGTATAGAGATTATGCGCGGCTGTTCGCATAGCTGCAAGTTCTGCCAGGCGTGCAAGATATTTCACCCATTAAGGATCAGGTCTGTAAAAAGGATTATAGAGATAGCGGAAGAATCAGTAAAAAACACTGGATATGAAGAGATATCACTGCTGTCGCTTTCTTCAAGCGATTATCCGCATATAGAAGAGCTTGCTAAAAAATTGCAGGAGAGGTTTAAGCCGTTCGGCATAAAGATATCTTTGCCATCTTTAAGGGCAGGGACATTTGAAGAGCGGAGCGGCATGGATACATTGAAAAGGGCTGGCCTTACGTTTGCCCCTGAAGCTGGCAGCGAGCGCTTGAGATATACATTGAATAAAAAGATGAGCGATGATGAAATTATAAATAAATCTAGGACTGCGCTGAAATCAGGATGGAAAAAGGTAAAACTTTATTTTATGATAGGGCTTCCCGGGGAAACTTATGAAGATCTGGACGCAATAATAGATCTTGCAGTGAAAGTAAAAAATGTTAATTTAAGTGTAAACCCTTTTATACCTAAACCGCATTCTGACTTCGAAAACGAGAAAATGGAAAGCCTGGAGGTTTTAAGACAAAAACAGGAATATCTGGTATCAGGTTTCAGGTCTCATGCGTCTGGCAAGAATATCAGGATGGATTTTCATAGCATAGAGGCTGGCAGGATAGAGGCGGCCCTGGCAAGAGGCGACAGAGGCATGGGGAAGGCTATATTAAAGGCATGGGAGAAAGGCCTTAGGCTTCAGGCATGGACAGAGCATTTTAACAGCAGTTTATGGGAACAGGCTTTTCAGGAAACAGGTGTTAATCCGGATAATTATCTAAAAGAAAAGACAGGCACAGAATGCCTGCCATGGTCATTTATCTGTTAAACTTGAACTTACATGTAATGTGTTGTATACTCTAAAATAATAACTATGGAGGGTTTATGTCAAAGTTGCTAAAGGATGCCTCAGTGGTTACAAGGGGCTTGAGATGCAAAACCATGGTAGCTTTCTCCCTGATGTCGCTTATCCCTATAATGGTATGCACATGGGTCGTGATAACATACATCTTTCCTAATATTAATTTATTCTTCGGGCTTAGCTTAAACACTATAAGTTTTATATTGGTTATATCTATAATAATATCCCTGCTAGGGCTCTATATCACGCGGGAAATGATAAACCCCATAATAAAAATAGCCGGAGCGGCAAAGACAATAGCCGGCGGGGATCTTACAAAGAGCGTTGATATACTCCGGGAGGACGAGGTAGGAGACCTGAGCAAGTCTTTAAATATAATGACTCAGAAGATAAAAGACAACATGGATGAGCTGAAGGCGTATGGGGAAAAGACAAAGTTGATAAACCTTGAGATAAATAAAAAGGTCCTCGCCCTTTCAGGGCTTTTGCAGATAGGGAATCTGATATCTTCCGCAGAGCAGTTAAATAATATATTTGGATTTATAACACAGAAGGTGTCAGATGTCGAGAATAATGCTCTGTCGCTATTACTGCTCTTAGAGGATAGTTCAAATGAATATAGAGCCGTATCAGGCTGTAACATTGAAGAAAAAACGATGTCAGAATTAAAATTAAAGCAGAGCGAGTTGTCAGGCAGTATCTTAGCGAAAAAACTTGGATTAAAAAATATTCAGGCGGCGCCTGTGATGATAGCAGGTAAGTTATTCGGGATGCTTGTAGTAGGCAATAATGAAAAGGATTTTGTTTGCCCTGATGACGAAAAAGAGCTTTTAAAGGTGTTTGCCAAACAGGTCTCAATAGCTCTCGAAAACAATATCCTGGTCAGGAGGTCCAAAGAGCTTACGATAAAAGACGAAACTACAGGCTTGTATAATTTGAATTATATAAAGGCCAGGCTTGGCGAGGAGATAAACAGGGCGCTTGTGTATCAGAGGCCGTGCGGTTATCTGCTTGTAGACATAGATGATTTTAAGGATTTTCATACAACCCATGGCGCGGCTAAATCAGAGATATTCTTAAAAGATATGGGCGTTATCCTTAAAGGTTCTGTGACAGATATTGACAAGGTGGGCAGGCTGGGCGATGATAAGTTTGCGATAATATTGCCTGAGAAAAACAAAAGGCAGGCAGCCCATATTGCCGAAGACATAAGAAAACGAATAGAAGAGGGCATTGGAAGATCAGTGAAATCTGACAAGAGATTAACTGTCAGCATAGGCGTATCAGAGAATCCCATAGATGGCTCTACAGCGGAAGAGCTTATGGAAAAGGCAGAGAGGCTTGTGCGCAGTGCGAAGTCTCTTGGGAAAAACAGGGTAGTTGTTTAAATCATATATTGCAGGGACAGCACATTGTGCTGTCCCTGCAATAAAGGGAGAAAAGATGGCAAAAGATTTGAGCCAGTTATTAAGGGATATTGTTCAAAAAGGGGCCTCTGATTTACATCTAAGCGCGGGCATGGCACCGCATATGAGGCTGGATGGCTGCCTTGCGCCTGTAGATAACAATGTCATGGACAGGGATTCAGTCAAAGGCATGATATATTCCATACTTACAGATGAGCAGAAAGGAAGATTTGAGAGGGATAAGGAACTGGATTTCGCGTTCACTATAGAAGGGCTAAGCAGGTTCAGGGTAAATGTATTTTTTCAAAGGGGATATATAGGTGCCGCGCTCAGGGCGCTTCCGTTTAAGATAATGAGTTTTGAAGAGTGCGGGCTTCCTGTAAAGGCGGTAGAAGATTTCTGCAAGCGCCAGAAAGGCCTTGTGCTTGTGACAGGCGCTACTGGAAGCGGAAAATCTACAAGCCTCGCTTCAATGATAGATTATATAAATACGAACAGGGATTGCCATATCATAACTATAGAAGACCCTATAGAGTATATGCATTCAAATAAGAAATCAATAGTAAATCAAAGAGAGGTAGGTGTTGATACACATTCTTTTTCGCAGGGGCTAAAGCATATATTGAGGGAAGACCCTGATGTTATTCTTATAGGGGAAATGAGGGATTTAGAGACGATTGAAGCGGCGCTTGTGATAGCTGAGACAGGCCATCTCGTATTCGCGACCCTGCATACATCAGACAGCGCGCAGACCATAAACCGCATCATAGATGTTTTTCCTTCAAGACAGCAGGCGCAGGTAAGGACCCAGCTCTCTTTTGTCCTGACAGGTGTCCTATCCCAGCAGCTCCTATCCCGTAAAAGCGGCAAGGGGAGGGTTCTCGCGGCAGAGGTACTTGTCGCAACACCTGCTTTAAAAAGCATGATAAGGGAATCAAAAATCCATCAGGTGTATTCTCTTATACAGACAGGCCAGAAGGATAATATGCAGACAATGAATCAGGCGCTTTTTGAGCTGTTCAAGCTTGGGCATATCTCAGAAGAAGAGGCGCTGTCAAGCACTACAGAGGTTCAGGATTTAGAAAGGATGCTTAGGAATAAATAGTGAAATAGCTTATAGTATCAGGTCACAGGTATCAGGTTGCAGGTATCAGGTTGCAGGTATCAGGTTGCAGGTATCAGGTCACAGGTATCAGGTTGCAGGTCATCCCTCGCGCTAAAATGTAAAATTAGGGGCGCTCGGGACAGGCAGGTTGCAGGTCGCAGGTATCAGGTTACAGGTATCAGGTTGCAGGTATCAGGTTGCAGGTATCAGGTTACAGGTAGAAACGCATGGTAATAAACATTACGCTTTTACCTGTTACCTGTTACCTGTAACCTGTAACAAGCATAGCTATTAACACAAACTTGTTACCTGATACTTGTTACTATATTTGGCTAAATGAAAAATGGCTAATCGGATAAATCTAAAACAATTAGGGGAGCTTTTAGTCGACCTGGGGCTTATTAACAGGGATCAGCTTAAGAAAGCTCTGGAAACCCAGAAAGACAAAGGCGGGCTCATAGGCCAGGTCCTTGTTGATTTGGGTTATGTAAGCGAAGAGGCGATTGCCCAGGCTATAACAGCTCAATATGGTTTTCCATATCTGCCGCTTGAGAATTATGAAGTTGATGGAGAGGTAGTCAAATTAGTGCCTAAGAATGTTGCAAAGCAGTATTGCCTGATACCCCTGGATAAGATAGGCAATAATCTTACAATAGCAATGGCAAATCCTTTGAATAGCCAGGCAGTGGAAGACATAGGTCTTTTGTCAGGACTATATGTCCAGATTTTTGTAAGCACCGCGACCGATATTAAGAACGCGATAGAGAGATATTACAAATAAAAAATATATGTAGGTCACAGGTATCAGGTTACAGGTATCAGGTTGCAGGTCATTCCTCGCGCCAAAATGTAAAATTAGGGGCGCTCGGGACAGGCAGGTTGCAGGTAGAAAATACAGTATCAGGTCACAGGTATCAGGTTGCAGGTATCAGGTTACAGGTTACAGGTATCAGGTTGCAGGTCATCCCTCGCGCCAAAATGTAAAATTAGGGGCGCTCGGGACAGGCAGGTTGCAGGTCGCAGGTATCAGGTCACAGGTATCAGGTTGCAGGTAGAAACGCATGGTAATAAACATTACGCTTTTACCTGTTACCTGTAACCTGTAACAAGCATAGCTATTAACACAAACTTGTTACCTGTAACCTGAAACAAACATAGCTATTAACACGAGCTTAATCTATGTATTCATTCAAAGAGCGCCTTGTAGAATTATTTATAAATAACAAAGTTATCTCTAAGGCTCAGCTGGATAGCGCGCTGAAGATCCAGAAGGAGAAGGGTGGTTCTCTTAAGGCCATCTTCGTCCAATTAGGTTTTGTGACGGAAAAAGACCTGATATCAGTCTTGAGCCAGGGCCTCGGCATCCCATCTATATCTTTGTCGCGTTTTAAAATAGAGCCGGCGCTTTTAACGCTTATCCCCCGTGACGTGGCGAATAAATATCAGATAATACCTGTTTCAAAGGTGGGAAAGATGCTTACTATAGCGATGTCAGACCCGTTAAATATATTTGCCATAGATGACCTGCGGTCTATTACGCATCTCGATATAGGCATTATTATCGCCTCTAATAAAGAGGTACAGGACGCCATAGATCAGTATTACGCGGAGAATACCCATGAAGCCATAGCAGAGTTGATGGAAGACATGAAGACGCAGGAGATGGAGATTATACAGGTAGGAGAGGCGCATGAAAAAGTAGATTCTGAAAGGCTTTTCAAGCTGGTGGAAGAGGCGCCTGTAGTAAAATTAACAAACATGATACTTGAAAACGGGATAAAGGCCAAATCCAGTGACATACTGATAGAGCCGATGGAAAACTCGGTTCGTATCAGGTATAGGGTAGACGGTGTGTTAAAAGAAATAGATAGCTTACCAAAAAGCGCGCATGAGTCTATTATATCCAGGATAAAGGTCATGTCTGAACTGAATATTGCTGAACGCCGTCTTCCACAGGATGGCAGGTTCAGATTACAGATAAATAACAATAGCGTGGATTTCAGGGTTAGCATCCTGCCTTCGAGCAAAGGCGAAAAGGCTGCCTTGAGGGTTTTGGACAAATCACAGGCTATGCTCGACATAGACAGGCTTGGTTTCAGCGAGGACGCTTTGAAAAAGATGAAAAAGTGTGTGTCCAGGCCGCACGGCATGATACTTGTCTGCGGCCCTACAGGGAGCGGCAAGACCACAACGCTTTATTCTCTGATAAAATACGTTCACGCGCCTGAAAAAAACCTTATTACAGTTGAAGACCCGGTAGAATACCAGATAGAAGGTATTAATCAGGTTACAGCCAGGGCTGAGGCTGGGCTTACGTTTGCGAGCGCCTTAAGGTCTATTCTAAGGCAGGACCCTGATGTGATAATGATAGGAGAGATAAGGGATTTTGACACTGTGGACATAGCGATAAAATCCGCGCTCACTGGCCATCTTGTATTGAGCACGCTTCATACAACCACGGCGCCTGGCTCGGTAGTGCGCCTTATAAATATGGGATGTGAGCCTTTTCTGATAAGCGCGTCGCTTATAGCGATAGTCGCTCAGAGACTAATACGAAAATTATGTCCTAAATGCAGAGAGGCTTACAAGCCAGGAGAGGCCCTCTGTCAAAAGCTTGGCATAGACATTAATAAAATTAAAAATACGTCATTCTATAAGGCAAAGGGGTGCAGGACCTGTTTGCATACAGGATTTTCAGGCAGGATAGGCATATGCGAAACGCTTGTAATGACGCCTGCTATAAGAGACCTTGTTTTTAAACGCGCCAGGGAGAATGAGGTAAAGGAAACTGCCCGCAGAGAAGGCATGAGGACATTGCGCGAAGACGGTATTTCAAAAGTCCTTTTAGGCCTTACCAGCCTGGAAGAGGTTTTAAGGGTGACAGTGGCGGATGAATGAGATAGCGGCTACTTATGATTAAATCATTAAAAGAAAGATTAATACAGGCACTGATCGACAATAAGCTAGTTACTGAAAAGGAACTTGAGCGCGCTAGAGGCCTTCATGCCAGAAGCGGAGGCAGCCTTGGCAGGATACTTATTAAAGAGGGTATGGTGAGCGAAAAAGATATTATGTCTATGATGAGCAAAGAGCTGAATATGCCAGCTATAAATCTTTCAAAATATAAAGCGGACAAGGATTGTGTAAGGCTAATACCAGAGGCGATGGCAAGGCAGCACAGGGTAATAGCTATCTGCAGATTTACCAACACATTAATAGTTGCAATGGCCGACCCTTTGAATATATTTGTTATAGACGATCTCAAGGCGCTTACGCAGTTTAATGTCGAGCCTGTGTTAAGTACCGAGTCTGATATATTAGACGCGATAGACAGGCTGTACGATTTAGATGACACGCATCTGTCCGATGTGATTAAAAATAAAGAAGAGGATAGCCTTGAAGTTGTAGATATGGCGAAAGAGGAGTTCGATATCAGCGAGGCGGCTCTTGAAGGCGAGACCCCGCCCATCGTCAAGATGGTGAATCTTATAATACTGGAGGCCTTGAAGAAAAGGGCTTCAGATATTCACGTTGAATCAGAAGAGGATTACCTGCGGGTGAGATACAGGATTGACGGAAATCTGCACGATATACTTAAGATACCAAAGAAAAATCAGAACGCCGTGTTCGCTAGATTAAAAATTATGTCAGGCATGAATATCACAGAATCGCGTGTTCCTCAAGATGGCAGGTTTAAGATCAGGATGCAGAAAAAAGAGGTAGATTTCAGGGTATCTATGCTGCCAACTGCCTTTGGGGGAAAAGTGGTCTTGAGGGCGCTTGATAAATCCAATCTTTCAATAGGGCTTAATACGCTTGGTTTTTCTGCTGATACTCTTGATAGATTTAAGGATGCGATAGCGAGGCCTTTTGGCATGATACTTGTGACAGGCCCTACTGGCAGCGGGAAATCAACGACCCTTTATTCAGTGATAAATCAGATGAATATGCCTGATAAAAACATCATTACTATTGAAGACCCTGTGGAATATCAGGTGGAAGGGATAACGCAGCTGCAGGCCAATTCTGAAATAGGCCTGACTTTCGCAAACGGGCTAAGGTCCCTTTTAAGGCAAAGCCCTGATATAATAATGATAGGCGAGATCAGGGATTCCGAGACAGCGGATATAGCGGTAAAGGCGTCGCTCACAGGGCAGCTGGTATTGAGCACCTTGCATACCAATGACGCGCCTACAGCTATCTCCAGGCTCATAGATATGGGCATAGAGCCGTTTCTTATAGCAAGCTCTCTGGTGCTTGTGGCTGCCCAGAGGCTGTGCAGAACAATATGCAAGACCTGCCATGGCAAGGGCTGCAAGAGATGCGATTCAACAGGTTACTATGGAAGGATAGCCATACTCGAGGCACTGGCGATAGATGATAAAATCCGGGAAATGATAATAGAAAACGCCTCTGTGGATAATATAAGGAGCTATGCTGTTTCAAAAGGCATGAAGACCTTGCGCGAAGACGGCATGCAAAAATATAAGAATGGTTTAACAAGCATGGAAGAGATCATGAGGGTCACTGCGGAGGAATAGCTGTTTTATGCCAACATTTAAATATATCGCAAAAGAGATTAACGGAAAGACAGCGAGCGGGGTCCTGGAATATTCAGATAAGGCGCTTCTTATAGACGCCCTTCGCAAAAAAGGCTTAATAATAATCTCTATAGAAGAGACCGCGTATAAGAAACAGATGCTTTCAAAGGGCGGGGTGAAGCTTGAAGAAATAGTTATCTTTTCCAGGCAGTTAGCTACCATGGTAGATAGCGGCATACCCCTGGTCCAGGCCCTGGATATTTTATGCGAACAGATAGAAAAACCCGCTTTTAAGAATATCCTGGGAAAAATAAAAGATGACATAGAGACCGGTTCCAGCCTTTCTGACGCGCTTGGAAGGCATCCCGCAGTATTTTCAACCCTATATGTCAATATGGTAAGGGCTGGAGAATCAAGCGGGGCGCTGGACGATATACTTGACAGGCTTGCCTCCTATCTTGAAAAAACAAATACGCTGCAGAGGAAAGTAAAGTCCAGCCTTGTGTATCCAGCTGTTGTAATAACAATGGCGATATTGATAACGCTTGTTATGCTTTTAAAGGTCATACCGACTTTTAAAGGCATATTTTCAATGCTTGGCGGGCAGCTGCCTTTGCCTACAAGGGTCTTGATACTCATAAGCGACACAATAAGGCAGATGTTTTTATGCGTGGCAGCAGGCATTACCGTTATGGTAATTGCATTAAAAAAATACATAAATACCCCGCAGGGAAAAGAGGTGTTTGACAGAGGGCTTTTGGCCATGCCTGTCCTGGGGCCTCTTTTTAGAAAGGTAGCTGTAGCGAAATTCACAAGGACCCTTGCAACGCTTGTTAAAAGCGGAGTGCCTATACTTGTTTCGCTGGAAATAGTGGCGAAAACATCAGGCAACGCTGTTATAGAAAAGGCTGTGGAATCAGTACGCAAGGGGATAAAGGAAGGCGAGAATATAGCTGACCCTTTAGCTAAGAGCGGGGCTTTTCCTCCAATGGTTGTCAGGATGATAAAGGTTGGAGAACAGACAGGCGAGCTTGAAAAGATGCTTACCAAGATAGCTGATTTTTACGAAGACCAGGTAGATGCCGCTGTGAGCGGCCTCACCAGCCTTATAGAACCTCTAATAATAGCGTTCCTAGGTATAGTAATAGGCGGCATAGTAATAGCCATGTTCCTACCTGTGTTTAAACTTACAGAAATCATCGCTCATTAACAAACCATGTCCCGCTGCGTCGGCGGGCTGTGCCCGCCGACGCAGCGGGACATGGTGTCGAGTTTCCCCAAATTTCAGCCATCAGATTCTATAACTCATTATAAACGATAGGATAATAAAAATTAGAAAGTGAAAAAGGCTTACTCCCTTGTTATAATACTTTTGGACAAAATATGGG
>Ga0172371_10014287_pt1 | contig 10246 bp, 10 predicted proteins | sample Lak12m_FD_114543 | JGI IMG/M metagenome (GOLD analysis project Ga0172371, IMG submission 114543) | Freshwater microbial communities from Kabuno Bay, South-Kivu, Congo - kab_022012_12m | ecosystem: Environmental > Aquatic > Freshwater > Lake | place: Democratic Republic of the Congo: South-Kivu... | reverse complement strand
CCCGCGCCATATAATCCATATAATCTCAAAAATCAGAAGTGGGGGCCGGCGATCGTGGCCGTAGCCGGACCGCTATCCAATATCTTGAGCGCGATTATTTTTGGTTTTATTTTTGCGGCCCTATCTCATCGCCAGATTTTCGCGCCGGATAATATGTTAATGTTTTTTTTGCAGTACCTGTCTATTATTAACTTGACCCTGTTTACTTTTAATCTCATCCCGATCCCGCCCCTGGACGGCTCCAAGATTTTATTTGCCGCCCTGCCGGCTCGTCTGGACCAGTTCAAAATTTCTTTTGAGCGCTTGGGTCCCATGATTCTCATCGGCCTTATTCTCCTTGACTCTTTTTCGCCCATTTCCGTCTTTGGCGCGCTCTTCAACTTTGTTACTGGAATTTTTTATCGCTTTTTTTTCTAATCAATTTGAAATTAATTTATGTCCAACCCCAATTTTCTCAAACAAAAATACGACCTGCACAACGCTCCCGAGGTTAAAAACGCGGCGCGTCGCGAGGAAAGCCGTACGGGCAAAAAAGTTCCCCAAAATCCGGAGGCGCAAATTCAGAGCTACCTTGATCGTTTGGAGCGTCTAATACTTGATCCGGGCAAGGAGTATAAAAAGAAAATGTTTGACGGCGAGCCCCGTCCCCGCGCCCTCATGCTCCTCCGGGAGATGGTAATGAACAAATATGTCCGGCCTCATAAAGAAAAAATGGCCGAAGGCGCGGCCAGAGTGGAAGAGCGAGCCGCAAGAGAGATGGGCATTGAAGCGCGCTACGGCGAGGAAGAATTGGCGCAGAGAGGTGAAATTGCCGTGGAAGATCTGGAAAAATCGTTGGACAATTGGATCTCATATCTTTCAGACGCGAATGAACCGTATCCGATCTGGTTCCGATATTACGCCTTTCGCAATATTCTTGACCTCGGGGATTATGACAAGGACAAAGGAGAATTTCCCCGTCGTTCTCAAGGCACCGCCCGTCTATTTCCCGATGTTGACCGGGGCGCCCTGGCTTACATTCAGGACATAATTGAAGCCACTAAAGATCCCGAAAAGCTGGAAAGGTTAAGAAGAGCGCAAAAAGAGACCAATGCACCCGAGGGCCGAATGATTACCAAAGAAAAGGCGGAAAAGTTTGCCAAAATTTCATTTGCCAAGCAATATGCCGAAGGCATCAGACAGGCCGGCGAGATCACTCCCGAGATGCGCGAAATCACCGAGGGCAAATGGGTCAAATATCAAAAAGACACCGATCCCACCGCTCTGTGGGCCTCGCTTCAAAACAAAGGCACGGCTTGGTGCACCAAGGGCTTTGCCACCGCCGAGACTCAGCTCAAGGGCGGCGATTTTTATGTCTACTATACTCTGGACAGGCAAGGCGAGCCGACCATTCCCCGCATCGCCATTCGGATGCAAGGTGATCAAATTTTTGAAGTGCGCGGCGTGTCTGACAACCAGCAGAACTTGGAAGGCAATATGGTAGATATCGCCGAGAAGAAAATGAACGAATTGCCCGGGGCCGAGAAATACAAAAAGATCTCGGCCGATATGAGACGACTCACTGAGATTGACAAGAAAACCAAACAGAGCCAATCCCTTACTAAAGACGACTTGATATTTCTCTACGAGATCAACGAACGAATTGAGGGCTTTGGCTATCAAAGAGACCCTCGCATTAAAGAAATCAAATATCAAAGAAACCCCAGAGAAGACGCGCCGATTGTGTTTGAATGCGAGCCCAGTCAAATCGCTTGGAGACAGGACGACATCAACAAAAACACTAAGGCCTACATCGGCCCATTATTTAAAGGCATTTTTCAAGCAAATATTGAAAACATCTTCACCTCATTTCCCGAGGGGAAAATCCAAGATTACCATATTGAGATTGGCGGTAAGACTAAAGACCAGCTTAAAAAAGAACTCAAAGAGAAAAATATCACAATTTCAGATTATGCCGACAATATACTGGAAAGCCCGGACTTCATTGTTTCTAAGAAAAAAGAAGAAATGGATTTGGTTCGATTTACCGTTGGAGACCTCGGTTTTCCAAATGGCGCTGCCACGGATAAGATATATAAAAGAGCGGAAGAGCTTGGGCTAGAACTATGTCCGGCTGAGGTCGGTCCGCATCTGCGATTGCAAAATTCTACCTCTGGCTGGATGCTAATTGCCATGAAGCAAATTGCAGACCGTAATGGCGGCCCGAATGTCTTCTACCTGACTCGGTACGGCGTTGGTGTGTGGTTAGACGACCGCTGGGCGGGCCCTGACGATAGGTGGGGTTCTGGCAGCCGGTTTGTTTTCCGCCGCCGTAAAGTTTCTTAGAGTTTTTGAAATTTTGTTTCTTTTGTGTTTCTTTTGTGTTTTTGACTCTTTAAAATTTGATAAAAATTTTGTACAATACAATTAGATTGGTTGCGTCGGACGGTTACTGTCTGTCTGCCTTGGGTTGAGCTTTCCGAGACCATTTCCGCAAGCGCAAATTGAGAGCGCGGACGGTCACGGCTTTCCGCGGAGAATTTTGCGAATGTCCAAAAAAGAAAGAAACTTGGTATGGCGCGCTAGGTGATTTATGATCACAAATAAAATACAGCCGGGATGCTAAATTGCACGGGTGGTGAAATAGATGGCGCGCCATATAAACAGACCGTAATGGCAACCCGAATGTCTTCAACCTGAATCGGAACGACGATGGTCTGTGGTTAGACAACAACTGGGCGAACCCTGACAATAGGTGGAATTCTGACAACCAGTTTGTTTTCCGCCGCCGAAAGCATCTTTTTTTCCGCGTTCACAAAGCGCGGTTTTTCTTTTCCGGATTTTTTAAACTATTTTTCCACCCGCCTAAAATTTTACCGACTTCATTTAATTTAGTGGCAATATTTTCACAGTGTTGGTGCGAAAGCAATTTGGCCTCCCATGCAACGGAAACAAGAAATTTCAGCGCATCCAACATAAAAATACAATCAGAAACTTTTTTCAATTTATCTTCCTTGTTTTCTTTTTTGGTAAAATAAGCTTCGCGTGCCAGTTCCAAAAGATCCAGAAATTTGTTTTCTATTCTTGTTCCGATCGTATAGCGCGCGTTTTTAGCAATATGCGGCGAGATATTCATCCACAACAAATATCCCTCTTTGATCCGTTGCAAAATCGAGGGATTATCAAAATAGAGAGTAACGGGATTTGCCATGACTATAATGATATCATATCCATAGAAAACCTGCTCATATCGTGGCAGGAATTTCTTCGTGGCAAAAAAAAGCGAAAAGATGTGGCGGAATTCACCCTGCATTTTATGGATAATATTTTTTTATTGCACGAAGAGTTAAAAGAAATGAGATATAGACACGGATCATATCAGGCATTCAGAATAACCGATCCCAAACCGCGCGACATTCATAAGGCGAGTGTGCGCGATCGTCTGGTTCATCACGCTATTTGTCGGATTCTGTACCCGTATTTTGACAAAAAATTTATTTACGATTCCTACTCTTGCCGTTTAGGCAAGGGTACACACCGGGCGGTAAGCAGATTTTACTCATTTGCCAGAGCGGTTGGTAAAAACAACACAAAAACCGTCTGGGTATTAAAAGGTGACATTAAAAAATTTTTTGCGAACATCGATCATAAAATTATGAAAAATATTTTAGCGGAACACATTGGAGACAGAAAAATTTTGTGGTTGCTCGGACGAGTAATAGATAGTTTTTGCGCTAAGAATAAAATCGATATCGGCCTTCCACTTGGCAATTTAACCAGTCAATTACTCGTTAATATCTATCTGAACGAGTTTGATCAATTTGTAAAAAGAAAATTAAAGGCACGGTATTTTATTCGTTATTCGGACGATTTTGTGATTTTAAACGAAGACAAATCGTGTTTAGAAAGTTTTATTCCCAGAATATCAGGTTTTTTGAAAACGCAATTGATGCTTTTTCCGCACCCCGATAAAGTTTTTATTAAAACCCTTGCTTCCGGAGTTGATTTTCTCGGTTATGTAGTTTTTTCGCGGCATATTATTTTACGCGTTAAAACCAAAAGAAGAATGTTTAAAAAAATAACATTTAAAAAACGACAATTCAAGAAAGGGTTGATTGCCGAAGAACAGCTTGAACAATCATTGCGGTCATACATGGGGGCGTTAAAACATTGCTCGGGGTATAAGATAAAGGGGGAAATAAATCTGCTTTAAAGGCGATGCCCTTGCCCTTGACGGCTAAAATTGGCCGTGCTATCTTATAGACACTTTAAAACAGTGTTTTTTTACTTTATTCTTATGCCAACAATCCAACAGTTGATTAAAAAGCCAAGAAAATCTCCTATTTCTAAAACCAAGGCGCCGGCTATGTTGACCACCCTTGATACTCTTCACCGCAAGCGGACGATCCTGCGACACGGCAGTCCGTTTAAGCGCGGCGTGTGTCTGAAAGTGACCACTAAGACGCCAAAGAAACCAAACTCCGCTCTTCGTAAGGTGGCTCGTGTTCGGTTATCAAATGGCATGGAAGTGACCGCTTATATTCCAGGCGAGGGACATAATTTGCAAGAACATAGCATCGTGCTGGTTAAGGCCGGGCGTACGGCCGATTTGCCGGGTGTGCGTTATAAAGTAATCCGCGGGGTCTATGATACTCAGGGCGTGAAGGACCGCAAGCGCAGCCGGTCAGTCTATGGCGCGAAAAAGCCGAAAGATAAGAAATAAACGCGAATTTAAGCGGATAGAAACTAATTTAAACTAATAATTTTTTATAATATAATATATCACGTAATCAAGTATCACGTAACACATAGCAGAATAGTTTAAAAAATTTGTTACGTGTTGTGGGCTACGTGTCTAGTGTCCCAAAACTATGCGAGGAAAAAAAGCAATAAAGAGAGAAATTCTACCTGATCCAAGATATGGTAGTTTGGTAGTGGCAAAATTGGTTAATTACATTATGCAGAATGGCAAAAAGTCCGTGGCGCAAAAAATTGTCTACAGCGCTTTTGATATACTGAAAGAGAAAACCAAGAAAAATCCAATTGAAGTTTTTGAGGGCGCGATGAAAAACGTATCGCCCCTTCTGGAAATAAAAAGCAAACGTGTCGGCGGCGCGAATTATCAGGTGCCGATGCCAGTCAGGGGTGATCGTAAAAATGCCCTGGCTTTCCGTTGGCTTATTGCTGCGGCGAAAGCGAGAAAGGGTAAACCAATGAGGGAAAAATTGGCGCTGGAGCTTCTGGACGCTTATAATAAAGAGGGTGCGGCCGTTAGAAAACGTGACGATGTTCACCGTATGGCCGAGGCCAACCGCGCCTTTGCCCATTTTGCCTGGTAGTGTCACCCTACTAACGTACGAATCATTACTAATAATACTAATTAAATTCAAATAATTAAGTTATGGAAGGCGGAGGGAAAAATAAGATAGATTTAGTTTATCCGGAATTGAGTTATTGTATAATTGGCGCTTCGTTTGATGTTTTTAATGAGATGGGCTACGGCCATCAGGAAAAATATTACGAAAAAGCGTTGGCAAAAATATTCAGAAAGAGAGGAATTAATTTTCAAGAACAGGTAATGGGCAAGGTCAGTTTTGATGGTGAAAATGTCGGTAGATATTATCTAGATTTTTTGGTAGAAAATAAAATTGTGATAGAGTTAAAGAGAGGCGACCGATTTCTTAGAAGTAATATAAATCAAGTAGTCGCTTATTTAAAAACATTTAATTTGAAGCTGGGCATTCTGATTAATTTTACTAGCACCGGCGTAAAGTATAAGAGAATTCTAAATATTAAATAAGGTCAAAACATAGCATTAGTAATTAGTATATTAGTAATAATTAGTAAATTCGTAGTAATATATGCGTGAGTATTTATTAGACAAAACCAGAAATATTGGAATCATCGCCCATATTGACGCCGGAAAAACCACTGTCTCCGAGCGTGTTTTATTTTACACCGGCAAAAAACATAAAATTGGCGAGGTGCATGAGGGCGAGGCCACAATGGATTGGATGGAGCAGGAACAAGAGCGCGGCATTACCATTACCTCGGCTGCGACCACCTGTTTTTGGAAAGACCATCGTATTAATCTAATTGATACTCCGGGGCACATTGATTTTACGGTCGAGGTAAAACGGTCATTGCGCGTTCTGGATGGCGGCGTGGTTATCTTTGATGGCGTGGCTGGTGTGGAGCCGCAGTCAGAAACTAATTGGCGTTATGCCGATGATTATGGCGTGCCGCGGTTGGCTTTTGTCAATAAAATGGATCGGACAGGCGCTAATTTTTATAAAGACCTTGATTCTATTCATGAACGTTTAACGAAGAACGCTTACCCAATCCAATTACCAATCGGCGCGGAAGAAAATTTTAAAGGCATGATCGATCTTTTTGAGAAAAAAGCCCGTATCTATTTGGATGATCTTGGCACCAAGTGGGAAGATACTGAGGTGCCAGATGACATGAAGGAAAAGGTGGAAGAATATCGGGGCAAGCTTCTAGAGGCGATCGCGGAAAACGACGAAAATTTGATGAATAAATATTTGGCGGGAGAAGAGGTGCCGACGACTGAATGGAAAAAAGTTTTACGCCAGGCAGTTATTGCCAATCAAATTGTGCCGGTGTTGTGCGGCTCGGCTCTTAAGAATAAAGGTGTGCAATTTATGCTAGATGCGGTGGTTGACTATTTGCCGTCGCCTCTGGATATTCCGCCGGTCCAAGGCACTAATCCAGAAAATCAGGAAGAGAAAATGGAAAGAAAGCCGGATGACAATGAGCCCTTCACCGCGCTCGCGTTTAAAGTAGCGGCCGATCCTTTTGTCGGTAAGCTTTGTTTTTTTCGCGTCTATGCAGGTAAGGTCGCGGCCGGGTCTTATGTTTTGAATACTTCTACCGGTGAAAGAGAGCGGATCGGCCGTATTGTCAGAATGCATGCCAATTCTCGTGAAGACGTCGAGGAGGTTTACGCCGGTGAAATCGCCGCCGCCGTCGGACTGAAAAATACTTTTACCGGCCACACCCTTTGTGATGAAAAAGCGCCGATACTTTTGGAGTCGATAGTTTTTCCTGAGCCCGTGATCTCCATCGCCGTTGAGCCAAAAACTAAAGCCGACCAGGAGAAGATGGGTATTGCCCTCCAGAAATTAGCGGAAGAGGATCCAACTTTTCGCGTACGCACTGACGAAGAGACCTTGCAAACTATTATCTCTGGTATGGGAGAGCTACATTTGGATATTATTGTCGATCGGATGAAGCGAGAATTCAAAGTAGAATGTAACGTCGGCGCGCCGCAGGTGGCTTACAAAGAAACTATTTCGAAAGTGGCCGAGGCCGAGGGAAAATATATTCGTCAATCCGGCGGTCGTGGTCAATATGGCCATTGCTGGCTGCGATTGGAGCCGAGAGAGCGCGGCGCTGGTTATGAATTTCTTGATGAAATTAAGGGCGGCGTGATTCCAAGAGAGTATATTTCTCCTATTGAAAAAGGTGTCCGTGAAGCGCTTGCCCGCGGAGTGATCGCTGGTTATCCTTTAATTGATATAAGGGTAGCGGTTTATGATGGCTCTTTCCATGAGGTGGACTCTTCGGAAGCGGCTTTTAAAATCGCCGGTTCCATGGCGATTCAAGAAGGCGTAAAAAGGGCCGGCCCGCAAATTTTGGAACCAATTTTTAAAATAGAAGTTGTAACCCCAGAAGAATTTATGGGTGAAGTAATCGGTGATATCAATTCCAAACGCGGGCAGATCATGGAAATGCGCGATCGTTCCGGATCAAAGGTGATTAATGCGCTTGTGCCTCTGGCCGCAATGTTTGGCTATGCGACCTCGCTTCGTTCTATGACTCAGGGTCGGGCGAGCTATTCTATGGAGTTTGATAATTATTCACCAGTACCAAATAATGTGGCCGAAGAGATTATCAGCGGTCGGGCTGGACGCAGTACGCGGGTCTAGCTTTTCCTCCGCGGTTTGTTAATTCGGCCGAACTGGTGGTTTTCTTGACAAAATGATTGATTGTACAATATAATGACGAAGAAAATAATCATCATAAATTTATGAAGGAGGCCCTAGAAAAAGCCATTAATCTGGCTCAAAAAACCGGCGATCGGTTGATCGTATTTGATCGCGACAGTAATCGTTCTTTTGTGGTTTTGCCGATTGGTGAATATGAGGATATGGTCTTTGGTACCAAGGGCGTTCGCGGTTTATCGGAAGACGAACTTTTGAATAAGATTAATCGCGATATTGCAGTTTGGCGTAACGAACAATCGGAGGAAAGTGAATATTTCGACCAGGATGAGGAGGGCGAGGATAAGGATGAAGAGGAATATTATTTTGAGCCGTTAGATTAATTTATATAAAAATTTTTAAAAAAATTAACACATCCAATGATTGGCTAAAACTCGGTCGGTTTTAAAGAATTGGCCGAAGGTCATTGGTAGGAGTTATAAAAATGGCTAATTTTGACAGAAGCAAGCCGCACTTGAATGTCGGCACTATTGGTCACGTTGACCACGGTAAGACCACTCTTACCGCCGCGATTTTGGCGCATCTAAAAACCCAAGGTCTCGTCGCCCAGGATAAAGGTGTTGATGATCTAGATAAAGCGCCGGAGTCAAAAGCTCGCGGTATCACGATTGCTACCGCTCACGTTGAGTATGAGACCGCCAAGCGTCACTACGCGCACATTGACTGCCCTGGCCACGCTGACTACATTAAGAATATGATCACCGGCGCGGCGCAGATGGATGGCGCGATTCTGGTCGTGGCGGCAACCGATGGTATCATGCCTCAAACTCGCGAACACGTTTTACTTGCCAAGCAAGTAAGCGTTCCTTCTATGGTGGTTTTCCTAAATAAGGTGGACCAGGTAGCGGAAGGCGACAAAGAATTAATTGATCTTGTGGAAGAAGAAATTCGCGAGCTATTAAAGAAACAGGGTTTCCCTGGCGATACCACCCCAATTATTCGTGGTTCCGCTCTTAAGGCTCTCGAAAATCCGTCTGGTGATGACGCCAAATGTATCGACGAACTCATGAACGCGCTCGACACTTTTGTGCCGGATCCGGTGCGGGCGATTGATAAGCCATTCCTTATGCAGATTGAGGACGTGTTCTCAATTGAGGGCCGTGGCACAGTGGTGACCGGTCGTATTGATCGCGGCGTTATTAAGATAAACGAAGAAGCAGAGATCGTCGGTTTCAAGGATACGATGAAGACCGTCGTGACCGGTATCGAGATGTTTAATAAGACCTTGGATCAGGGTCAGGCCGGTGATAATGCCGGACTTTTGCTCCGTGGTATTAAGAAAGAGGAAGTCCAGCGTGGGCAGGTGCTTGCCAAGCCCGGGACGATTACGCCTCATACCGAATTTGATTCCGAAGTTTATATTTTGTCCAAGGAAGAAGGCGGTCGTCACAAACCATTTTTCAAGGGGTATAAGCCGCAATTCTATATCGGGACCACTGATGTTACTGGCGAGATTGAATTACCGGAAGGTGTAGAAATGGTGATGCCTGGCGATACCGTTAAATTTAAAGTGAAATTAATCGCGCCGGTTGCGCTGGAAAATCAACAGCGGTTTGCTATCCGCGAGGGTGGCCATACCGTGGGCGCGGGTGTCGTGACTGCAATTAACAAGTAGATAAAAGTCCTCCGTTGGTACCTCGGTACGAATGACGGAGGACGTAATTTGCTTGATAAAAAATTTAACCATTTAATAATTTAATCAGCATGACAACTGAAAAGACGACAACCAAGAAGAAGCCGATGGAAGAAAAAGCGCATCAGCGAATTCGAATTAAAATTCAGGCCTATGATCACAAGATCATTGATCAGGCCACTAGGACTATCATGGATACGGCTGAACGTTCTGGCGCGAAAGTAGTGGGTCCAGTGCCCCTGCCGACCGCGAAGCAGATTCATACTGTCATTCGTTCTTCTTTTGTTCACAAGGATAGCCGGGATCAATTTGAGATGCGGACACATAAGCGGCTCATTGATATTATCGATCCGACCCCGAAGACCGTGGACGCGCTTATGAGCTTGAACCTTCCCGCCGGGGTGGATGTAGAGATTAAGATGTAGCGCGATCTTTTAGATAGTTATTTCTTCCTACGGCCGCGGATAGTTTTTGGCACTTTGGCGGGCAGGCCCGCCGGGGTGGATGTAGAGATTAAGATGTAATTTGAAATTTTTTCATAAAATAAAGACCCGCTTTTTTGGCGGGTTTTTATTTTGGCGTTAGCCTAAAAAGTAGGATAAATTTT
>Ga0172371_10014284_pt1 | contig 10248 bp, 15 predicted proteins | sample Lak12m_FD_114543 | JGI IMG/M metagenome (GOLD analysis project Ga0172371, IMG submission 114543) | Freshwater microbial communities from Kabuno Bay, South-Kivu, Congo - kab_022012_12m | ecosystem: Environmental > Aquatic > Freshwater > Lake | place: Democratic Republic of the Congo: South-Kivu... | reverse complement strand
TTAAAAAAGAAATATTGCAAACAAAGATGATGAACAAAACAAACAAATCGTGCAAACAAAAATGATAAAAAATTTAAAAATATCATTAACTCCTAAATGGGAAACCCCACAGCAAAAAAGCGCGAAGAGCGATATTCAAATAGAAATAATTGAAGAAAGCAAAAGCAAAGGCGAAAGAATTGCAAAAATTCTTCCAGAGTTGATATTTGACAAAATAGAGATTGAGGATTACGAAGAGAGAGCGGCGATAATAGAATATGAAGCTAATTTGAGCAGAGAATCAGCAGAATATGAAAGCAAACTATGCCAATTAAGAAAAAGAGAAGAAAATTACATTCCAATCCAAATTGCAATAGTGAAAGAACTTGGCGGGATCGAAATAAGAGGCATACAAAGAATATGGAACTAAGAGAATATCAAAGAGAATTGGCTTTGCAAATGGTTGAAAGATTAAAACAATTTGGAATTGTTTATCTTGCTGCACAGGTGAGAGTTGGCAAAACGCTCACAGCATTAACGGCAGCTAATATGATCGGAGCCTACAGAGTTTTGTTTGTTACAAAAAAGAAAGCAATCAGCTCAATTGAATCTGATTTTAATTCTTTTCATTTTGATTATTATCTAAAAGTAATCAATTACGAACAAGTACAGAAAGAACCAAAGATATATGATTTAATAATAGTAGATGAAGCCCACAGCTTGGGAGCTTTCCCGAAACCCAGTTTAAGGACAGAACTACTTAAAGGTATAGTTGGGAGGAATAATTTAATATTACTTTCTGGCACGCCCTCACCGGAAAGCTACTCCCAGCTATACCATCAATTTTGGATAAGCGAAAGAAGTCCTTTTTCTGAATTCCGAAATTTTTACAAATGGGCAAAAGTTTTCGTTAATGTAAAAAATCAAATGATAAATGGGTTTATGATAAGAAAATATAACCATGCAAAAATCAATTTAATTGCACCAATAGTAAAAAAATATATGATAACTTACACACAAAAAGAAGCAGGATTCAATTCGGAAGTAGAAGAGAAAATCATAAAAATAAAAGCAGATGAAAAAATAAAACGACTGGTTGAAATATTGCTGCGGGATAAATATTACAGATTGAAAACCGGTGGTGAAATTATTGGAGATACGCCGGCAAAGTTACAAACAAAAATTCATCAGATTTATTCAGGCACAATATTAACCGAAACAGGGGAAGGGGTAATCTTAAATTTTGATAAAGCAAAGTATATCAAAGAGAATTATCAAGGTAGAAAAATAGCAATATTTTACAAATTCATAGCAGAGAAAGAAGCACTTATTCAGGTATTAAGCAATTACACTGAGTCCCCTGAAGAATTTCAGAACAGTAACAAAATATTTATATCACAAATAAAATCCGGCGCAATGGGAATTAATTTATCCAAAGCAGACGTAATTATATTTTATAACATAGATTTTAGTTCAGTGCTTTACTGGCAGGCAAGAGCGAGAAGCCAAAGCAAGGAGAAAAATAAATCGGAAATTAATTGGTTATTTATCGATGGTGGAATTGAAGAAAAGATATATCAAGCAGTAATCAATAAGAAAGACTACACAACATTATATTTTAATGCGGATTATCAATGCTGGAAAGTAGAATCAAAAAAGATTGCATAAAATATCTTAAAGGAATAGGTGCCTATGTCATTCCGGTTGTTAATGGTGGCAGAGCAGGAATTCCTGATATAATTTGTTGCATAAATGGAATTTTTGCAGCTTTTGAAGTAAAGCAACCCGGTAAAGAAAAAACCTTAACGGAATTGCAGAAGTATAACATAAAGACAATTGAGCAGGCGGGTGGCTTTGCTTGTATGATTACTTCGAAAAATGATATAAAACAGCTTACGACAAACCTGACAAAAAAGTACAGATAAAAAATAAAATGGAGTAACTTATGATTTGTCCAAATTGCGGGAATCTTGAATATGAAGTTGATAAAACAATTAGAGGGATTAATTACGACTTAAGACGAGTAACCTGTCCAAAGTGTGAACAAACATTTTACCAAGCGTTAATCCGGGTAGAACAAAGGGAATTTATTAATTTACGAGCAAAAACAATAAAAGGTAGCAAAACAGAACTAAAGTTAAGCGGAGAAAACAATGCCCACAATAACTGATGCAACCAGAGATTTTTATTTTCGGTTAGAAAAAGAAATTAACAATTACCTCATTAAGGGGATAAGGGGACCGGAGTTGAAAAAATATTTTGCCAGATATAAAAAAGAAATGATTGAACAATTAAAAATAGAAGTATGGCAAAAACTAAGAAGCATGAGCGAGCTGGAGAAGCAAGAATTAAATGCAATTGCTGAACCAATATTAAAGGGTTTTACTCACATGGCAGACGAGTTGGAGAAAGATGTAATTTTTGAAATGAAAGTTGATGACACGAGAGATAAGAAAGCAGCAAGGATTCAGCACCGATTAGGAGCGCAGAAATATATAGCAAAAACAATAGTCAAGACTGGGCAAGATGCAATTACGCAAGCGAAACGAATCAATGATTCCTTAGAAGCAGGATTTGAACATTTCAAGTATATTGGACCAGCTCCCGACAGAAAATTTTGCAGAGAACATTATAATAAAACCTACAGCAAAAAAGAAATTGAAGAAATGAACAATGACCAAGGATTGCCAGTGATGTACTATTGTGGTGGTTATAATTGCCATCACCAATGGGTGGGTGTGATAAGCATTGATGAGAAGGGCAATGTAACCAGCGAAGTATTACCAATTGATAAAGTATTTGGTAAATATTTTGTAAACCCCGAAAAAATTGACTATCATTCTTCAATGACAAAAGAAGAAATAGAAGATAAAACTCAGCATATTGAGAAATTATTTAAAGAATACCAAATTAATTTTGATAACAATCAAAAATTTGTATTAGAATTTAGCAGCCGCAAGCGTGAATTCGGATCGATAACTACTTCCGATCATGGGAAATTCATTTATAAGATAAATTTTGGACATGAAGTTGATAGAGCCAGAATATCGTCCGATGATATATATTTACAAAAATCCAGAGTAGATGAACATAATTTAAAATATAGTACAATTGTCCACGAGTTTGGGCATTTGATAACAACACATAGACAAAAAATCCATTCGGATAGAGAATCAGAATTTTGGGAAGAAGTTGCTAAAATTAAAAGAGAGCATCGAAAAGAGTATGACGAATATCAAGCAAAATATTATTCAGTAGTTAAAGAAGACAGTGATAAAGCGAAAGAATTTTTTAAATATCATTTTTTAGGTAATTATGGGACGACGACTAAGGGCGCCAGTGAATTTATGGCAGAAGCATTTGTAAACTATAAATTAAGTTCTAACCCATCAAAATATGCAAAACAGATAGGTGAATTAATTAAAAAAACTTATGGGAGGGAATAATGAAAGAAACAAGATCATTAATAGAATGGAAAAATCCAATTTGTTGGAGTTGTAAGTACTATGTTAATGGACAAGGCTGTATTGCTTTTTCTGATTTTGATTTAAGCGCTGAAGAGTTAATGGAAATAGACGAGAGAAACTGGGATAAAGATTATTATAAGGTTATTGATGAAACCAACAGGCACGATAAAGTTCTTCCGGGGCAAACATTTGCCGTTACTTTTGAGATGATAGATGGGTTAAATGTTGATATAAACTCGGATAAACCAATTGAATATCCTGATTGGTATTATGATTATAAAAAAAGACCAATATCTTTTGAACAGTTCAGTCCAGAATTTAGAGCAGAACTTGAGAAAAAGCGAATCAAACCCAAGCGTAATATTAAACCAGACAAACAGAAATAAAGCAGGTAAAGATTTTTTTATTAAAAGGTGATTTAGAACCGAGCCTTTTAGAACCGAGCCTATAAGCGCTTTAATTGCTTAATCCTCGAAATTCTAACTTTATATTTTTTGCAATATACTCAGCAATCTTATCTTGTTGGATTGAAGGCAAGCCTAAAAAATTGCGAATAACTCTCCGTTTTCCAGCACCTTGAAAAACGTGATAAGAAGCGCGCTCAGCCATTTCTTTAGATTTGAAACCAATATAAGCAAAAGAATCGCCGACTTCCATAACCTGAAGTTCCTTAAGCATTTGCCCGGAAAAAGATAAATTAACGGTTTGTGCCTTTTTGAAGCTCCATTTTTCTTTAAAGTTTTTATATCCCCCCTCGATTGCAATCCACCGCTTGCCAGACTTTTTAGAAGTAAAAATTTGCAGATCACCCTCCTTATTAAGATTTGCGCGATGTTTTTTCCCTGTAATTGAAAAAAAAGCAGCCAAAGGCATTGCAAATGTTTTAGTTCCATAGCCAACAAAGGGTTTATTATCCTTATCTTTCCCAGAATAAGTATTTTGAAGAATAAAGGCAACTGCTTGCAAAGCAGCGGATTTAATAACTCTTTTGTCAAGATTGAAAGAAAATAAATCAGTTGACTTATTCATAGTTAAAACAATCCATTTTGGTTAGAAAACTTTAATAATTCATCAGAAGATTCCGGTTTAGTAAGACCTAATAATTTATAAGCCTCATCAGCTTTAACAGAGAGTCCAAAACGTGAAACAGTTTCAAGCATTCTTGCAATTGACTCAACATCTTTTGATTCGTCAAAGACAAAATCAAAAGCAACCGGAGAAGCAATTGCGTTCTTGTCATAATTCACCTTATAATCATAGAGCAAAACTTGATTATTAATTACATCTTTAACAATTTGCATATCAGAATAAAGAATATCATTGCGAATTAAATTAAGCACCTGAACAGCTGCACGACTCCCGCCCTGATCAGGCAATTCAGAAGTATTTGCCTGCCCAACAATAGCAATTGCAGTTTCAACGTTTAATAAATTAATAAATTCCTTGAAGGAATCAAGAGAACTTGAATTTGTGAGTTGATTGAGCATAAATTTAACCTGATCAGAAGTAATTGCATATTGGTTAGACATTAAATTAGCCAAAGCTGAATCAGCCACAGCTTTTTCAGAAGGATCAGCAACAGTAGCTTGGACCACTCCTTTCAATCTCTTATTGTAATTCCACCATTCCTGAATAGTAGCATCTTTAAGCCATTCGTTAAATATAATGCTTCTAAGAACACCGCCAACAGATTGAGAGTTATCGGTAGCAGAAATATAACGAATATCGCCAAGTTCAATTTTTTCTTTTGAAACTTTAGAACCTACAGTAGAAACAATATAAATATCATTATCAAACCCTTTGTCCAGCTCCGTTGGGGGGAAAATTTTATCAAACGACATTACATGTTGTTTTTCATTGTCTAATTTGTAAGAGACAGCACCAGCAAAAGACCCATACAAAGGAGCGTTAATATAATTTTGAATAATAAAATTGATTACCTTTTGCAGTCTGAATTTAGTCTCGGCAGCAATCTTATCGTCACCTGCAATAACATAATTAAAAGAAGACAAAGCAGTCTTACGAACATTAATTAAACCTTTAAGCCGAGGAGAAACATTAGAGATGCGATAAAGATAATACATCAAAGCCCGCTGATCCCTTTGTTTCACATTATCAATTTCGGCTGATTTAATAGCTGATTGAATTTGAGCCAATGTAGGAAAATTCTTTTGCAAATTAACTATATACATAATTATCTCCTAAATTAAAAACTTTCAATGGTTATAAAAGGTTGTTTAGTAAATATTTTGTTATCAACGTTACAAACAATTCGTCTTTCATGGATAAATTCAAAAGCACAGATTAACGAATCAGGAGCATCGTCTGGATTGCCAGCTTTCTTATTAGTAAACGAAAACAGCTGAGCGAGAAAAAATTTTCCCGAAGTCGAAAAAGAAAAATTAGGCGGGAATAAAATCTTATCTTCTGCCCAAGCAAGCATAATATTTTTTGCTAAATCATCAACATGATAACGTTTATATTCAATTCTGGGGAAAGGTTCATCATGTAATTTAGACCAATTGCGAACGAAATTAGTCCATGTACTTTCTTGAGTAACATTGCCATCAAAACCAATAGCGGTAGTATGAGGATACCGCATTTTGAAAACAGCATTAAGCAAACTATTACTATCAGAAAATGACTCAAGGGTTGCATCAACAATAAAATATTGATCAAAAGAAGCAGAATAACCAAAGCAAACAATTGATGTAGTATCACCTTTAGATTTTAAAGCCAAATTCGGATCGCAATAAACAATCGATTTAATATCCTGTGGCAAAACATCATATTCATGATAATGATTTTTGCTGAATATTGTCCCTCTTTGTATTTCACTTCTAAGACCAAGACCAAAAACTTTCCACCAGAGCGAGTCGGTTATAGAAAAACGTTCAATTTCCACGACCTGAGAAGAATCCAAAAACGGGTTATCCTTGTAAGTTGAAATAATCAATTCGTAATCATCACGCGAATCAATAATTTCCGAAAAAATCCAGTGATTTTCAGGCATGTCTGGATTAAAATCCAATATAATTCTTTCAGAAGTACGGACTAATAACTGCCTGAAATCCTCATTATCAATTTCATTTGCCTCGTTAACCCAAAGAATGTTTCTTTTCGTTCCCCGAACTTTTTGTTGGTCATCGATAGAAAAAAATTGAATTTCATTATCATTTAGCAAATAAATATTTTCGGTTTTGTTATGAAATTCCGCATTGTAAAGTTTAAGCGAAGTAAGAATTTCAAAAAAATCTTTCATAACAGAACGTTTCAGAGCTGGCATGGAATGGCGTACAATAGAATAAGTTTTATTTTTTGTTTGCAAACAATTAATAATAATAAATTGGCAAATTGAATAAGTCTTAGATGAACGGGTCCCGCCTTGATGAACAATAATTTTTTTATTTGAATTTAACATTTCCCCAAGTAACCAAGTAGATTTTAATTTAAGTTCCATTGTCATTTGACCCCGGAGAATTAACTATTTGGATTTCAATTTTGCCAAATGACTCGTTATTTGAAGTGACATCAAGATTGTTCTTATACCCGTATTTCCTTTCAAGCAAAAATTTAATCAGATTAACCTCACCGGCAAGAGCTAATTCATAGGCTTTATTTTCAAGATTTTGTTTTCTCAGTTCATCAGCTTCTTGAATTTTAGCAATTAAATAATTTTCAATAGCATTATTTTTTTTAATAAATTCATGCACAGATTGACGTCTAACCCCAAGAACCCGCCCAATGGCTGCGTAAGATAAAGCTCCGCTATCAATAGCATTAATAATTCTTTGTTTTTTATATTTCATCAATTTCATAATAGTTTTATAATATTAATGAGATAGAATTGTAGATTTCAAATGCAAAACAATTCCAGATCTGGTTGAACTTTCAGCAAAAAACTCTTTGAACTTATCTCCCGAATTAATTTGTACAAGATTTGAATCAACCAAAGAACGTAATATTTTAGAAGCAAACTCATCAGCTTGTTCTTTAGCTGATGCAGCTGTATCGCTTTCACACCCAACATATATATCTACAGTTAAATCGCATATATAGCCATGTAAAGTTTTTGCTTCACCAAAATCAAAAACACAATAAACAAAAGGCATAGGTAATTGATCAGAAGATTCTTTCCCAGCTTCAATAATATTATCGGGGTCCAAAGCAAAAGAAAGAGCGTTATCCTTCAGATGGTTAAGAATTGCATCTTTAGTAATTTTATAACTTACCATTGGTCAACTCCGGCAATTAGTCCGACATTGGAATTAGGGCTTGTGGAAGTTTGTTGAGAAAGATAATCAATAGCCCATTGATATTCTTTATCAACAATTGATTCCTGAACATCAAGATATTCATTAGTAATATTTTGCAATTTATTACGCGCAAATTTTTGGATTATCATTGCTGCAGGACGCTTAATATAATCGGGAGCATCATCGGTTGATTGCGGAATGGTGAGCGAAAAATTGTCCCGAATAAAAATAGCAGCTTCGCTTTCAATTGCGGTAAAAACATCATTTTTTATTAAAGCATTATATAAACCATCATTAACAAAAGGCTTAATTTGTTCAATAGTTACGAAAGGCATAACAATCTCCATTATTAATTACCGAAAAAATATTAAGCTGAAGCAAAAAAAAAAGACATATGCGCATATGTCTTTTTTCAAAAGTTCCGATAAAATATTTTTCGCATAGAAAACAAACATGGAAAGACGACAATGTCAAAACTAAAAGAATTATTAAAAAGTTTGTTCCCAGAAAAAACAGCAGAAATTGATAAAGTAGAATTAGACGAACAGGGCTTAACAATACCAAAAAATAATTCAAGTATTGATCCAGCAATTGAAGAGTTGAAACAGTTAGTAAAAACTCAGCAGGCTGAAATTACTAAACTCGTAAATGAACTTACTCAAGTCAAAGACAAAGAACTGCAAAACCATAAGCTGTTAGAAGACAAAGCTAAAAAAGAAAGAACAGATTCAATTGATGCAATTATAAAAAAAGCAATTGAAGAAATGAAAATTCCTGCAAAAAATGACCAGTTAATTGCTCAATACAAAAACATACTTGATAAAGATTTGGATGCAGGTAAAATTGTCATTGAAAATTTGCAATCAGCAGGGAAAAACCCCGGAAGCGGAGAGAGCAATCAATCGCAAAACAATAATAGTGGAAATAATAGTGGAATGAAATCTTCTTTAGGCAGAGGGGACAAACCTTTTCTAAAGGCTATATTAGAAAGAAATGAAATAACAGCATAAAAGTTTAACAAATTAAAACATTAAAGGGAGAAGAAAAATGAAAATTGACCAAATATCAAACTTAACAGAAAGAGCAGCCGGTTTATTGGCGAAAATGGTTGAAATAGCACCTATTTTTCAATTTGCTGAATTTCGCAATGACTTTTCTACGGCGTTAAATATTCCCGACAAATCGAATTTTTCCGGCAGTGCAAACCGCGCTGTTGGCTCAAGTTTTGTCAAAGACCTGCAATCACCTAACCCCACAGCAGTGACTTTAAAGAGTTATGGGCGAGAGGTTGCGGTTGATGATTTGTATAAAGCAGATGCTAAACTTACTGGGTCGCCTGTTGGTTTACAAAAATATCTTGACAGACAACTTGCAAGCGCAGCATTAAAAGTTGCAAGCGAAGTACAGTCACACATGTTCGTTGGCACAGGATCAAGCCCTGAGATGTTAGGCATTTCAAACTTTGTAAAAGATGCAGCTTCAGGCGGTCAAACAGCATCTTTAGGATTCACTACCACAGAACAGGCGGCAATGAATTCACAAGTTGCATTACAGCTTAATACAACTGCAAACCAAGATGCCTTTTTGGAATTGTTATTTAAAGCAATAGCGGGGGTTCCGGGGTCAAACGCTTTGGTATGCAATGCTAACCTTGCTGCAAGACTTACAACAATTGCAAAAAGAATTGGAGCTGCAGGCGAATCACTGAATAGTTATGGCGTTCCAGTAACAACTTTTAACAACGTGCCAATCGTAGCATTGCCAACCGATGCTATTCCTCAGACCGAGTCTGATGGTACTAACAGTGATTGTACTTCTCTTTATGTTACAAGATTTGCAGAAGAACTTGGTGTTGCATTTAACACCAACAGCGGATTTTTATTTCAAGATTTTCAGGATTACCAAACCGAGCCCCAGGGCGTTTCAAGGTTACAAATTAATCTTGATTTGATTGTTGAAAGAACAGATGCATTAAAAAGACTTTCGCGTATTAGGTTATAACTCCTCAAACTGATTCTTTGCCGGTGTACCGTTATGGAGTTACCGGCAAAAGTCATAAAACAAGGAAAGAAAATGGCAAAAAAAGATTACAACAATGAACCCATAAAAGAGCAGATAGCAGCGAACATTTATGTTTTTGGCGTTGAATTTTCAATCATTGGGGAACACAAAAAAACAGAAATTGAAATAGAAGCCAAAAGCGAGGAAGATGCTTTTGGCTTATTGCCAGAAATAGTTAAGAAAAAATATTCACCAGACAATTGGTTTTACAACGGATATTTCAAGATTAAAAAAAAATAATGTAGAGAAGCCATGTCAGAACAGCAATTCAATAAATTAATTACAGACGTTGAAGTTATTAAAACCAAAATAATTGATTTAGAAAAAATATTGCCTTGCAAGATACATTTAACAGATATTGCTGACCATGAAACCCGAATTCGTAATCTTGAGGAATTCAAGGCAAAAACTATTGGAGCTTTAATAATAGGTAGTTCGCTTGGGGGAATAATTGGAGCAGGATTGACAATAGTATTTAATATAAT
>Ga0172371_10014281_pt1 | contig 10249 bp, 7 predicted proteins | sample Lak12m_FD_114543 | JGI IMG/M metagenome (GOLD analysis project Ga0172371, IMG submission 114543) | Freshwater microbial communities from Kabuno Bay, South-Kivu, Congo - kab_022012_12m | ecosystem: Environmental > Aquatic > Freshwater > Lake | place: Democratic Republic of the Congo: South-Kivu... | reverse complement strand
GAGGTCGTCGCCACCTGGAGCAACGAGAAGGTCATGGAGGAGTCAGCGCGTTGCATGAGCTGCGGCATGTGCTTCGACTGCGGCAACTGCTACTCGTTCTGTTCCTACAGCGCCGTCAAGAAGCTCGAAGAGCGCGACGAGAACGGCAACCCCTACAAGTTCCGCCTCGAAGTCTGCGTGGGCTGCGCCAAGTGCGCCGAGGAATGCCCCTGCGGCTACATCAACATGGGCTAATTGGGGACACCTTACTAATTAGCCTCGCAAATAGCGACATTCAAGGGCCCGCCGCAAGGCGGGTCCTTTTGTTAGCGGTGGGTGGTACGGGCTACAGTCATAAGATCCAGCAATTCAGATAAGTATGTCATTGACTTTTTAGGCTGGGGATAATAATTTTATTTGCGCCTTTGAGACAGTTAGATGGAAAGATCAACTTGAGTTGGAATATCACACGTATTAGTGATGAGCGGAGAAGTGAAGGGTAGTAACATAGGAAAAAACGGGTGAATACCCGGGAGGAGCACGATTTGAACAGGCTGAAGTTTTCGCTGGTATTTCTCTCTTTTGCATTCGTCGTTCTGTTTAGCCTTATCGTTGGAAGGCCTCCAGCAGCAAGTTCCGCTGTATATGCTGACTATTCCCCGTTTCTCGAAATAACATCGCCCACTCATCCCAGCGAAGATAGTTGGTATCCCGGAACAGAAGCCACTTTCCTCTGGTCCCAATCGTTGCCTCCCGGGAATACGTTCTCCCCAGGGTGCGATGTGCGCGACGCCGCCGTTGCCGGCAGTAACGCGTACCTGGCGACTGCCTGCGGTATCAAGATCGTCGACGTGAGCGACCCCGCCAATCCGTTTCCCGTCGCGAGCATCGGTGGCGCCGATTCCTCTGCTATCGAGGTGCATGGAAGCAACGCTTATGTCGCGACCAGCGCTGGCGGCGGCGGTCTCAGCGTAATCGATATTAGCGATCCAGCTCAACCTTTTTTCGCCGGCTTTATCGATACTCCGGGGACGGCCAATGATGTGACCGTGTCTGGCAACTATGCTTATGTCGCCGATGGTGGCGCGGGACTTGCGATAATTGACGTTAGCACCTCCTCCAGCATGGCTGCTGTCAGCCAGTATGGCTCCATCGTCAGCGCGAACCGGGTGCAGGCTGGGGACGGCGGGTTAATTTACGTAACGGAAGCCTGTGCCATGCGGATCATAAACGCGACCGATCCTTCGCATCCGTTCGAGGCTGCCAGGCTCCTCGACGCCTGCCGTTTCACGGATGCCGCGATCGCTGGCAACCACGCTTTCATTCTGATGTCCGATAAACTTCAGGTCTACGATGTCAGCAACCCGGCAGCGCCCGCGCTCGAGGGTTCTTTTAAATATGGTGGTTCCAGGATCGTGATCGACGGCGGCTTCGCTTATTTGCTCACGATCGATATCGGCGCCGGGAGCTGGCAATGGGCTGAGGTAAACAGATTGCAAAAACTGGACATATCCGATCCGTTGAAGATATTTCAGGTTGCTTCGTACTCGACCGATGTCAGACAACTCGGCTGGCGGGTCGGCGATTATCCGTATCTAGCTTTTTCTTCGAATCACGCATATTTTCCTGATGGCGATTACGTGAGGATGACTCCTATTGATACTATGCCAGTTTCATATGTGCTGGATGAGAATCCCGGAACCATTCCCGATAATGTAGCCGAAATGGCGGGCTCGCAAATTTCCTTCAGCGGCCTTGGTAGCGGCGAATACTATTTCCATGCCGCCGTCGTCAACGGCTCGGAGATCGGTCCAGTGAGCCATCACCGTATACGGATTGAGTCCGCCTGTGGAACGCAGCCTGACCTGCAAGTGGGCGGGTATGGGCCCTTCTGGGCCAGTTATGCCGATTACCAGGAGCGTAGGCTGTCGATTGATTTGACGACGTCCAACCGGGGCACTGCTGGAGCCAGAGGGATTGAAATAACGGGCCTGTACGGGAACTCGGGCGTTAGTTCCTGCAACACAACTTCGTGCGAAAATCCATTGGAATTGGCAGGCGCGGTAGAGCTGGATGGCGCTCCCAAAGTGGCGGCGGCGGGAGAATATGCTTATGTTGCTGCGTCCGGCATCGGCTTGGTTATCTATGATATCTCCGACATCGAAAGGCCCATCGAAACGGGCAGATATGGATTCAGTTACCCCTATGCCATTGCCGTGAAGGATCGGTATGTCTACGTGGGCGCTTCGCCAGGCGCTAACATCATCGACGTAGGTGATCCAGCGCACCCCGTGTTGACAAGTCACATCGATGGGCGTTCGACTTTGGGGATTGCGTTCAAAGACCATTATGCCTATCTCACGAATATGGATGGCATGCTTACTTACGATATTACCGATCCCGCTCATCCGATTCTTACCGCGATAGCAACAATGACAGATACTTTAGGTCCGAGGTCGGTGACCGTCAGTGGCAATTACGCTTATGTCGTCAGCTATGGTGAACTCAAGATCTTCGACCTTACAAATCCGGCAGTGCCGGCGCCGGTGGGGTCCGCCAGTTTTTCCGGAGAAGTCACAGGAGTTGCGGTTAAGGGCAACTACGCGTTTGTCACGCAAATAGACAGTTCAGGCTGGAACTGGCTCAGAGTCCTCGATGTCTCCGATGAAACCGCGCCCTTTATAGTAACCTCTTATTCGCTTAGCGAATATCCTTCTGATATCGAAATCGATGGAGATTATGCCCATGTCATAGGCAGTGACTCTTACACGCCGAGAGGCGGTGATACGATCCAAAGAGGAATCGTTCACGTATTTGACATCAGCAAACCTGACGCACCATTCGCTGTCGGTTATTCCCAGGAAGAAAACGTAGGAGGGTCTGATGCCTACATTTCCGGAGGCCACATTATTGTTGGCGAAAATCCCGGAGGCCTGAGGATATACACGGGAGTCTTAGGAACACCGAAGCTGCCTATCATCCTCGGTGATCTGATGCCTGGCGACCAACGCGCGTTTAGAGCCAGTTTCAGGGTGCCTTCAGGTGTTGGATCATTCAGATTGCGAATCAGAGGAACCGCTACGGACATGTGCGGTAATACCTTCCGTTACGGTAGCTGAAGCTGATTACCTCGATCAGCTGATTCAGAACCGCCAGGCCAATTAGGGGACCGCCAATTAGGGGACACCTTACTAATTGCCAATTAGGGGACACCTTACTAATTAGCCTCGCAAATAGCGACATTCAAGGGCCCGCCTTCGGCGGGCCCTTTTTTTATGGTGGCTGGAGTGGGCTTCATTCTTAAGATCAGGCAATCAGATAACGCAGTTGGCTGGAACGCGATAAGGTCATCGAATTTCATTGACTTCATATCCTCAAGCAGTCTGTGCTACCTTTCTCGCCTTCTTGTGGCGTCAAAATCAAAACAAAGACTGACATCAATTGAATAGTAAGTAATTAGATTGACATTATTCAATTACCGAAGTAAAGTAAATCCCCTTTCAGACAATAGAAACATCCGGGAAAGGATGTGGATGATAGGTTCGAGTAAAAAGAGGATTTTCGTCCATTTGTTGCTTGCCGTATTGACCATTGCATTTCTCAGTATGATTCTTGTCCCGGCGGCCTCGGCAGGGGTGAATAAGTGGACTTCTAATGGGCTTGGAGTCGACGTGCATACCCTGGCCTACTCGCCGGCCTTTGCCTCCGACCAGACGCTCTTTGCCGGCACCACCGGTAGCGCCTATAAGTCAACTAATGGCGGGGCCAGCTGGAGCCTGGTAGGAAACTACAATCTTGGCAATGGCTCAGTTAATGCCCTGACCCTCTCGTCGAACTTTGCTTCAGACCAGACGCTCTTTGCCGGCACACGCTATGGCAACACCGGCAGCGTCTATAAGTCAACAGACGGCGGGGCCAGCTGGAGCCCAGCAAACACGGGGCTAAGCAGCGCCTCAGTTTATACCTTGGCCCTCTCACCGAACTTTGCTTCAGACCAGACGCTCTTTGCCGGCACCTATGGTGGCAGCGCCTATAAGTCAACAAACGGCGGGTCCAGCTGGAGCCCGGTAAACGCGGGGCTTGGCAACAGCTCGGTTAATGCCCTGGCCCTCTCACCGAACTTTGCCTCAGACCAGACGCTCTTTGCCGGCACCGGCGGCGGCGACTATGGCACCACCGGCGGCGCCTATATGTCAAAAAACGGTGGGGCCAGCTGGAGCCCGGTAAACACGGGGCTCGGCAACACCAACGTTTATGCACTAGCCGTATCGCCGAACTTTGCCTCAGACCAGACGATCTTTGCAGCTATGAACGGTGACGTTTTAAGCTACACCTTCGACAGTGCCCCTATCTGCGCCAAACCATTGCTCTCACTCTCCGAAAATCGGGTCTATTGGAGCAGCTACGCGGATTATGAGGACGCAAGCTTAAGCGTCGACTTTAGTGTTGCCAACCTTGGCAGTGATTTGGCCTATCACTGGCAGACCACCAGCTCAACCACAACTAATGGCGTCGTGCTTGCACCATCATTACCTATATACGTTGGAATCATTCCGGCCGGAAACTCTTTTCCGTTTAGCCTCAAGTACAATATACCAGCCGGCGTCATCACCTTCAGGGTCATCGTCTCGGCCTCAGCACAAGACGCTTGTGGCAGTACCTATACGTATCCTTGATCTGAGCAGGGTTTTTAGGCACCTTGCCAAGAGTATTTACTAGCGCAGGTCTTCCAGTTCGTCCTCAAGCTCCGTTATCCTGAATTCGAGCGTGGCCACGTCGGCGCCGTCGTAAATCGGCATGTGCGTGTGAAACTACTGAAGCTCCGCCTTCACTTCGTCGATCCGCGCCTGCCGCTCCTCATTCGACATCTGTTCCTTGTCTGCCATCTAGACCTCCCATCCGGGCAGATTCACGAGACGCCCCTTTCTGCCGATTCACTCGTCGCTGGGTTTTACCATGATGTCTGCAGGGAAGAACCTACAACATGTCCGACTTTCCCGATACACCGCTTCTCGATCAACTCGAAGATGGACCCTGGCCCAGCTTTGTAACCGACCTAAAACGGCTGGCGCAGACGAAGGCGGCGGTGGGTCAGCTCCTTGGGCAGCTGGAAAAGTCCTACGGCAACCGCTGGAACTACTGGACCGGCACCGTCCTCAACCTCAAGGGATACGGCGGCGGCGTGCTGGCGCGCTACTCCGACATCGGAGAGGAATTCCCTCAAGTAGCCCAATTCCACACCGTCCGTGTCATCGAACCACCGGGATATGTCTATTCCACCGATGCGCTGCGCGAGCTCTGCGACATCAGCGAGGAGCACAGTTCGGGGATCCTGCAGCTGCACGGCATGACCGGTGACATCCTCATGCTCGGCTCCGACAACGAGAGCACGCACGCGGCCGGCGAGGCGCTCATGAACAAGGGTTGGGATATCGGTGGCTCCGGCGGCGCCATGCGTACGCTCAGCTGCTGCATCGGCCCGGCACGCTGTGAGATGTCGTGTTACGACACGCTGGGGCTGACCAAATTCCTCACTGACACTTTCATAAGCGAGTTGCACCGGCCAGAGTTCCCCTACAAGTTCAAGTTCAAGCTCTCCGGCTGCGCCAACGACTGCGCCAATTCGATGATGCGCTCGGACATGCCCATCATCGGGACCTGGCGCGACAACATCAAGATCGACCAGGACGAAGTCACACGCTTCGCCAAGGTGCACGGCGAGCAGTTCGTCAGCGACAACGTCGCCGGTCGTTGCCCGACCAGGTGCATCAGCTACGGTGGTGGCGTCCTTGAGATCGACGACGACAACTGCGTCCACTGCATGCATTGCATCAACGTGATGCATTCTGCGCTGCGCCCGGGCGACGACCGTGGCGTGACGCTCCTCATCGGCGGCAAACGCTCGCTCAAGATTGGCGACATGTTCAGCTCGCTGCTCGTGCCCTTCATGAAGATGAACACTCAGGAGGACTGGGACGAGCTGGTGGCGCTAGTGCGCCGCATCTGGGAGTTCTGGACCGAGTATGCCCTCGAACACGAGCGCGTCGGCGAGTTCATCGACCGGATCAGCATGACTTCGTTTCTGGATGGAATCGGGCTCGAAGCTGATCCGCGCATGGTATCCGAGCCGCGCGCCAACTCTTACATAAAGTTCGAGGAATATTCGACGGGGCGCATGCACGGCGAGCCGCACAAAAAGCCCAACGTCGTCGACCGCGAAGTGATCGGGCCGGAAGGTGATGGTTAATGGCCGCTCCTGAGCTCGCGCCGCGCGACAACGGCGCCCCCGACTACAAGAAATATCTCCACCCCGCCATGGCCCGCAACTATGGCCGCTGGCGCGACCACGCGCTGGTCCGCCCCGGAGTCTACAAGCACATCGCCGAGGACGGTGAGGAGCTCTATACTGTACGTGCCGGCTCGCCGCGCATGCTGAGCGTCAACAAGATCCGCGAGATCTGTGACGTGGCCGACCGCTTCTGTGAAGGTCATCTGCGCTTCACCACGCGCAACAATATCGAGTTCCTGCTCACCAACGCCGACGACGTCGAGCCCCTGATCGACGCAATCGAGAACCAGCTGAAGATGCCTGTGGGCGGTACCGGCCATTCCATCTCAAACATCATCCACACCCAGGGCTGGCTGCACTGCAACCTGCCCGGCACCGATGCTTCCGGCGCGGTCAAGGCCATCATGGATGTGCTCTTCGAGGAATTCCGCACCGACAACCTGCCGCAGCGGCTGAAGCTCTCCTCATCCTGCTGTCAGATCAACTGCGGCGCGCACGCAGATATCTCAGTCATCCTGCAGCACCATCATCCGCCCAAGCCCGATTATGAGCGCATCACCCAGTGCGAGCTGCCCAAAGTGGTCGGCATATGTCCGGTGGCAGCCATCCGGCCGGCGAAGAAGAAGGGCCGCGACTCGGTGGAAGTGGTGGAGGAGAAGTGCATGTACTGCGGCGCCTGCCACGGGCAGTGCCCGGGACTGGAGATCCGCGACGCCGACACCGACACGCTTGCCATCTGGGTTGGCGGCAAGTCGGCCAACACCCGGAGCGGCCCCTCCTTCATGCGGCTGGCGACTTTCGGCCTGCCCAACAATCCGCCACGCTGGCCCGAGGTCAGCGACGCCGTGCGCCGCATCGTAGACGCCTGGAAGGACGGCGCGCAACCGTTCGAGCGCGTCGGCGAGTGGATCGAGCGCATCGGCTGGAAGAATTTCTTCGACGCGACCGGCTTCGAGTTCACCAAGTACCACATCGACAGTTACCGCTTCGCACGCACGACGTTCAACACCTCGTCGCAGGCGCGGCGCTAGCGCGATTTCGATGGGAGCCGAACCGGAAAACAGACGCGCGGCATGAGCTCCGATTCCGAAACCGGAAGCAGCGCTCCGGAAGCTAACCGGCTTCTGCCACTTGAAGAGCGCACCCTGACTCCCATGGACACAGGCCGCTGCCCGGTGTATGTCCGCAGCCTGCCGCCGTGCAAGAACGCCTGTCCCAGCAGCGAGGACATCCGCGGGCATCTGACCCGGATTGCCCAGTCGGAGCTCTTCGGTCGTTCACTGGAACAGTCGCTCGACGACGCCTGGAATATCATCGCCGACAAGAACCCTTTCCCGGCGATAATCGGCCGCATCTGTCCGCATCCGTGCGAATCGGCCTGCAACCGCCGCCGCCGGGACTGGCCGCTGGCAATCCACAATATCGAGCGCCATGCCGGCGACCATGGCATCGAGCGGGGGCTTGCGCTGAGAAGGCTCACGGCTGAGACGACCGCGCAGCAGGACGCCGTGGATACTATCAGCACCGATCGAAATCGCTTGAGTGAGGCCGTGACAAAACACGTCGCCGTCGTCGGCGCCGGCCCATCCGGACTGTCCTGCGCCTACCAGTTAGCGCGGCGCGGCATCCCCGTGACAGTCTTCGAAGCCGGAAGCGAAGCGGGTGGCATGCTGCGCGATGGCATCCCGCTTTACCGCCTGCCGCGTGAGGTGATCGACGCCGAGGTCGGCAGGATCGTCGAGCTGGGCGTGACGATCCGGTACGGGGTGCGGATCGGCAAAGACATCACCCTGGAAGAGCTGCGCCGCGACTACGACGCGGTCTATGTCGCGACCGGAGCCTACGAGAGTGTACGGCTCGAGGTCGAAGGCGAGGATCTGCCGGCCGTTCTCACGGCGCTCGATTTTCTGCGCCGCGCCAATCGCCGTGAGCTGACCGAAGCCGGCCCTCGCGTGCTCGTCATCGGCGGCGGTAATGCGGCCATCGACGCCGCCCGGGTGGCGGTGAGGTTGGGGGCCGATGTCACCATCGTCTACCGGCGCAGCCGCCTGGAGATGCCCGCCATCCCGCATGAGGTATGGGAGGGAGAGGAGGAAGGAATAAGCTTCGAGTTCCAGACGGCGCCGGTGAGGATCTCGGCCAGCCGCGAGGAGCAGCAAAGAGGCGGCTCTTCTCTGACCATGGAGTTCATCCGCACTGAGGCCGGTCCGGCCGACGAGTCCGGCCGTCATTCACCCGTTCCAATCGAAGGCTCAGAATTTTCTCTTGAAGCAGACATGGTCATCGTGGCCGCCGGTCAGCGCCACCAAAGCGCCGGTATCGAGAGCATCCTTGACGAGCACGATGACGTGAGCACTTCGACTTCTTTCGCCACCGGCATCCCCGGAGTCTTCGCCGGTGGCGACATGCTGAACCCCGGCATTGCCACAACCGCCATCGGCCAGGGACGCAAGGCCGCCCGCGCCATCGTTGATTTCCTCGCAGGCGTCGACCATAAACTGCCTTACGTGCCGCACCCGATCGACGCCAGGCAGATGCGTCTGGACCATTACGAGGTCATGCAGCGCAACGACCACGACGTCGAGGAAGCCGCTACGCGAAAGCAAGATTTCCGCGAGGTGAACCTGCCGCTCACCCGCGACGCCGCCGTCGCCGAGAGCAAACGTTGCATGAGCTGCGGCCGCTGCTTCGTCTGCGACCGCTGCCGCATCTATTGCCCCTGGGAGGCAATCAGCAAGGACCTGAGCCGCCCGATCGGCTTCAACATGTTCACCGACTACGCCAAATGCTCCGGTTGCGGCATCTGCGCCATGACCTGCCCCTGCCGCTACATCCAGATGGACTACTCCAATTCGGGGACACCTTACTAATTAAGGTCGCAATTTCCGCGATTTTCCATAGCTGTGCCGGGCGCCGTCACCGGCGTTGACATCACACCTGCCTGATTATACGATAGCGCGGGGCGTACACAGGTATTCTTCCGGATTGCTTTCAATTTCCCGTCTCCCAGGGAACATTCCCGGCAGCAATACAGCAACCACTTTTTTCAGGAAGGAGTGACGGACGTGAAACTAGGAATCTTGGTCATGGAAGGCCCCTATCAGCATGAGGCCTCCGACAGCGCCTACCAGTTCACCAAGGCGGCTATCGCCAAGGGGCACGAGATCCTGCGGATTTTCTTCTATCAGGACGGCGTGCTCAACTCCACCAAGCTGATGGAGCCGCAGGCGGATGACCGCCACGTGCAGAAGCGGTGGACCGAGCTGTCGACGGAGAACGAGATCGACGTCATCGTTTGTGTGGCCGCCGCCAAGCGGCGCGGCATCAACGATACCGTCATCGCCGAAGGCTTCAAGATCGGCGGTCTGGGCATGCTCACCGAAGTTGCGATCGAAGCCGATCGCGTTGTCGAATTCAGAGCCTAACGGAAGGGGTGATTACCAATGAGTGAAGAAGCTGTAAAACTTATGGTCGTCTTCCGTACGGCTCCGTACGGCGCGATCTATTCTTTTGAAGGCCTGGAGAACGTGCTCATCATGGGCGCGTACGACCAGGATGTCAGCGTGCTTTTCATCGATGACGGCGTGCTCGCCATCAAGAAGGGCATGGACAATTCCGGCACCGGCATCAAGGACTTCTCGCCGACCTTCCGGGCCCTGGAAGCCTACGATATCGAGCAGATCTATATCGACAAGAGCTCCATGGAGTCCCGCGGTCTCACTATGGAGGACTTCGTCATCGAACCGAAGGTGATCGAAGCCGACGCGGTCGAGAAGATGATGGAGGAGCAGAAGAATTTCTTCATGTTCTAGAAAGGAGAGGCATGCTGCATCTTGTAAATAAATCACCGTTCGAATCCATGGCCCTCGAGGATTGCCTCAAGTACGCCAGCAAGGGTTCGGCAATCATACTTTATGAAGACGGCATCTACGCCGCCATGCCCGGCACCTCGGTGTCCGACCGGATGGCCGGCGTCGCCAG
>Ga0172371_10014279_pt1 | contig 10249 bp, 9 predicted proteins | sample Lak12m_FD_114543 | JGI IMG/M metagenome (GOLD analysis project Ga0172371, IMG submission 114543) | Freshwater microbial communities from Kabuno Bay, South-Kivu, Congo - kab_022012_12m | ecosystem: Environmental > Aquatic > Freshwater > Lake | place: Democratic Republic of the Congo: South-Kivu... | reverse complement strand
TGCTGTGTTTGGTTAAAAGTCTATACCAAAGCTTCACACCGGGCATGAAGATTCCTGAAGGAAAATGTGTTCTTCTTGAAATCAAATACTTCGTGAGTTTTGTCAAATTCGAAAACGAACAGTCGCTCCAAACGAATTTCACACGCTCGTCATTAAGCTGTTCAAGGAGAACTGTCGCTCCGCCCATGGATTCTCCCGCAGTGCCCAAATAAAGGTCAAAAGGATATTTCTCATAGACATAGTCGATGACTTTTTTCAAATCGTTTTGTTCGATGATTCCTAACGTGCATCCCTTTCCAGTAGAGGCTCCGTGATAGCGTTGGTCGAACAATACGACATGATATCCGAGTTTCATTAAGACATCCGCGTATTTGATAGCCCCATGATGTGTATACGTATATCCATGCGCAATCACACAGAACTTCAGTGTGTTTTCTTTTGGAATGATGTCGTACATTTGTAAGGTCGTGTCCTTGTCAATCTCAAGCCGTTCCTTCTCGATATTCCAGGAGAGGTATTCTTCTAGTAAAGCCGGATCTTTATCCTTTTCTCGATTGTGTGCTTCCAGCAATGAAACCCGTTTGGGATGAACCTGCTCGTTGGCGATGTAAAAAGTGATGGACAAATAGATGACCATCAATATCGTGATTGTAATCCAAAGAGTGTCATACCACATGATTTCACCTCGCTGATTCGTCTATTATTTTATCACAAATATTGTGATAATTTCACGTCGGTTGAAAAAAGCCACTTATGTGGCTTGGTTTTCTAGTACATCAACTAGTTCTTTGGGTTTGAATAGTCCTTTTTGACGAGAGATCATCCAAAAGAGAATCAAACTGCCAAAAAGCATGGTTGCCCCTTTGAAGATGTCGGAGATGTTGAGTGTCCACCAAATACCATCCTGTGCCCAAAGTCCGGACAAGTAGATGGCAAGAGGTATGCGCATGCCGTTGAACAAGATGCCGGATACCGATGGGACAATCGTTCTTCCGATGCCACTAAAAAAAGCTGCGCCAATCGCTTCGAGCATCATGAAGAGTTGCGCGAAGCTGATGATTTTCAGATAAGCGGTGCCGTAGGCAATGCTAATCGGTTTATCGATAAATAGAGAAATTAAGAACTCCGGGACAAAGTATAACGCTAGCGCCACCAAAAACGCGTATGGCAAGAGAATCGCTGATAGAGTCAATACACCTCGCTTGATGCGCTGAAACTGTCTAGCGCCGAAATTCTGACCGATGAAGACGGTCAGTGCCGCCTGAAAGCCTCCGGCAATCATCCAAGTGAATTGTTCGATTTGAACACCGACTCTTTGTGCGGTAACTACGTCTTCACCATAGGCAAACACCATTCTTGCGATGATGATTGAAAACGTCGTGAAAAGCATGCTTTGAAGACCGGTGGGAACACCGACCTTCAATATGGTAAGTCCCTTTTTGAGTGAGAAATCTTTCTTTCCTAAGTGGAACAGTTTTCCCTCGCTAGAGTAATGGACAAAAATGAAGACGAACATTGTCGTTGCTTGAGAAGCGATGGTTGCGATGGCGGCGCCACTGACGCCCCATCGGAATCCTAAAATCATCAATGGGTCAAGAATCATGTTCATGACCAATCCAACGAGTAACACACCGAAGTTGCGTTTTGTTTTTCCTAATCCTTCGTTGACAGCCGCGAATCCGGTCGTCACGAATTGGAAGAAAAGCATTCCGCCGACAATTCCCAAATAGGATTTCGCATATTCTAATGCAATCGGAGACTGAATTTGGAAGATTCCTAAAATCGGTCCACGAAACACAAATACGATAATCGAAAAGACAACGCCCATGACAAGTTCCAGTGTAATTCCGGTCGATGCGAACTGTGCCAAATCATGGCTTTTCTTTTCGCCCACGGCATGGGATACTTTGACGCTCGTTCCGATTCTCGCGATGACCGCAAGACCTAATGCGAACCATACGATGTATCCAGCTGATCCGACAGCACTGATGGCTTCGCTTTCTCCAAGTCCGATGTTATCGACTCTTCCGACCCAGAACAAATCGGTTAAGTTATATGCCATCTGCGCAATCGATGTCATTAAGACCGGAATGGCGATGGTGAGTAGTTTTTTAAAGATGGACCCTTCGGTCAAATTGTTGATTTGTTCCATGGTTGATTCTCCTCGTCACTTAACCATTATATCATAGCATTCCATAAGAAAATAGACTCAAGAAGACAAAAGAAAAACAGCGCGAAACAGTTTCTGTTTTGCGCTGTATCTGAAATGATTTTTATCTCGCTTCGACGAGAAAAGTCGCTTCCATGTCGGCTGTCGAAAGACAAAAAGCCAACGGAAATTTCTCAAAGGCGGAAGACACATTGCTTTTTTCTTCAGTGTTTGAAAATCCCATATGATAGCGTATCGCGAATGCTTCTTCTCTGGTCAGTTTCAAGAATCCCGAAAGAATGTAAACAGACTTTTCCCCATGACCATAGGGAAGATCGTCTTGATAATCAAATGATGGAACTTGATTCCATTTTCCACTGTCATCTTTGACATTGCGGAATGATTTCTTGTATACGTTGATTTTGCATACGTCATGAAGCAAGGCGACAATCGCAAGCGATTCGTCTGTGAACTTGTCCGCAAAATACGGTTTCAAGTCTGGTCTTGAGACATAACTCACAAGTTGACGATAAACATTGACCGAATGTTCCACCAGTCCGCCCTCATAGGCGAGATGAAATCTCGTCGATGCCGGCGCAGCGAAAAAATCCGATTGCTCACTCTTCAAAAACTTAAGCAGTTCGGTCGCGCCTTCTCTTTTGATGTGTGTCTGATAGATGTCAATGAATTCTTCTTTTGCGCCCATTATTTCGCTTCGCAAGAAACCGCAAACGCTTCAGAGTCATACGTTTGACCGTTGTATTCAATCGGAATCGTCACCGAAGTGACTTCTTTGACAATATATTCCGCACTATTCGAAATATCACGCAGAATCTTGCCTTTTTCAAAACCGGAACGCTCCGATTTTCCGAAGAAAACAAAGATGTCGTCTTCGTCGTATCGTTTTGCATGTCGTGCGGACAATTCGTCGATGACGTTTGTCTTTTTAGATTCCGCAAGAAGTACGAAACGATAAGGATTTTCAAGATTGAAACGATGTCTCAAGTTTTCCTCGAGAATCGTATTCTCGACGGAAGTCTTGGCACTGTTCAATCCTTCTTTTGCTTTTTTGAATACACTGATTCCAAGATCTTTCAATTTGCTTGGAATGTCTTTTTCTGATTTTGCCATATTCCCTCCTAAAATAATCCGACGATTTTGCCGTCGATAACATCCATATTTTCAAAAGCTCCAACTTTCGGCAATCCCGGCATCGTCATCACATCACCGGTCAAGGCGACGAGAAATCCAGCGCCAATCGACGGTTTGAATTCACGTACCGTGATGGTAAAATCTCTTGGTCTTCCGACAACTTTGGGATTATCAGTTAAGGACAACGGTGTTTTTGCCATACAAATGGAGAGTTTGTCCCAACCGAGTTTTCTGTATTCAATCATTTGAGCCATGGCTTTGTCGGAGAATACGACATCCTTGGCTCCATATATTTTTGTCGCAATGGTGGTAATCTTTTCTTCGATGGTCATGTCAAGTGGATAGAGTTGAGACTTCTTCGACGATTTCTTAGTAGTCAGTTCAATGACTTTCTTCGCCAGGTCGATTCCGCCGTCGCTTCCCTTCTCGAAAACTTCAGAAAGAGAAATCGGATGTTTGTGCTCTTTCGCCCATTGCATGATCCAGGAAATTTCTGCAGGTGAATCTGATGCGAATTTATTTAACGCCAGGACATAAGGAAGTTGATACTGTCCAACGGACTCGATATGCTTTTCCAAGTTTTCGATACCCTTTTGTAAGGCTTCGACATTTTCTTCCTTCATCAGCGTTTTGTCCACACCGCCATGAAGTTTGAGTGCACGAATTGAGACGACTAGGACGACCAAAGAAGGCATTTTGCCCATCGTTCTCGCTTTGATGTCGATGAACTTTTCCATGCCAAGATCCGCGCCGAATCCGGCTTCGGTCACAACATAATCCGCGGCGCGAGATGCAAAATCGGTCGCGACAATGGAATTGCATCCATGGGCGATATTTGCAAACGGTCCGCCATGAATCAGAACCGGCGTATTTTCTAGTGTTTGAACGAGATTGGGTTTCATTGCGTCTTTTAGAAGCATGACGACCGCACCGGCGACTTTCAAATCTCCGACGGTGACGGGATTGTCTTCTTTGTCATATGCGACAACCATTCGAGAAATCCGTTCTTTTAGATCTTCGAAGTCTTTTGACAAGCATAATACCGCCATCACTTCAGAAGCAACTGTAATGTCAAACGCATCCGCTCTTGGGGTTTCTTTCTTCGAAGACAAACCGACTTCGATTTTACGAAGTGCTCGGTCATTCATGTCCATTGCGCGCTTCCAGATGATTTTTTCTGGATTGATCTTCAGTTCATTACCAAAATATAAATGATTGTCAATGACCGCACTAATCAAGTTGTTCGCGGCGCCAATGGCATGAATGTCACCCGTGAAATGAAGATTGATGTCTTCCATGGGAACGACTTGGGACAGTCCGCCTCCGGCGGCTCCTCCTTTGACGCCCATGACCGGACCTAAAGAGGGTTCGCGAAGGGCAATCATCGTCGAATAGCCGAGTTTGCTTAAGGAATCGCCAAGACCGATGGTCGTGGTCGATTTTCCTTCACCGGCTGGGGTTGGATTAATGGCGCTGACCAATATAATCTTGCCTTTTTTGTCAAATTCCGGACGTGATAGTGCATCAAAGCTGATCTTTGCTTTATAATTTCCATACATTTCGATTTCGGACGGTTTCAGTCCGATTTTTTTCGCAATCGTGGTGATTTTTTTCATTTTCGCTGATTGAGCAATTTCCAAATCCGTTTTCATGTTGGTCTCCTATCAATCCTTGCGATGTATTCGCTTTCATACTACTATTTAATAATTTTTATGTGTGTTTGTCAACGAGGTTGCCTGACTCTCAAGAAACATTCGTTTCTTATCGTGGCCACGCATACAAGAGGGATAACAAAACAGAGTATCCAAGGGACACATAAAAATACCAAGGTAATTTCAGCTTGATGAGTTCAAGAACCAATAGTGCCGTCAACACGAGGATGATGGGAATCCAAAGATAGTATTGCGTATAAAGATTGAGAACAATCATGATGAAAAAGGTAGAGATTGGAGCCACACTGATGGTGGCACGCAGTAGCAAGTTCTGAATCCTTTTGAAGAACAAAAGGAACAGAACTAAAAATAAAGTCGCAGCGCCAAAACGTAAGAGGTCCGCAGGAAATGAAAGCGGGTCGTTCGGATAAAGAATAGTTTCCAATGCATTGTATATTCCCACATATAGAAACCAGATAACTCCGACAAACAACACACCACCAACCAATACTGTGAATAGTTCCAAAACGTTTCGTTTCGTGATTTTCATAAGGATGGACGCATCCTTTCCAAACGATTACTTGAGATGTTTTTCGATGATTCTGGTATATAGACGAAGCGGATAAGTTCCGTCATGTGCTTCTCCCATCGACATGGAAGACATGTCGAAAGGTGTCGTGATGCGCACGACTCCGGCTTTGATGAGCAAATCAGAATACATTTCAAAGTTCTTTCCATTCGCCAATACACTTGCGGTTTGAATATGGTTTTTATGAGGTTTGATGTTTCTGACGATGTTTTCCTTCGGACACATCTTGATCCAAACATTTCGGTATAACATCGATAGCTTCAGCTCTTGGTCATCACTCGTGATGACGCTGATGCCCTGTGATTTCCAGATTTTGTGCTTGGTGAAAGATTGTTCCAGCTGCTCGTTATAGAGTTCCAAGGCATTCTTGCTTTTAATGCCATAGGGAATTGGTTTATGTGTTTGATTTGCCTTCAATAATAGTTGGAAGAAACGCTCGGCGAATGCATCGAGTTGATCTCTTGAGGTTGTATCCACAAATATCCCCTGTGCCGATGAACATAGAAGTTGGTCGGTCGAAGCGATATGGTGTGCCAAATCTATCAAGTCTTGGTCAGTCGCATCAAGGGATGCATACGCAAAGGAAAGCTTATGTCCCCACTCGATGATTTTGGCATTGATTGGCGCCATCATTCTAGCAGCCTTGACTGCTGCATCTCCACCCCAGACAATAATCGCGTCTGCGATGTTCGCCAAATCTTGAAGTGTTTGCGTTTCCGTTGAAGGAACATCGAAGACGTAGATGAAGTCTTTGATTTTCGGTTCAATCGAAATGAGTTCCGATAGAAGGGCAACCGACATCCCGCGATCTCCCGAAGGGAGTTTCAAGATGTTGATGTTTCCAGCCAAAAGACCTTCGATGACGGTATAGGCAGGTAGTACATCAACATTTCCGGCTGCGATGTGAAACAAGATTCCGAGAGGTTCGATGGAACGATGGGTATGTTCGTTTAATGGGGACAGTGTTTTGTCAATGGAACCAAGTTCCAACTCAACTTTATGCATCAGTGCTTCTTTTTCAAACATCGGGATTTGCATTAAGAAATACTCATAAGGAATATCGAATTCCCTGAGTAAGGGCAATATCATGTCATCAAATTGATGGTTTTTCACTTTTTGCGCCAATTGATCGCATGCGAGAATCACATCCAGTGGAAGGAGCGGTTCTTGATTGGTAATTGTTTTGTAACAATCTTCCCTTAGTTTCGAAATCAAACTTTTTTGAAGAATGTCCGGTTCAATCTTGCCTTGATAGAGAATCATCTTATGCCTCCTTCTTCATTAGGAGTTCTTCTGCGCCTTGAGCACAAGTAACGACGTCTTTGAGTCCGACTCTGCCGATGATTTCCAAATACGGTGTGTCGAGTCCACAAGAACAAGGCTCGTCGTGAAGAATTCCCAAATCATCCGTCATGATGGAGAGTAGGGGTGTTCCCTCCATCATCGGGGTTAACAGATTGATGAGTCCCATTTGTCCGCGGGGAAGCATCTCAAAATTCTCAGGATCTCGAATCAATACTCTTGCATATGCCGGGACATGGAAATGATGGCTTCGACAATCCGTATACAAAATCGGGTGTTCAACAGCCCCGAAAAACTCAAAGACATGTTTGTCGTCAATACCGAGTACTTCTTCGACAATGTTGTAAAAGGATTGTTTGTCTACTTTTTCGGCATAGAACTGTTTCCAGCCTCCGCCAATGGAAACGATGGAACCTTTTGGCATTTTCAGTCTGATTCCCTCATCTCTCATTTCTCTTAGGAGAAAATAAGTGTATGCGGGAAATCCAAGGGTGCGAATCGGTGTTTTCTTTTTGGAAGCTTGGATGAATTGTTCTTTCATGTATTCCAAATCGACCTTGTATTGATTGTCTTTCCAACGAATCGCATAATGTCTTCGTTTCGCTGGCGCGACAAAGGTAAATCCATAAGCCGTCTTCATGATTCCGGCTTGAGAATGTCTCGTCGGTTCAAAACCAAAGATTAAATAAGTGACGGGACGAATCGACCATAGACGATGATATGCAAACAGTCTTTTGATCATCAAAAACCCTCTCCACAAATCGGCAATGCTCATGGCGATTTTGCTGGAGGTTCCCGATGAAGTACCGGAAGATGTCGCTTTCATCGGCATCCATTTCAATGGTTTTGAAAACAGTTGATGATGTTTAAAGTATACAGTTGGCAAAAACGGAAGACGGGTAAGATCTTCCATTGTGGATATGGAGTTTGGATCAAACTGTGCTTCCGATAAAATGCGTCGGTAGTCTTCGCAATGAGATGCATGAAAAAGTGCGTTTTCCTTCATTGCTTTGACGAACAATTCATCGGTCTTCGAGAGATTGTAAGGGGTTCGAGTATGAAACAACTTCCGCGTATGTTTATTCATAGTGAATTACTCCTTTTGCAATCGGTATTGAGTGAGGTGCATTGATGGAATCACACCTTTTGTATTTATTTTACACTAGAATTGGATAAAATGGACGATTGGATTCGATATTCTAAATGATGTTTCAATCAAAACTATGAGAATATTGAAAAGGGGAGGCCTATTATGCATAGGAAATCCCCTATGTTGAAATGAATGATGAAGCAATAGTTTTAGAAACGTACTTTCTGCAAGACGAAACTCTTCACACTGAGAATCGCTAGAACAGCGAATAGTGCCGCCTTGAAAATAATCGCCAAAATCAAGTTCGGAAAACTAGCCTCAAGCGCGAACGACGTCATCGGTGTTTGCATGAATTGAAGCAACACGAAAGAAGGAAATCGATATGGGATTAAGAATCCGAAACAGATGATAAATCCGATATTGACCGAAAGCGATAGAAAGAAATCGCGAATGAGAGCTGAAAGAAAGAAAAGGATTGAGGACAAGAACAACAAATTTGTCCAAGTCGAAATCGCATCAAGAAACATGAATTGATTCGTTGAAATGAGATAGACATTCGATCTAGCGATCAAGACCTGGGTCTGATCCAAATCAAATACCAACCCGAAGACTCGCGAAACCGCCGAAGCGATGACGAACATTCCCGTGACAGTCGCAAGCAAGACTAGATATTTATGAATGAGCTTCTGTTTTTTGTTGGCATTGGCATAATACAAATTGATATTCGTCTTGTACATGTAGTCAAGATTCAGCAGGAATAATACGAACACGAAAGAAAAAACAAGACATACGAACTTCACCATGCCGTCACTCCACTGTGAATATGCAAGACTGTCCGTTCGGAAGTCTCGGATGGCATCGTAATCGTATATTTCGGTATATGAAACGCTTTTGCTTAGAAGCAGATTATATATGGAGAGTTCTTTTTGCAGTTGAGCCAATGTATCATCGTATTCTGGATCGTATGTGCTTAATTCATTGATTTGATCTTGGATATTCGAGATGAAAACTTCAAGATCCGAATCGTCTTCATATGGTTCGATATCGACGATTATAAATTGATTGTCGTAATATGTGTTGTTCACATAGAAATTAGACAACAACATTACTGCAATCACGGAAACAAAAATCAGTAGATAGAAAATATGTGAATTGACTACACGGTAAAACTCATTTCTCATGGGTTTCACCTCCCAACGCATTTTCATATCGTTGGGCTAAAGTTTCTTGTACTTTGATTACTTGTCTAAGATGCAGCGATGATACGCGTTGAATCACGCTTTCGATTTCATTCTCCAAAGACAACTCCAATTCGATGGTAAAATCGTTGATGAATATAACAGTCAATCCTATCTGTTCAACCGCCATTTTGGCAGCACTTTGGTCTGCGAAAGCCAATCGATAAATATGGTTTGTCTTCGAGGAAGTGAGCTGTTTAATTTCGCAATCATTCATCATGTAAATCTCATCGCAAAAAGACTCGAGCACTTCCAGTTGATGGCTCACAATCAGAATTCCGCAATTGTCCTCACGTGCCTTCTTTTTGATGACTTCATTGAATATGAGTTGTCCTTGATGATCCAAACTGCTAATCGGTTCGTCGAATAGATAATATTGCTTTTTCTGAATCAGCGTAAACATTAGCCCGAATCGTTGCTTCATTCCCAAGGAATAAGCCCGATACTTCTTCTCCATCGCTTCGCTCATCAAGAATGACCGGAAGAGATCATTGAAACTGCTCAATTGAGATTCTTCAACCCCCAAAAAATAAGACAGGTTTTGTTTCCCCGAAAAGTTGGGATAAAAATTGGCTTCTGGAATATAGAACCCAATGTCATCACCTAGTGTCTTGTTTGAATCAGTATTTAGGATATGGACTACGCCTTCCTCAAAAGGAATGAGATGGAGCATACATTTGATCAATGTGGATTTCCCGCTCCCGTTTTTTCCAATTAATCCGATGATTTTGCCATTCGGAATGTCGATGCTCACGTCTTTCAGGACGGGTATGTGTGCGTAACTCTTCGAAAGGTTTCGAACAAGCAACGCGCTATTCATCGGAACCACCCAGATAGGTTGTTGTCAAGTAATCTTCTGAATAGGCGATTTCAATCACAAAGGCTGAAGTGAATTCTTTGGTTTCGACATCATAGGCTTTGATTCTGACAACGCCTTTATCGATATTTATTTCAACCCAGTCGCTATTGACTGTTTCATAAAATCCAAAGAACTGATCATAGGATAAGTCATGTTCTCGACTGAAATTATCGGAATTGTTGAAAAACATGTATAACGGGCAGGCAAATCGATACTGC
>Ga0172371_10014277_pt1 | contig 10250 bp, 5 predicted proteins | sample Lak12m_FD_114543 | JGI IMG/M metagenome (GOLD analysis project Ga0172371, IMG submission 114543) | Freshwater microbial communities from Kabuno Bay, South-Kivu, Congo - kab_022012_12m | ecosystem: Environmental > Aquatic > Freshwater > Lake | place: Democratic Republic of the Congo: South-Kivu... | reverse complement strand
TGAATTATCTTTGGGTAGAAATGTGATTGTCGCTTTCATGACTTGGGAAGGATTCAATTATGAAGATGCGATTATTATTTCCGAACGTTTAGTAAAAGACGATGTCTATTCATCAATTCATATTGAAAATTATACGATTGATGTGCGTGATACTAAATTAGGACCGGAAATTGTTACTAATGATATTCCTAATATTAGTGAAGAGAAATTAAAAAATTTAGATGAAGAAGGCATTATTCGTATCGGCGCGGAAGTTTCTAGTGGCGATATTTTAGTTGGTAAAATTACTCCTAAAGGAGAAACAACTTTATCAGCCGAAGAAAAATTATTGCGCGCTATTTTTGGTGAAAAGGCGAAGGACGTTCGTGATTCATCTTTATACTTAGAGCACGGAGAACACGGAAAAGTAGTTGATATCAAAGTATTCTCTCGTGAAGAGGGTGATAAACTTTCGGCTGGCGTTTTGCAATCTATTCAAGTCTCAGTTGCCAATCTAAGAAAGATTCAAGTCGGTGATAAAATGTCTGGTCGTCATGGAAACAAAGGTGTTATTTCCAAAATTGTGCCAGTTGAAGATATGCCTTATATGGAAGATGGAACAGCGGTTGATATTATTCTTTCTCCCCTTGGTATTATTTCTCGTATGAATCTCGGACAACTTTTAGAAACACACCTTGGTTTTGCCGCTAAAAAATTAGGTTATCGCGCCATGTCTCCAGCTTTAAACGGAATTACTGAAGAACAAATTAAAGAAGAATTAGTTAAAGCTGGTTTACCAATTGATGGAAAGATTACTTTGTATGATGGTAAGACTGGTCAAGCTTATGATAATAAAATTACCGTTGGTTATAAGTACATGTTGAAACTTAACCACATGGTTGAAGATAAGATTCATCAACGTTCAATCGGTCCTTACTCACTTATTACTCAACAACCGCTTGGTGGTAAAGCGCAGTTTGGTGGACAAAGATTTGGAGAAATGGAAGTTTGGGCGCTTGAAGGTTATGGCGCAGCGCATACGCTACAAGAAATTTTAACTATTAAGTCTGATGATATTCCTGGTCGTAGCAAAGCTTACGAATCAATTATTAAGGGTGAAGAAATTGAAAAATTAAATATTCCTGAATCCTTCAATGTTTTAATTAGAGAACTTAAGGGTTTAAGTTTGAATGTTGAATTATTAGGTAGTCCTGATGACGAGCAGTCTTCTGAAGTTTTAACCGATTTAGATGAAGAATTGCTTGAAGAAAAAAAGTTGGATTATGATAAACCAGAAATCATTGTTGCTTTAGACGAAAACGAAACCAAGGAAAAAGAATAAATACGGTTCTTGAATAAAAATATAATTTTTATTCCATAATTATTAAATAAACATTTACATATTTATGTTAAACCCAATTAAAACCAGCGATTTTGCCGCTATTCGCTTAAAGCTTGCCAGTCCGGAGGAAATCTTGGCTTGGTCAAACGGTGAGGTTTTGCGTCCTGAGACAATCAACTATCGCACTCAAAAACCGGAAAAGGATGGTCTTTTTTGTGAAAAGATTTTTGGTCCCACAAAAGATTGGGAATGTGCTTGTGGCAAATATAAGAAAATCAGATACAAGGGAATTGTTTGTGATAAATGCGGCGTTGAAGTTACTAGAAGCATTGTCAGACGTGAACGTTTTGGACATATTAATCTTCAAGTTCCGGCTTCACACATTTGGTTTTTAAGAGGCTTATCATCTAAGATCGGTTTGCTTTTGAATTTAGGGATTCAATCTTTAGAAAAAGTAATTTATTACGCCAGTTTTATTGTGATTGATGTCGATGAGAATTTAAAAGAAGCGGCTATTAACCAAATTAAAGCGGAATATAAAAGTAAACTAAAGAGTTTTGAAAACGAATATAATAATCAACTTAAAAAAGCGAAAGAAGAAAACGAAAAGATTGATTTAAAAGAAGCTTTAAAAATAAAGGAAGATAAGGTTGCGCGCTTAGACGAGGATTATGCTCAAACGCAAAAAGAATTAAAAGATTTAAAACCATTACTTATTTTATCCGAACAACAGTATCAAGATTTGAGCTTAAAGTTTGGTCATCTTTTTGAAGCCGCGATTGGTGCCGAAGCGATTCGTCAGCTTTTAAGTAAAATTGATTTAGAAAAAAGTATTATTAATCTTGAAGAGAAATTAAAAGATGCGGTTGAATCCAAGAAAGAGAAATTCATTAAGAGACTTAAGCTTTTAAAAAGTTTTAAAAATAATAATCTTAGACCGGAGTGGATGATTTTAAAAACTTTACCAGTTGTGCCACCCGATTTAAGACCGATGGTAGCGCTTGATGGCGGGCGCTTTGCCGCTTCAGATCTAAATGATTTATATCGTCGCGTAATCAATCGTAATAATCGTTTAAAACAATTAATTGATTTAAATGCTCCGGAAGTTATTTGTCGTAATGAAAAAAGAATGCTTCAGGAAGCCGTTGATGCTTTAATTGATAATTCTGCTCGTCACACTAAAACGGTCACCGCTTCCACTGGGCAAAAAAGACAACTTAAATCTTTAGCCGATACTTTAAAAGGTAAGCAAGGACGTTTTCGTCAGAACTTATTAGGTAAACGTGTTGATTACTCTGGACGTTCAGTTATTGTGGTTAACCCAAAACTAAATCTTGATCAATGTGGTTTACCGAAAATCATGGCTTTAGAATTATTTAAACCATTTATTATTGCTCAGCTAATTAAAAGAGAGATAGTACATAATGTGCGCTCGGCTTCTCGTTATATTGAAGCTGGTCATGATGAAGTTTGGGATATTTTAGAAGAAATTATTTTAGGCGCTTACGTTCTTCTAAATCGTGCTCCGACCTTACATCGTTTAGGTATCCAAGCTTTCCGTCCGGTTTTAATTGAAGGTAAGGCGATTCAAATTCATCCGCTTGTTTGTACGGCTTTTAATGCTGACTTTGATGGTGATCAAATGGCCGTTCATGTACCTTTAACCAAGGAGGCTAAAGCAGAAGCAGAAAATTTAATGCTTTCAACTCATAATCTTCTTAAACCAGCCACGGGAGATCCGATTATCGCTCCGACTCAAGATATTGTTTGGGGAACATACTATATTACTTTAATAGATAAAGATTTTGAAACCAGAAAAAAAGAAGAAACAAAACATTTCTATCACGAAGATGAAGCTTATTTGGCTTATGATAATAATTTTATAGATTTACATGAACCAATTTTTGTTAAGTATGAAGGAGAAATGTTAAAGACCACGGTCGGACGTTTAATTTTTAATTCAATTTTACCTCAAAAGCTCCGTTTCATTAATGAAGTTGTGGGCAAAGGTAAGTTAAAAGATTTAATTCGTGAATGTTTACGCATTTATAATGAAGAAGAAACCGTTAAGTTTATTGATGATTTAAAGAATCGCAGTTTTGCTTTTATTACTAAATCTGGTTTGTCTTGGGGCTTCGGCGATCTACCAAGTTTACCTGAAAAAGATCGTTTAATTGAGGAAGCTAATAAAAAAATTGATGTTATTAAAGAACAATATGAAGACGGTTTGTTAACTGAAAGTGAACGCTATTCTAAGGTACTAGAAGAATGGACTAATACTAAAGATAAAATTGCAACTATTTGTAAGAAGGGTCTGACTGACATTTTGCCGGTTTTCTCGATGATTGATTCGGGAGCGCGTGGTTCTTGGGCGCAGCCAGTGCAAATTTTAGGTATGAAAGGTTTAGTAACTTCTCCGTCTGGAGCAATTTTGGAATTACCGGTTAAAGGAAATTTCAAAAAAGGTTTTGGTGTACTTGAATATTTTATTTCCACTCATGGTGTACGTAAAGGTTTATCCGATACGGCTCTTCGAACCGCTAACGCCGGTTATTTAACCCGTCGTTTAGTTGATGTATCTCAAGACGTGATTGTTTCAACTGATGATTGTGGTGATAAAGAAGGAGTTATAATTACGCGCCAAGAAGCGGAAAAGGTTGGTGAAGATTTCTTCAAAAAAATTATTGGTCGTTATTTAGCTAAAGATATTAAAGATAAAAATAATAAAGTAATCCTTAAAGCCGGGGAAATAATTAATGAAGAAGCGATTGCTAATTTAAAAACCGCCCAAGTTGATCAGGCCTGTATCCGCTCAATTTTAAGCTGTAAAATCCATAAAGGAATTTGTGCTAAATGTTATGGTTGGGACTTGGCCTATAATCAACCGGTTAAGATTGGTTCGACAGTCGGAGTTATTGCCGCCCAATCAATTGGTGAACCTGGTACGCAGTTAACTATGAGAACTTTCCATAGTGGAGGTGTAGCTGGTCAAGATGATATTACCCAGGGTTTACCAAGAGTTGAAGAAATTTTTGAAGCGCGCAGTCCTAAGAAAAAAGCCTTAATTTCTAGCGTGGCGGGAAATATTAAAGTTCAATTTGCTCAAAAAACCATCCGCGATAAAGATGGTAATGAGATTTTGGTCGATAATCCACAGTCGAAAATTTTAAGTATTCATTATCGAGGTGAAGAAAGTGATAAATATTATTTTTCCGAAAAGATTAATGAAATCAAATTAGCTAGCGGCTTAATAGCTAAAGACAAAAAGAATTTAGAAATTAAAGTTCTAGTGAAAGATGGTGACAAAGTTTCTAAGAATGCTGACCTGTTTCAAGTTAATGGTGATTCAGTTAAGGCTAAAGATGCTGGTAAAGTTAAGGTAACTGAAAAATATGTCAGCATCACTAAAGAAGTCGAGAAAATTAAAGAATTTTCAATTTTGAAGGGAACTATGCTACTTGTTAATAATGGTGATACAGTTGAACGTGGCACCCAGCTTACCGAAGGTAGCTTAGATTTACGTGAACTTTATAAATTAAAAGGTCAGCTGGAAACACAAAAGTATATTATTAAGGAAATTCAATATGTGTATTCTTCTCAAGGCCAACCTTTAAATGATAAACACGTTGAAATTATTGCCCGACAGATGTTCTCTCGTTACTTCATTACCGAAGCAGGGGACACTAATCTATTACCAGGCGAAACAGTTGAAGACGAAGTTTTCTATCAAGCCAATAAAGATGTTAAAAACTTATCTAAAGGTGATCGTTTGCTTTTAGGTATTACCAAAGCATCTTTAACAACTGATAGCTTCTTATCCGCCGCTTCCTTCCAAGAAACTTCACGTGTCTTAATTGATGCCGCTGTTAATGGAAAAATTGATTATCTTGAAGGCTTAAAAGAAAATGTTATCATTGGTTGTCTAATTCCGGCGGGAACGGGTTATAAAGGCAAAAAACCACGCGCCGAATATGAGAAATAAATAAAATTTAGCTTATATTAAATATAAAAATACTCTCACTAACTAACAGTGGGAGTATTTTTTATTTTATGAGCACATTGTTTTTTTGGCCGGAATAACGTAAAATAAGAGGTATATGGCTTGTTTATTATTAAAGAAAATGACGCCTCAACAAAAAATGCGCCTGTTTTGGTTGTTGCTTATTTTTTTATTTATATCTTTATTTTTGTTTTTAAAAATCATTCCTTTTGGGCATATCAGCTACAGCAAAAATTATGATAGTTTTTGGCAGTCAGGCAAAGGATTTATCTATAATTTTACCCCAGTAGAAAGAGTCTCTAATGAAAGCGACTGGCCCCGCTTAATAGGTGACCCCGTTTATTTTTCCGTTTTTACGCCTCGTACTTTTACTGAAGCTAAACTAACTCTTAGTTATTACTCAAATTTGGCTGATAAGACACCAATTATTGAAGCCGGTGTTTTAGCTGATAAACAGGTTTGGCGTTATGATCTGCAGCCACTAAAAAATCAGATTTTAGATGATTTAAAAGATACTTGGTTTAAAGTTGAGAAGGATGGTTTGGTCTTACTGCAAAAAAATAAAAACTATGAAAGTATTGAACAATTTTTAACTGATTTGGAAAATAACGAATTAAAAGATTGTGTCAGTGGAATTACCACTTGTTTAGCGACTTATAATTATGATCCTAGTTATCAATTTAAGCTTGATCAAGTTAAAAATACAGCCAACAATATTAGTATTCCGCTTAAGGGCAATCACGTTCTTTGGCTTTACTTAAATGATGGCTATTGGCAATTTCAAGCTAGCTTTGTAGCGAGTTTAGAAGAGACAAGAAATGATCCTCTTAAATTAATTTTAACTAAGGATCAAGAAATAATAAAAGAAGTTGTTTTAGAAGGAGAAGCAGTTGATTGGCAGGCCCAGGATTTAAATGAGCTAAGCTTAGATGGTAATTTTTCAGCTGGCTTGTATAAATTAGAAATAAAAATTAGTGATGATGTGGTCATAAAAAATATTTATAGTTCTTCGGGACTAATGGTTTTCGCTCATAAATTTTGGCCAGTAAGTTATAACGAGAAGTTAAAAGTATTTACTGACGCTAGCTATTTGCAAGTGAAAGTACTGGATCCCGCTAATTTACAAGACATATCCTTCGCGGGTCAAAACTTTGCTGTCACCAGTCCCTACGAACAATTTGAATTTAAGGTTCAGGGCGATAATTTAAAAGAAATAATTATTGAGAAGGATGATCTCATTTTAGAAAATAACAGTATTTTTTCTTTGACCGCGGAAGATTATTTTAATCCCTTGATAAAAAAAGTAGATCGACACTTTTCTTTGGACTCTGATTTGAATTATATAATTTTTGATTATAAAACACCGCAATCTGATGTAAGGGACCAGCAACTAAATATTGCCTCAGCCGAATTCAGAACTAAAGGGTCTTATCGAGAAAAAGGGAAGTATAATTTTATGCTATCTATCCCAGGACTCAAGACTGAAAATGGAGAAGATGATTATTTAGCCATTAAAGAAATTAAAATTGAGTTTACCGGGCGGAGTTTGTGGCAAAAAATTTTTAAAATAGGTGATTAAATTAGGTGATTAAATAATGAAAACATTTTTTAAAACAATAAAACCTTTTATTTTCCAGGAATTATTTTATTTTTCCACTAGTCTTTATGTCGTGTTTTTAATAATGGAGATTATCGCCCCAAATATTATTTTAGTTTATTTTAATTTAAACTATTTATTTTTATTAATTATTTTTTCGGGCCTAATGTGCTTAAGAGATAATAACTAGTTAGCTTAACCTTTAATATATGAATTTAAAAAACTTTTTTTCACCCGCAGCGATAGCTGTCGTTGGCGCGTCACAAAATCCGAAAAAAGTTGGGCGGCAAGTTCTCGATAATATTATTTTGAGCGGTTATCAGGGCAATATTTACGCCATAAATTTAAAAGAAAAAGCGATTGCCTCTTTACCGACCTTTTCTGATTTAGGCAAACTGCCCATTAAAGATTGGTCAAGTTTACTAGTGATGATAGTTATTCCAGCCGCCTTTGTTTTAAAAGAAATTGAAAAATGTGGGCAATTAGGAATTAAGAATATTATCATTATCAGCGCTGGTTTTAAGGAAAGTGATGTTGAAGGCAAAAAGCGAGAAGAGGAACTCAAGCTTTTGATAAACAAATACAGCTTAAATATTTTGGGTCCCAATTGTCTTGGCTTTATCAATAATTTCAATCATTTTAATGCTAGTTTTTCTCACCGAGCTAATATTAATTCGAAAGTGGCTTTGATTTCTCAATCGGGAGCGATTGGTAGCTCAGTGCTTGATTGGCTAAAGGCGCAAAATTTAGGCTTGGGGTATTTTATTAGTTTAGGAAATAAGGCCGGTTTGAATGAAAATGATTTTCTTGAATATTTAAGTAAGGATAAAAATGTTGATTCGATTATTTTGTATTTAGAAGAAATGGCAGATGGTGAAAAATTCATGCAGATTGTTTCAAAAATAGCGCCTGAGAAAACTGTGGCTATTTTAAAAGCGGGAACAAGTGTAGGTGGTCAAGCTTTGGCTCAATCTCATACCGGCGCTTTAGCTGGTGAATCAATCGCTGCTAAAATTGGTCTAAAGCGAGCGGGAACAATTTTAATTGATAATCTTAACGATTTATTTAATTTAATTATTATTCTACGTTCACCGTTAGTAGTCAAAAATAAATTGAGTAATAAATTGCAAATTATTACTAATGCCGGTGGCTTAGCTGTTTTGTCAGCCGACGCCGCTGCGGAGCAGGGAATTAATCTAGTTAATAATTTAGACTTACTTGGTAATGCTAGCCCTGAGGATTATGAATTGGCCATTAAAAAATCACTTAGTGTCGATAAAGAAGCTAATGTTTTAATTTTACTTAGTCCTCAACTGGCCACTGAGCCCTTAAAAGTCGCCGAGGTGGTAGCAAAATTAGCTAAACAAAATCCTAAACGTTTAATCATGGCTTGCTTTTTAGGCGGTAAAACAATTGCTCCAGCGCGCGAGCACTTAATCAGCGAAGGTTTACCTTTCTTTTCTTATCCTGAAGGAGCGATTAAGGCCCTGGGTAGTTTAATAAAAAATGCTGCCTATTTATCTCAATTTACTCCTTATAATTTAATCAATCACGAATTAGCAGTGAAAACTGAAGAAAAAAAGGATTATGATTATTTAGATCTTTTTACGCTTTTAAGTAAATATAAAATAAATAGTGTTAAAACTAATAAGTATGATCCGTTTATTAAAGAAGAGTTAGTTTTTCCTCTGGTTTTAAAAGCAGTTGGACCGAATTTTATTCATAAAAGCGATAAAGAAGCGATTGTTTTAAATTTAAATAATTTTGCCGAGTTAAAAACCGCGGCCGAGAAATTACAACAAAAATATAAAACCGCTTTTTTAAATAAAAACAACTATTTAGTTACTCAGCCACAAATTAAAGATAAATTAGAATTGATTCTGGGTTTTAAACAAGACGCATCTTTTGGCCCCATCTTACTTTTTGGTTTAGGCGGTATTTACGCTGAGATATTAAAGGAAGTAAGATTAACGATTGCTGATTTAGATGAAACAAGAGCTCTGGAGTTTATTAAAGAATCAGTCTTCTTTCCAATTTTAAATGGTGCCCGCGGAGGGATTAAATATGATATTAATAAGCTAGCTAAAGTTTTAGTTAATTTTTCTCGTTTAGCTAATCAAGAAAGACAAATTAAAGAATTCGATATAAACCCTCTCTTTCTAACGCCTAAGGAAATTTTATCAGGTGATGTAAGAGCTTTTTAAAATAATTTTAGAATCATTGTATGTATCAAGACAAAAAAATTATTGTTGTCTTACCAGCTTATAACGCGGCCAATACTTTAGAAAAAACGATTAAAGATTTACCTATTATAGTTGATGAAACTATTTTGGTTGATGATAAAAGTAAAGACGATACGGTTTCTGTTGCTAAACGTTTAGGTCTTTCCGTTTTTGAACATGGAACAAATAAAGGTTACGGCGGTAATCAAAAAAGTTGTTACCGTTTAGCGCTAGAAAAAGGAGCAGACATTATTGTAATGATTCATCCTGATTATCAATATGATCCACGGCTCGTAAAATATTTTGCTGAATTTATTGCTGATGATTATTTTGATGTGATGTTAGGAACTAGAATCAGGAGTCGCCAGGAAGCTTTAGCCGGGGGAATGCCTAAGTATAAGTATTTTTCCAATCGAGCGCTCACTATATTTGAAAATTTAGTTAGTGGTCGTAATTTGTCTGAATGGCACACGGGAATGCGGGCTTACAAACGTGAGGTTTTAGAAAAAATTGATTGGCAAAAAAATTCGGATGATTTTGTTTTTGATAGTCAGATGTTGTTCAAAATTGTGGCCAAGGGTTATCGAATAGGCGAAATTCCTGTGCCGGTGCGTTATTTTAAAGAAGCTTCATCAATTAATTTTACGCGCAGTTTTAAATATGGTTTAGCCACTGTTTGGACCGGACTTAAATATTGGCTTGGTTTCTATAAATAATTTCTATGCCCCCTAAGCGACTACCTTATTATATTATTATCGTGATTGGTTTACTGCTATATGCTAGCACGATCTTTTTTGATTTTTCTTATTTAGATGATCAGGGTTTAATTTTAGAAAGTCAACCTATTATAAGTAATTTAGCCAATATTGGTCAAATTTTTACTGATGATGTCTTCTTTTCCAGCCAAAGTTTTTATTATCGCCCTTTATTAAATTTGTCATTAATGATAGATGCGCAAATTTCTGGTTTTCAGGCTTGGTTTTATCATTTAACTAATGTTTTCATTCATATTCTAGCAGCTTGTTTATTGTTTACTTTGTTAAAGCGATTAAATATTTCAAAAAAGCGATCTTTATTTTTATCACTGATTTTTTTAGTTCACCCTGTTTT
>Ga0172371_10014274_pt1 | contig 10252 bp, 9 predicted proteins | sample Lak12m_FD_114543 | JGI IMG/M metagenome (GOLD analysis project Ga0172371, IMG submission 114543) | Freshwater microbial communities from Kabuno Bay, South-Kivu, Congo - kab_022012_12m | ecosystem: Environmental > Aquatic > Freshwater > Lake | place: Democratic Republic of the Congo: South-Kivu... | reverse complement strand
TAATCCAGGATATTCTTTTTAACAGGGTCTCCAATGAAGTCACTGATGTTTTCAGAGTTGGCCTGCATTGCCTGCTGATTGGCTTCAATAATTTTATCATTCTGCAGTTTGATCCTCGATTTCTCGGTCAGGGTAAGGTGGGTGTCTTTGGGGTTGTATGCCTGAACCTTCTTCATTGGGGTGAGGCTCAGCATATACGGCTCCCGGTTTTGTGCCTGGGGATTGCCGATCAGGCATACAGCCACTGTACCTCCACCTTTTTCGTTTACGGCATTGAACAGGGTTTTGTAATCCTCTTCCGTAAGCTTGCGGATATCGCTTGTGCTTCCGCTGCGGTCGTCGCCGATTACCAGCAGGGTTTTGGTGTAGTTAATCTGAGAATCGGGCGGCTTATTGTTTTCAAAATGAGAGCGATTCTGGTTACACGAAAAATTCAGCGTTGCGACAATAAAAGTTATTGCCCACAGCAAAATGCTTTTTTTCATCTTTAAATGTTATGTTAAGAAAAACAGAATTCAATCATTCAACAATTGTTTGTACTCCTTCAACAAGCGGAGTATTTCATCCATTTTTACCTTATCGGGCCATTCATGTGAATCTTTTTTCGGTTCAATCTTTCCAAGAATATCTATGAACACACCTGCCAATTTTTCCCGCATCAGTGTTTGTTCCGCTGATATTCGCATATTACTTTCACGCTCCTGATTCTGCCTATAAAGTGTAGTATCGCGCTCTGCAATATCCTTTCGTTCATCAACAGCTGCTTTCCCCATCACTTGCTCATGATTGTATTTTGCCTGCTGATAATATAGAACAGTAATAGAAACGATTACAGCAATGGTTAAAAGAAATACACCAATCATGAATATGAGATAATACTGCGATTCACACCAATTTCCATTACCAATAATGTATTGCAATAATGGTATACTGGCAATTAACATCAGCAACGGAAAAAACAATAGGATATTAAATGTAAACATTAGGTTCTTCATACTTTAACAGTTAGAATTTAAAAAGTAAGGCGATGACATTACTACGATGGTAAACCCAACAATCAGAGCTATAATCCACCAGGCTCTTTTTCTGTTACCAGATTGCAACGACTTTACAACCCACAATAGCCCGACGGCAACAACGAAAATATTAATAAGAACTATTACTAGCAGCGGTGGAATATTTTTCTCATCAATACTTATCAGGTTCATCCCAAAGTAACCGGTAATAAATGTTGGCACTAAAAAGAGTGAGCCAATAATAGTAAGCAAACCAAGAAGTTGATTCTGTATTTTGTCATCAAGCAAAGTGGCATACTTGTGCAGTTCTTCAATTTCATCATCCAGATCTTTTACCTGTTCTTTCAAACGCATGCTTTCGGTCAATTTGTCGTACAACTCTATCCCCTGCTCCTGTGAAGTAATTTCGCGAAAATAAATTTGGTTTACAAACCGAATGTATTGCTTATAGAAACTGTCAATCATCTTTGCTAGTTTTTGATCACTTCGGTTCAGTGAACTCAGCCGGGTAACTTCGGCCGAAAACTTTAAAACCGAAGCACGCTGCACCAGCGCAAGTTCAACAATACGCACATACATCGACCTGAAATATGTAAGGAGTACGTTTTGGGCAATCCACCCTTCATCCGAAATGGCCATAAATGAGTAACGTGTTATGCCATACAATGTACCGTATTTTTGCCAGCGAGGATAAGTGTGTTCTTCGAGCAGTTTTTTTTGCATGCGGTCGTTCTGGCAGGTTGAAGTGCTGCTGTCGACATACGTATATTGATGCCATTCATCACTTCTTACAAACCTGTAATATTCTATGGGATTTTTTATTTTCTCACTAAGCGCATTGTTAAAATACCAGCACATAGTAAACATGCGGTCGTCAATCACCGGTGAAATTTGAAGGTTGGGATTAAGGTCTGTAATGAGATTGCGAATAAAGCGGGCCGGTTTCCAGTAGTCATCGATACCGAAGCTTTTAAAATCGTCAGTGTATCGCGATGCATCTCCCAAAAGGCCATAAATGGCTATACGATCGGCCAATTCGCTTCCTTTGGTAGCATCAACACCACTCTCTTGAGAAAGAAAAGGCGGAAATACCCTGCGACCGAATTGATTGATAGTTCTTATTTCGTGAAATTGTTTGTAATTGTGGTTCTCGAGATAAAAAACCAGCATACCGGTTCCGGTGGAGAATAAATCAAGCCCTATTGACTTCAGTTTTAGTTTATATACTTTATCAATACCAGCCTTTATGGCAATTTCATACTCTAATGAACCCAGATATGCCTCTTTTCTTTCAAAATGCCTTATTATAGCATTTTCTTTGGGTCCTGAGTCGTATAAGGCATTGTGCACAAATTTGTAAAAGAAGTTTTTTTCATTAAATAACTCCGTTTCATACCCCTGATTTTTGGGTTTGTACACATTCTCCCAGTTGCCACCCTTTACCCCTTCAATACTAGAAAGTTTAAACCTTTCATCAAATGGACTTTCGGAATTGATTTCCCATTGAAATGGAAAAATAAATACATGATAGCTATATAATCTCATAGTATTTTGGTAATAAAATTTATTAAATCGTTTTTAATCTGAAGCATTTCATCCAAAGAAAATCCATCTTTTGTCAATCCAAAAAATCCATCTGCACCGCCACCATAAAATGCTTTACTTTGATCTATAAGGAGCTGAAAGTGGCTTGATATCCTATCTATATGCTGACCGAAATATACAAAATAATTTTCTCGTACAACTAAAATATTTTTCACGGGATACAATCCATCTGTAATTACAGAAAATCTGGGTGTAAGCGCATTCACTTCCTTTATTCCGCATGGAAGCATAACTGTATAAAATTTAACAGATTGAATACCCAGCCTCTCATCCTCATCCGTAACCCCCTGGGCCCTGCGGTCGGCTTTGCGGATATCGTTAATCTCCTGCCGGGTTGCCCCCATCTTCTCCATTTCAGGAATATAACCGCGGTCATTGGCAGCTACCAGCTGCTGGTAATGGTTTAATTCAATATGCAGCAGCTCAGCAATTTGCTCTAGTGCTGAGGGCCGGTTGCTGTTTTCGTTGTGATGATCAATAGCCGTATATTGTGGTGGCCGGGCTACATCCTCGATAAGCTCAATACCAACAAAGTGGTCGGCAGGGTTAAACAAGCCGGCATACGCACTTAGTTTTGCTCCCCACTCAAGCCCACGGTCTTCAACACGATATCCATGCCCGAGCAGCAAATCGCGGATGGTCTGCATTTCCAGGTCGTAACCCCCAAGTAAAAACCGGTAATTACCCGCTTTAGTCGCGCACATATATCTCAGGCATAAAGTTGCGCTGAACATTTTCGGCTATCAGTTGGGCCACTTCCCTGCGGCTCATACCCAGAGCTTTGGTACCAACATCAAACAACAGTGCTATTTCGGTGCGGGCCAGCCTGTTATCGCTGTGGGCTATATTAATCATCATATTAAACATACTGTAGCGGTCGCCCGGGTTCATCTCTAAAATTTTTTCGATGGCTTCGCCAAACAGTTCGCCCACTTTGCCACTCTTAAATATCTGGTTCAGATATTCGGCAGGAAAAATGGTGTATCCCGACAAAATTCTGAGTATATTTTCATACTCATCTTCGTTCATTTTTTCGTCGATGTTGGCCATAATAATGCCGGCGGTGGCAATAAACTGCCGGCGGTACATATCGAGCGGGGTTGAACTGATAACCATGAGCGATTGTGTAAGTTCCTCTATGCTGCTGGCAAGGGCTTCATCGGCAACCGGCTTTTGCTCGTTGAGCAGCGAAGCGAAAAGTGCCGACCCGGCAAACAACTGTATGGCCTTTATGCGGATGGGATTAACCGGATGCGACATGAGGTTGCCTGCCCCGTTTTCGCGGAAACGCGCCAAAACTTCTTCATTTTGGCCAAGATATTCGTTAAAGTCAAAGCCAATGCGGGCAGCATTCAGCCCGCTTGATATTTTAAAGAAGCCCGATATGCAGGATTCCATGTCGGGATTGGCCAAAAAACCATAACGGTCGGCTGTAAGTTCGGCCAATTTATCCCATAAGGCAATTTTATGCTGCAGTAGTAACGGCACCCGCGATGGATCAGGGAATACAAAACGGATAAGCTTGCTTATATTGGCATTGCGGCTGATAATATGCCCGATCTCGTGTCCCACAACAAACCGCAATTCACGGTCGGTAAGCATCTCAACCAAACCTGAGTTAAGGTTAATAATGTGTGGCTGACCATCGTCGGTACTTGCTACAGCAAACGCATTGAGCTCAGGCGAATTGTTAATGTAAAACTCAACCGGCTCATTAAACTCTAGTGTTTCAATAACCTCCTGAAAAATGCCAAAAATACCGGGTGCCAGATTGGGCAAAGCCTTGAATGAATGCCCATCCAGAAAAGCCTGGTAGTTTAACTGGTTGCTTTCTATTTTTCCTTCTGAAAGGATATCATTTAAAATATCTCCTTCTAGGGTGCTGAACAGTTCGTCGCCAAGCTGCTTCTCAAGTGAAATACGGATTTCAGTACTAAACATTGCATATGTATTAAAAACATCCTATCATCATCACAAGGTAACATACACGATTCTTGTTAAAAGCCCCGGAATAACCCGGTTTAATATAGTAGTAATCAACAGTAACAGGTATTACCCAATCAAATATAAAAATTCCAACAATCTTACTGTTAGCGGCTTTTATTTATCGATAGTTAAAAGTACACATTTTTTTAACTTTCGATACAATTACATAAAAAATCGTATAATTTTGAATCATTCTTTATGACAGCGACGTTTGAATTTGTTATTTGAATATAATGTTGTCCGGTAAAATTATGAGATTACCTTTGGTGAGCTCTCTGCCTCTGGCGGATCGGTTCTTCGCCAACGCTCAGAATGACTTTGATTTGAATAGGTACATTAAATAGGGGGGCTTGGTTGCGTCTAAGCCGCAACCAAGTCCCCTATCTAGCACCCAACAACTTGTCATACTGAGTCCCGCACATGCGGGAAAGTGAAGCGAAGAACCTTATAAGCAATTCAACACTTTACCGGACAATAATGATTTGAATATAATTTACTGTTATGCTTTATCAATGAATAAACTATTATACTTCAATTGTAAATCGAACAGCGTGAAATCATTACAGAATTTTAAATACAAAAATAAGTAAGCCATGGAATATAGTGAAATTGCGCATCAGGCCAGCAATAACATGAAAACCCAAAAATATGCCCTTGCCCTGCCTTTGTATGAAGAGATTATAAGCAAATATAAGGAAAACTGCACCTCGTTCGAGTATTCATCGTACGCCTCGTGTTTGCTTAAACTCGATATGTATCAGCAGGCACTGGATGCAGCGCACGAGGGACTAATGAGTATTCCCGAATCAAAATACCTTAAAAGTACCTATACTTGGGCTATATATCACCTTTATATAAAGCCTGAACCAATAGCCAACAGAGCTATCTTTTTTAAAGCTGTAGATGCTATAATACAATTCAGTAAAAGCAATGATAAGTATAGTGCATTGCCGCTTACTATTTTTCAGGCCATCGATTTACTTGAAGAAGATTACGATAAAAATGCATCGCAAATCCTTAGCCTGGTGCAGCGTTTAAATCCTGTAATTTTGTCGAGAAAGCCCTATAGTTATCGCCTGCCCGATGGCAAACAAGTTACAATGGCATCTCATTTTGAAAAGTACTATGCTATTCGGGTTAAGGCTCTATATGAGAACCAACTTTTTGAGCAATGTATCGCCCTTGCCAATGAGGTGTCGGGAACGCTTACCAGGTTTCATCACCACAACGACCTATGGATAACCCGTCTAAAAGCACTGGCACAATTCAGGCTTGGGCTATACAACGAATGTATAGCCGGATTAACAGCCGTTTTATCGAAAAAGCCGGAGTGGTTTATCCGAAAAGAAATTGCCGAAGTGTATATGGCAACCGGTAATTATACAGAAGCTGCCAACCAGGCTTTAATAGCCATGCAGGCTCCGGGGGATCCGTTGATGAAACTTAACCTGTATTTGTTGCTGGCTCGCACTTATGCCCATGAAAAAAGAAGCCGCGAAGCCAGCCTGCTTGCAGCGTATGTTAACCTGTTGCGGCGGTCAAAAAGCTGGCCCGACGATGTTGAGGCCACCCAAATTATTGAGCATAACGCTCAGGCAGGTTACACCTTGCCCGACATGGAAACTGCCAGCCAACAGTTGAAAGAACTGATAAAGGCGCAGGCCAACAATATTCCGCGCATTGAAGGTAAAATTGATTTTTTGCTGCCACATGGCAAGGCAGGATTTATTACAGGCAAAGATGGTAAAAATTACTATTTTAGCCTGCGCGATGTAACATCAGGCAGAAACGCTGCAGCACCCGGAATAAGGGTTACCTTTATTACTGTGCTTAGCTATGATCCGGTAAAACAAAAGCCTTCAGTAAAGGCCATCAACATACAGGCAATTATTTAATAACCACCTGCCCGATTTGTAAACGATAAAAAATATATTATTGCATTATTGAAACATACACCTGATGAAGAAACTACGCTTGTTGCATGTTGTATTTAATACCAGCATTGAGGCACATGAAATTGCTGCATTCAGGGGCGCAATTGTCGAAAAGGTAGGACCCGAGCATATTTTATTCCATAATCACCTTACCGATACTGAATTTATTCAGAACTACCCCCTGATTCAGTACAAACGTGTTGGGCGAAAGCCCTCAATACTGTGCCTTGAGCAGGGCGTAGACGAAATGTACCGCTTTTTTGTAAACAAGGAATGGAATATGAAAATGGCCGGCCGCGAGCTTAACATGAGTGTGAGCAGCCTCAACCTGAAAGAATACACCCTGCGCATTACCCGCGATATGCTCAAATACCGCATTAGCAACTGGCTGGCCCTTAACCGGGATAATTATGCTGAATTTGACACCATTAATGCGCTCACCGAACGTATAGCCCGCCTCGAACAAATTCTTACAGGCAATATACTTTCGTTTGCCAAAGGGATTAACTGGCATATCGATGAGCAAATAGTGCTGAAACTAAACGACATTTCGAAACCCAAAATTCTCAGCTACAAGGGTGTGGGCCTTACCGGGTTCGATGCCGAATTTACGGCCAATATCTTTTTGCCCAATTACCTTGGGCTGGGCAAGGGGGTTAGCCACGGGTTTGGTACCATTAAGCAATTACCGGCAAACGACTGACTCCTCAACGCGTTTAGCCTAATACAAATAATCAGAATGTGTAAAACCTTTTCAGGAGGTTACACTAAGATCAGCGAAAATTGATTGCTGAAACTGATTTGCTGAATATTTCGCCCAGATATAGTGTTCACTTAGCTTCGCTCAAACATACGCGCGAGAGACTGGGCATACAAATCGATATGAACCAGGCGGCTGCGGTCGCTGCCATTCATTTTGATAACTTCGCTCAAATAATCATTAAACGACTGAATAAGAATGCGTTTACCGCTGTTTTCGAGCCAATAGCTCCCATCTTCGCGCACCGTATAGCTATCGGGTTTAAACACCTGCTGCGAGGCCAACCCTATTACCACATAATCGGCCCACACCCTGTAACGTTCAATCACATCGTACACCAGCACAGGCCGGTTATATTCGTCGCGGTGCATAATGCCTATATAGGGGTCGATGCCGGCGCGTATGAGCGCACCCTCAACCTTTCCATATAAAATGCCATAGGTGTAGTTTAGCAACATATTAAATATATTGGTTGCCGGATTTTGCGACCGCTTGGTAAATTGCAGCGCAACAGGCAGGCAGGCCGATACCACCGCGAAATATAGTTTTGAAGCGGATCCTTCCCATCCCCTGAATGCCGGGAGTAAATCGGCAAGCCGCTCACCTTCAGCCTTTCTAACCTTATCGGCCACAACCTGTATGCGGTCGATGCTGCGTTGCCGCAATGCATCAAAACCCTTTTCTGACGATCCAACCGACAACAACACCGCTATCTGGTTTTCAATTTTTTCAATAATAACCTCTTTAAGCCAGGCAATGGCTTCGGGTTTTTCGGTAAAGGCAAGCTGTTTGCGCCGTATGGTTGATACCGACCCGTATTTTACACTCCATATCCTGCCCGAGGGTTTGCCGGTAGCATCAATAAAAAGCACCTCAATTTCGCGATCAATGGCCAGCAGGGCGGCATCAGAACTTATACGTGCCCCGCGACTAATCATTATGCTGCGCAACTTATCCGGATCAATCATCTGGCGACCATCGGCGTGGATAACCACAAACATTTGATTTTCAACCTGCAGCGAAGTGCCAAACGTATTAAGTACCAAATCCATAATGATGGTTTAAAATGTAAAACAAGCTCTAATAATCAATCAGGTTTCAATAAGTTCCATTACTATGTTATATACAATATCATTCAAGCCGGCCGAGCATAAAGTTTTGGTCGATTTTACCACCGAGAATCCACGTTTACCAAAAAATACATTCAGCTCGGCTATATGCTCCCCGGCTTTAAATTCAAACTGCTTGCCATACTGTATTTCCTGGCACTGCGAGAGTTCAATGCCAACCTCATTACATCTGGCGCGAATTTCAACCTCAAGTTTCTCAACCTTTTCGGGAACGTAAAAGCTGCGTTTCCGGCCGCGGGGTTTGTATGCTGGATTTAGTTTCTTACGTATAGCCAGCAGAGTTTCGTCGGGCAGTGGGTCTTCCACAGGTGTATCTGGCTTATCATCAAGCTGTGCTTGCTTAAATTCCGATTCAAGCTGTTTGCCCAGTTCAATGGCTTCATCTACCTCGAGCGACGATTCAAAATTTATCCAGTCGGCTACATTCACCGTTGTATAAAGCGGATTGTACCACGCCAACGGATCGTAACATAAAAAGGTGGCCCTTGTAACATCGCTTGTTTTTTATCGATAACCTGCTGCAATCCCAACATGCGGGCAAATTCAACAGCAAAAAGTTTATAAAATACCGAAAATTTGCCATAATCCTTAATGGGCTCACTCAGTACCAGCAATACTTTTAATCCGTCGCCACCCGGCGATGTAAAAATAAGTGCCGCGCGATCGTCGCCTTGAATACGCTTTTTCAGCGTCTCAGGATCGGTTTGCTTTTCGCTTAAATGATCAAAATCAAGCACAAACGATTCAATCGATGAAAAGTTCTCTGTTTTGCGCACCGGGGGCGAAAATACACCACAGGTAAGGTAAGGCAGCTGCCGCTTCAAATTCGAATAGGCTTTGGGGTCGATGCCTCCAACACGTCGCAATTGCGCGGTAAGACGGTCGAGCCCACCTTCGCCGGTATTAATTTTTGTGTAAATCTGCAATAAATCGGTAACTGCCAGTGTATCGGAGCTTGCCGAAATAAGGTTATAACCTATCATCAGCGGTATATTCATAGCTATAATTGATTTGGGTATCGGTTTGTTTAACTATGCTTCAATATTACACCATTTAATTTGATTAACAATTGATGGCGTTAATTTTTTAAACACTGCCTATGCTGCTGAATGTTGTTTTATTATCTTTACTACAATCCATTAATGCAATCCTTGACTCAAGCTGCAAAAAATACAGGTGCGGGGATACTGTTAACTAAAGGGATGATATAAATATGGGTCCGCGACCTTGTTGCGGAGTAAGCGCATCCACCTGAGCTATATAAAGCAACCAAGTATAATGTATCGAGTTACCACCTAAAAAGTATAGTTGAACCACCCGGAATATATGGAGCAACTACCCAAAATGTATGGATCAACCACCTGTAAAGTATCGATCAACCAGCTGTAATGTATGGCGTGTTGGTTTGATTTTTGGGGTAAAATGCTGCGCAATTGCAGTTGCCACAGGCAATAGACATAATAATCATGGTTTCACTAATACAGGGGTTCACTTTTAACCAGTTTACAGGTTGACATTGCAACCAAAGTGATACGTTATTAAAGCTAACTGCGATGAAATTAGGTAGTTACCAAAAAGCAGCAGTATAATCTACCTAACGGTAAAATAGCTATCTTTAAGGCAAATCGACCTTAGATTATGACCCGCAAAAAAAAGGAAAAACCATCGTTTGTTGAAGTTATCAGGTTGATACGCAAGGCCGGGCTGCGCGAAGGCATGCCGCTGCGGGCGGGCAATATAGATGAAATGCCGGTTGAAAACCTGAACGAGCGCATCAGGCAACTCTTAAACATATATGAAGTAAGCAAAAAATCGAAGGAT
>Ga0172371_10014273_pt1 | contig 10253 bp, 6 predicted proteins | sample Lak12m_FD_114543 | JGI IMG/M metagenome (GOLD analysis project Ga0172371, IMG submission 114543) | Freshwater microbial communities from Kabuno Bay, South-Kivu, Congo - kab_022012_12m | ecosystem: Environmental > Aquatic > Freshwater > Lake | place: Democratic Republic of the Congo: South-Kivu... | reverse complement strand
TGTTATAAGCTACAAAAAAACTGAGTACGAACAAGTAGTCGATTTATCTGAAGAAAGCACCCACGATTGGCGTAAACTAATAGAAGATGACGAAAAAAACTATAAGAAACGTAAATAAGAAATAATGTTTAACCCAAATTATACATAGGTAGGAAAAATAGAGCTACTAAAAAAAATCGAAAAATAAACCACGATGAAAGAACATAAAAAAGAAATATTAAATAGACTAGGAAGCCGATATTTATTACTTCTCCAATTAGTTCTTTATAATTTATATTTACTACACAAAAATATTGAAATTCAGTATGTACATTTGCAAGCAACTCAAACTATAGCAACAATCAAAGCTTTGCCAAAGAACTTTAATTTAAAACCAGCAAATTAATTGAATGAAAAGTGGAAAGATTACATACGGACAGAAACCTATTGAATATTATTGGGACTTAAAAAAATTTAAACCAACTGCTGAACAGAAGGAAGCTATTATGCATATTGATGGTCCTCTATTTCTAACTGCCGGTCCTGGTTCCGGTAAAACACGTGTACTTTTGTGGAGAACTGTAAATTTAATTGTTTACAATAATGTCCAGCCAAGTGAAATATTTTTAAGCACGTTTACCGAAAAAGCGTCCTTACAACTCAAAGAAGGACTTAAGTCTCTTTTAGCTTTAGTTTCAAATGATAATGGAAAAGTTTACGACTTATCTGAAATGTCGTTGGGTACGGTTCATTCCATTTGCCAATCAATTCTAAAAGATAGACGGTTCTCAGATAGTCTCGAGAGAAAACATCCGCCAATTATAATGGATGAATTGTCGCAATATTTCTATATCTACAAAAGAAAATTTTGGAATAATTTAATCGAAACTGTTGAGTTTGAGAATGAAGAAACGGCACAAAGAACCATTAATACCTACTTATCCGATAGCGATTCTTCTTCAAGACATAAAGCTGTACTAAATTGTATTTCTCTTTTCAATCGTTTTTCAGAAGAAAATTTTAAGCCTGATTCAGAAAATTATAAGGACTGGAATTTAGATGCGCTTATCAAAATGTATAAACACTATAAGTTATCTCTTAAGTCCAATGAAAAGTCTCAATACTCTGATCTATCCTTACTGCAACAATTTGCATTTGAAACTATTCAAAAATATCCTGCTTCAAAAAGTATTTACAAACATATCATAATTGACGAATACCAAGACACAAACTCAATTCAGGAAAAAATATTCTTTATGCTTGCAATCGGACATAAAAATATATGTGTTGTAGGCGACGACGACCAAGCATTGTATCGTTTTAGGGGCGCTTCTGTTGAAAATCTTGTTGAATTTGAAAACCGATGCAATAAATACTTAAAAGCTAAACCAAAAAGGATAGACCTTGTTACTAATTTTCGTTCAAAGGATAATATTGTTAAATTATACACAAATTTTATAACAAAAGTTGACTGGAAGAAAAAGGAGAGTAATGATTATTATCGTATTCATGATAAAAAAATTGTTGCATTTAGTAAGGATAAAAATATTACAGTTCTTGTTTCTGAAAAAGCGAAAGCAGAAAATGTTTACATTGAAATTACACAATTTATCAAGGAATTAAAAGCTCAGAAAAAAATATCAGATTACAATCAAGTGGCACTAATTTTTCCATCTATGCGTTCATCTTTCGCACCCAGTGGAATGAGCACGAGGGTTGAAGGTTTTGTAAAAGCGTTTAATAAATTGGGAATTCCATATTACGCTCCGCGTGCCAAACGTTTTCTCGATAATGATGAATCGGTGGTTTTATTTGGTTTATTTTTAAAAGTGTTTGGACGACCGCATTATGATTCACCAAGCGGTGGCTTAAAGAATTTTATGTTCTGGACATTTAAATGTGAAGGTGAAGCAGCAAAAGTAATAAAAGCAGATAGCCAATTAGATGAATATCTTACCGACAGGGCAAATGAATTGAATACTATCTTAAATGATTATAATGTTTTATTAGAATACATCAAAAAGAAAAGAATAAATATAGATACTCCCTGCGACGCCAAAATCTCTCGTGAATTATCAACCGTTTACGGCATTTCCTCAAAAGCTCAAAAATCATTAAGCGGCTTTTTCTTTCTGAACATTCTCGAACAAAGAAGTAAAACAAATAACCCATTTAGTGTTGAATATGTTATCAATAGAGCTACTTCCGTTGACTGGTCAGTGCTCGACTTGTTTTACCAATTACTCGGCTTTTCTCATTTTCGTAATATGATAAAATTAGCCGAAGATGGTACCGATGAAGGCCCAATCTGCAATCTTGGTCTTATTTCACAATATTTGGCACGTTTTCTCGACGAACATTCAACGGTTATCACTGCTCGCTTTCTAAGTGATGATAAGTTTAAGCACACCTTGTTTACTTCTTACCTGTATGCATTGTATCGCTTGCAGGAATCGGAGTTTGAAGATGCAGAAGACCCTTTCCCGAAAGGAAGGGTGCCCTTTATCACCATTCACCAGTCGAAAGGACTTGAATTTCCGGTGGTAGTTTTGGGCAGCATTTACAAAGAAGCAAAACCCCCTTCAAAGGTTGAAACCATTATTCGTGAATTAGTACCCGATAAGGACGGTGAACCTCTTGACAAAATAAGTACTTTTGATAATATGAGAATGTTTTACGTTGCATTGTCGAGGGCGCAAAATCTGGTTGTTTTACCAAGATATACACACGGCAAAGCAGCAAACGAAGAATTTAAAATTTTGTTTGGAGAAAACACTTATAACGAAATAAAAGATTTTGATATCAGTACCTTAACTGCGCATACCGAAACCAAAGAAGACCTCGGTAAAACCTATTCTTACACCGGCGATTATCTGAGTTACCTGAAATGCCCGCGCAATTACATGTTTTTCAAGAAATATGGTTTTGTTCCTTCACGCTCCCAAACGATGTTCTTTGGAAGTCTTGTCCATCAAACCATCGAAGATTTGCATTATTATCTGATTAACCAAAAACAAAACAACAAACCATGACAAATAATGCTGAAATAGAAAACAAAATTGCTGAGTTTTTTGAAGAAAACTACGAGATGCTCCGTATGGAAGGTGGACACTCACTTACCGAAGCTGTGCGCGAAACGGCCAAACAGCAGGTTATTATGTACTGGCGTAAACTTTCGGAAATTGCCAATAAGGTAACACAAACCGAAGTAAAACTCAATCTCCCGAATCAGGTTACGCCAAATGGCAAAAACTTTACCATTGAAGGAATTGTGGATATTGTGAAAGAGAGCTACGATACCTGGATGTACGACATCAAAACACACGATTTAGAATATGTGAAACAAAACAAAGAACTATACGAAAAGCAACTCAACGTATATGCTTACATCTGGCAAACTCTTCAGAGAAATCATCTCGACCATACCGCCATTATTTCTACTTCTATTCCCGATAGTTTAAAAAACGCTATACAGCAAAATAACCAGCAAGCCATTGATACCGAAATGAAACGCTGGAACCCTGTTGTAACTCTCGATTTTGGTCAATCCAAAGTGGACGAAACCATTGCCGATTTTGCCCGCATTGTTGACTGCATCGAAAATCATGAATTTGCACCACCGCCAGTGGAAGTTTTGAAAGACAAAGTGCCCGGTGCCCAAACCCACGAGCAATTCGGAACTCGTGTATGCCGCAACTGCGATGCACGTTTTTCCTGCGATGCTTTCCGTGAGTTTGCCATGGAAAAAAGCGGCAAACTGAAAGCCAATTTCCAGAAATACTACAACGACTGGGGAACTCCTGCCGACCAAGAAGAATGGCTAAATGCAGGACTAAACAACATCAATTTGCCAGAAATAACCGATTTTACAGAATTTTAATATAAGAAAAGATATGCCACACCAACGATTAAAACCAAATTTTACTTTTGATGAAGAACGCCTAAAACAATTGCAACAGATAGCCCCCGAAGCTTTTGCCGATAACCAAATAAACTGGGACACACTCAAAGAAGCACTGGGCGAATACCTCGAAGACGACGGCCCCGATGCCGAACACTTTGGACTCTTTTGGCCCGGTAAAAAACAAGCACGCAAAATGGCAGCAACGCCGAGCAAAGGCACTTTAGTTCCTGTGTATGGCGAAGGGCTTAAAGCCGACGGCACACCCGACACCGATGGAAACAACAATTCCCGCAATATTTTTATTGAAGGCGAAAACCTCGAAGTGCTTAAAATTCTCCAAAAAAGCTATGCCGGACGAATTAAGATGATTTATATTGACCCGCCTTACAACACCGGAAACGACTTTGTGTATGAGGACAACTTTAAAGAACCCCTGCAGGAATACCTGCGCCGCACCGGGCAGTTAGACGAAGAAGGCAAGCCCCTTACCACCAACACCCGCGCCGATGGTCGCTTCCATTCCAAATGGCTGAGCATGATGTACCCGCGCTTACGGTTGGCCCGTAATCTTTTACGTGATGATGGGGTGATCTTTGTGAGTATTGATGATAATGAGGTGCATCATTTGAGAAGCTTATTAAACGAAATAATGGGTGAAGAAAATTATGAAGCTAATATTATCCCAATAGTTAATCCGGGCGGTAGAGACTATAAACAAATTGCTGTTACTAACGAATATATTTTAGTTTTCTCTAAATCTGATTCATCTGAGTTTAATGAACTACCTAAAGAAACAGACTTTCAATTTAATGATAGTAAAGGAGGTTATAATTTGCGGGAATTAAGAAATAGAAATCCTAAATTTCATAGCGGTAATCGTCCAAACTTATTTTATTCGTTCTATGTCAATCCAAATATTTGTCTAAATGGTTATTGTAGTGTAAGTATGACTAGTAATAGTGATTATAATATCGAAGTAAAACCATATAACAGCGAAGGCAAAGAGAGTGTTTGGCGATGGGGTAAGGAAAAAGCTTCTAAAAACATTATTATTTCTGATATTGATAAAAGTCAAATAGTTGCTAAGCAGAAAAGCGATGGCAACTGGAATATTTATGAAAAAAATCGCAGAGATACAACAAAAGCTAAATCTGTATGGGATGACACAGCAATGAGAACTGAAAATGGAACAAGGTCATTCCGTGAATTATTTAATGTTTCATTATTTGATCACCCTAAATCTGTTGATTTGATTAAAAGATGTGTGCAAATTGGAAGTTCAGCAAATGATATTATTCTTGATTTTTTTGGAGGTTCTGGCACAACTGCACAAGCAGTATTGGAATTAAATGAAGAAGATGGGGATGAAAGAAAATTTATACTTGTGCAAATGCCTGAACAGTTAAATGAGAAAAGCGAGGGTCATAAAGCTGGCTATAATAATATTGCAGATATTGCCAAGGAGCGTATTAGGCTTGTTGTAAAAAATAAAACTGATAAGAAATCTAACCAAGATAGAGGTTTTATTACATTAAAGCTACAAACTTCCCATTACAAATCCTGGCAAAACTACCAGGGCAACGACCTGCAGAAGTTGGAGCTACAATTTGAGGAGTTTGCCACGCCACTGGTGGATGGCTGGAAAGAAGAAAACCTACTAACGGAGATAATATTGACGGAGGGCTTTCCGCTCGATAGTACTGTTGAGGAGGTAAAGAACATTAAGACCAATAAAATCAAACAGGTTACTTCCAGTTTTCATGAACACCGCCTGCTAGTTTGCCTGGATAAGAAAATTGCCTATGCCACCATTCAGTCGCTCAAGCTTTCCGGCGAGGATGTGTTCATTTGCCTGGACAGCGCCATTACCGATCAGGACAAGGTGCGTCTTGCCGATAAGGGAATGATTAAAACGATCTGATGCCATGGCAAAAAAACGAGAAAATAAAGATAGCAACCCGGAAAAACAAGCCCTTCTTCAAAAACTAAAGGAATTGATTGAAGATGCTCGGAAGGCGGTTGTCCGGCACATTGACAATACTATGACTCTAACTTACTTTATAGTCGGTCGTTATATTGTTGAAGATGAACAACAGGGAAAACAAAGGGCAGAATATGCCGATGAAACAATAAAGTATTTGGCACAAGAACTTACCAGGCAGTTTGGGAAAGGATTTTCTGCCAGGAATCTTGCTTCAATGAAGAAATTCTATCGCACTTATCAGTTACGTTTAGGTTCGGAACCAATTTTGCAGACAGTGTCTGCAAAATCACATATCCGAACAACCATAGAAATTTTGCAGACAGTGTCTGCGAAATTCAGCAAACCGTTTTTGTTATCATGGTCGCATTATCAGTTACTTTGTCGTATTGAAAATGAGGAAGAACGAAATTTTTACGAAATTGAATCGGCACAGAACAACTGGAGTTTTCGGGAATTGGAAAGGCAGTTCAGCAGTTCGCTATACGAACGCCTTGCGCTGAACCGTAATAAAAAGCAAATCAAAGAGCTTTCAAAAACCGGTCAGCTTATTACATCGCCATCTGATGCTATCAAAGACCCTTTGGTGCTAGAATTTTTAGGATTAAAAGAAGATTCATCTTATTCCGAAAGCGAGCTTGAAGGAGCCATCATCAATAAGCTTGAGCAATTCCTACTCGAAATAGGAAAGGGCTTTTTGTTCGTTGGCAGGCAGGTACGCATCAGCTTTGAAGAAGAGCATTTCTTTATTGATTTGGTATTGTACAACCGTTTGCTGAAATGCTTCGTCATTATTGACCTGAAAATAGGCAAACTAAAACATCAGGATATTGGCCAGATGCAGATGTATGTGAACTATTACGACCGCATGGTAAAAGCCACTGACGAAAATAAAACCATTGGAATTATTATATGTAAAGATAAAAAAGATGCTGTTGTTGAAATGACGCTGCCGAAGGATAACAAACAAATATTTTCTAGCAAATATCAATTGTACCTTCCTTCAAAAGAAGAACTCAAAGCATTACTTAAAAGTGAGCAACAATAATTTATAACAAACCATGAGCAAGAAAATAAAATTCCAATTTGAAGAAAACCAGCCACATCAAATTTCAGCCATCGAAAGTGTTGTCAATCTGTTCGACGGTTTGTCGCATCAGTCAGATGAATATGTAATGGTGGGTGACGATACCATTGCCAACATGCCTCTTTACATGCTGCTTGAAGACAACTGGCTTTTGGGCAACCTCAATGCTGTGCAGCGTAACAACAATTTGCCCGAAAATATTGCCTTAGACGTCGATGATGGTTTTATTTTAGATGGTCTCGAAGCTGTTTCGGTGCGTTATCCTGTTTTTACCATCGAAATGGAAACAGGTACAGGTAAAACCTATGTTTATTTGCGTACCATTCACGAGTTAAAAAAGCATTACGGCTTCCGTAAATTTGTTATTGTAGTACCCAGTATAGCTATTTATGAAGGAACTATCAAAACATTCGAAATTACCAAATCGCATTTCAACAAGCTTTATGGCAATGAAACAGTGCATTTAACCAAATACGATGGTCAGCAGATAAGCAAGTTGCGAGGTTTTGCAGGTTCACAATTTACAGAAATTTTAATAATTACTATCGATTCGTTCAATAAAGTCAGTAACATCATTTTCAAGGCAACAGAAAAACTGCCAGGTACCAAACGCCCTTATCATTACATTCAGGAAACAAGGCCCATTTTAATTTTAGATGAATCGCAGAACTATCGAAGTGCTCTATCACGAAAGGCATTACGAACTTTAAATCCTTTGTTTGCGATTAATTATAGCGCAACACCTATTGATAAACCAAACCTAATAAACCGCTTAAGTCCTATTGATGCCTTCAAAATGAATCTGGTAAAAAAAATTGAAGTGTTTGGTATTACCGAAGAGAATAATATAAATAGCAGGCAACTGCAATTAGTGTTGGAGTCTATTAATTCATCAAGTTATATTTGGTCAGCAAAAGCAAGGGTGCTGGTAAACGAAAAAGGTTTTTTAAGGGAACAAACAATTGTTTTAATCAAAGGCGACAATCTTTTTGAAAAAACCAAAAACGAAAATTATAAAGGATGGATTGTAAAAGAAATTGATAAAGGCAATAATATTATCAAATTCACAAATGAGGAACAACTTACCTTAAACGAACCAGGAGAAACCACGCTTTCAAAACAGGAAATTTTTAGGGTTCAAATATCTGAAACCATCCGCTATCACGTCCACAAGCAAAAGGAATTGCTCGATAGTGGCATTAAAGTATTATCCTTGTTTTTCATTGATAAAGTTTCTAATTACATAGATGATGATGCCATCATTCCAAAGCTTTTCGATAAAGAATTTGAAAAGTATAAAAAAGACTGTCCGTATTACGAAAAACTGAAAGCATCTGAAGTTAGGGAAGCATATTTTGCCCAGAAAAAAAACAAAAAAGGAGAAACAGAATTTTTCGACACCAACATTGTTGAAACAAAGAAAACGAAGGAAGAAAAAGAACTCGAAAAAGCGGCTTATGAACTAATCATGAAAAATAAAGAGCGGCTTCTTTCCTTCGATGAAAAAGTATCTTTCATTTTTGCACATTCTGCGCTGAAAGAAGGTTGGGACAACCCCAATGTTTTTCAGATTTGTACGCTGAATAATACGGTTTCTGAGAATAAGAAGCGTCAGGAAATTGGTCGTGGCTTGCGTTTGCCGGTTGACCAAAATGGAGTCAGGATTACCGATGAAACCGTAAATATTCTAACGGTAGTCGCAAATGAAAGCTATCGTTCGTATGTTGAAGGTCTGCAAAAAGAATATGTAGAATCGGGTGATACACCACCACCGGCTCCATCAGATGCAAAGAAATCTATTGCAAAGAGGAACGATAAAATTTTTAATAGCAAAGATTTTCAGGAGTTCTGGAAAAAACTTTGTTCCCGCACTTCTTACTCGATTAATATTGATTCTGTACAGTTGATAACCGATTGTATCACATTGCTTAATCAGCAACAGTTTCCCGAACCACAAATCATTATTGAAAAAGGAAAATTTATAATAACCGAAGTAAAACTCGAATTAAAAGATGTAAAAGCGAAATTGGCGAAAATAAATGTCAGTATTACCGATACGGATAACAGTGTTTCAACTTTTGAAAGATGGTTTGGTGTTGGTTCCGATTTGTATAAACTTTCGAAGAATGAAAAACTGAAAGGATTTAAAGTAGTTGAAATAATTGGAAATGGTGAAAATGCTACGGTAATTTTTGGTGACAAAGGAAAGTTAACACGGTTGGAACCCATAATTTTTTCAACTGAAAAGAGTTTGCTAACTTCACCACGAACTGTTCAGGAATCGCAAACAACCTATCCGGTATTTAATCTGATTGATAGGACAATAAAGGAAACCCAACTGACAAGGCCAACTGTATTGAAAATTTTTTCCGGAATGAGAGAAGATAAGAAAAAATACATTTTTAAAAACCCGGAATCTTTCTCAGCTATTTTTATTACTACTATTTATAATAAATTAGCAAATCATGTTGCTAAAAGAATAGAGTACTCTCTTGAAAAGGGGCTTGAAGAATATAATGATGAAAAAATTTTCCCGAAAACTAAAAAATATCCTCAGAAGGAATTGATTGAAGCTACAGCAAATTCGCTTTACGATGTAATACAGGTGGACTCGGATGTAGAACGCAGATTTGTTGAGAACCGTTTGAAAATAGATGATGTTGATGGAAATATTATCGCTTATTTCAAATTTCCGAATTCTTTTAAAATCCATATGCCTAAAATAATCGGCAATTATGTTCCAGACTGGGGAGTTATCAGAATAGATGAATCAGGAAAATACAAACTACAACTGGTAAGGGAAACTAAAGGAACAATGAATCCGAATTTGTTGCAGTTCCCTTCAGAAAAACGAAAAATTGATTGTGCAAAAAAACATTTTAAGACCATCGAAATTGATTATAGGCAAATTGATGATAAAATTTCAAATTGGTGGTTAACAAATAAACCATGATTTAAAGCACATTTAAATAATTAATCATTCAACTTTGCTGTATCCTTTCCTAATTTTGGGTTATATAAAAATACAATTATTAGCATACTTCGAATTACACTTTTTATCTTTAATAATTCTGCTATATTTTAATTGAGGTAAATTATTCATTTACTATCATATATATTATTGTAAAAATATATAATATATATATATTAAAGAGTTTATTATTTTATAACTTAAATACCTTGAAATAAAAATATTTGTAATTTTTTTGTTAAAATAATTTTGTAATTATTTTTTTATTACATTTGTTATCACATTTAACAATTAAATTAAAAAAAATAATTATCATGAAAACAAAATTAAC
>Ga0172371_10014271_pt1 | contig 10254 bp, 9 predicted proteins | sample Lak12m_FD_114543 | JGI IMG/M metagenome (GOLD analysis project Ga0172371, IMG submission 114543) | Freshwater microbial communities from Kabuno Bay, South-Kivu, Congo - kab_022012_12m | ecosystem: Environmental > Aquatic > Freshwater > Lake | place: Democratic Republic of the Congo: South-Kivu... | reverse complement strand
GATATATTGAATACAAGAATGTGAACTAAATCCATAATGATGAACTGAATACGAACCATCAAATAACAAAAAGGAATAACGAAAATGCCAAGTTTAGTAAAACGCATGGGCGCAGAGTTCTTCGGAACTTTCTGGCTGGTTCTGGGTGGCTGCGGTTCGGCTGTTTTAGCTGCTGCCTTTCCCAATGTGGGGATAGGCCTTTTAGGCGTGTCTCTGGCTTTCGGTTTAACGGTGCTTACCATGGCTTATGCCCTTGGGCACATTTCCGGTTGCCACCTCAATCCCGCAGTGTCCTTTGGACTTTGGGCCGGGGGCAGATTTCCCGGTAAAGACCTTGTTCCCTATATCATAGCTCAGGTTTTGGGCGGAATGGTAGGGGGCGGTGTGCTATTTTTGATCGCCAATGGTGCGGTTGGATTCGATGTAAAAGCCGGTTTTGCCAGCAACGGGGTGGGGCTTCATTCACCCGGCGGTTATTCTCTTACTGCAGGACTGATCTGCGAAGTGGTGATGACCCTGATGTTTTTATTGATCATCATGGGCGCTACCGACAAAAAGGCACCAGCCGGTTTTGCGCCAATCGCCATAGGCTTGGGGCTAACTTTGATCCATCTGATCAGCATCCCCGTCACCAATACCTCCGTCAATCCCGCTCGCAGCACCGGCGTAGCCATCTATGCCGGCGGTTGGGCGTTGCAGCAGCTGTGGATCTTCTGGCTTGCCCCGATCGTGGGCGGAATTTTTGGCGGTTTGATCTATCGCCTGTTAGGAGAAAAGCAGTAAAGCTTCCGGCGTAGCAGGAAAACCAAGGCTTGCTTCAGGACTGATCTTGCGAATGGCGTCCTGCAGGGCGAAAAATACCGCCAAACCGTAGATGAAAGGCGGTTCGCCCACGGCTTTGGAACCAAATACGCTGGCTTCCTGCGAGGCGGAAGGCATGATCTCCACCTTAAAAACTTCCGGCAGATCGCGGATACCCGGGATTTTGTAAGTGGAGGGATTAGCGCTGGTGTAAACGCCCTGTTCGTTCCACTTCAGGTCTTCCATGGTGCACCAGCCATAGCTCTGGATGGCAGCGCCGATGATCTGACCCAGGTCGATCCTTTCGTTCAGGCTTTGTCCGTTCTCGTGGATGATGTGAAAGCCGCGTAAGCTGTGTTCTCCCAGCCAGGTATCCAGTTCCACCTCGGCTAAAGCCGCACCGTAAACATAGTAATGGAAGGGATGCCCGAAGCCTTTCTCTCGATCGAACCACAGATCCGGAGTGCGGTAATAACCATAAGCCGCCAAAGGGATGCGCTCATTGTAAGCAAAGCGGACAAGGTCAGAAAACTCAACCGGATCCGCCGGATGCAGATGGCTGAAGACCTTGCCCTCGGCAAAGACTATTTCCTCCGGCTGCACTTGCAGTTCGTGCTCTTGCTCGATCAATCTGGCGGCAGGCTCTTTCAGGGCTTTTACGATCTTTGCAGCGGCAATCCTGGCAGCGCTGCCATTGATGTCGCTTCCTGTGGAAGCGGCTGTGGGAGAGGCATTCCCCACTCTCTGGGTATTGCTGCTTTCCACTCTGATCTGGCTAACCGGAACGCCCAAAACTCTGGACACCACTTCCGCCACTTTAGTGGATAGTTCCTGACCCATTTCCACTCCGCCTGTGGTAACTGAAACGCTGCCGTCGATGTAAACCCAGATAAGGGCGGAACCCTGATTTAAAAGCGCTGTGGTGAAGGAAATGCCGAATTTAACCGGCACAATGCCCAAGCCGCGTTTATGGCGGTCGTTATTTTTATTGAAATCCTCAACCTCCCTTTTCAGTTCGTGGTAATCCGCACTGGTTGCCAGACGGTCAAAGATAAGCTGCATCTGGCTTTCCCTTATCTCCTGTCCATAGGGAGTGAGATCGCCATTTTGATAGGCATTCAGCTTGCGGATCGCCAGTCTGTCCAGATCAAGCTGGGTGGCGATCTTGTCCAGGATGCCTTCGATCACGAAAATACCCTGGGGTGCGCCAAAACCTCTGAAAGCCGTATTGGGCGGCAGATTAGTCCGGCAAGCCCTGCCTCTGATCCGGATATTGGGAATGTGATAAACGTTGTCGCTGTGGAACATCGCCCTCTCCAGAATGGCAACTGACAGATCGGCATAAGCACCCCCATTTGCCAGCAGCAGGATATCATAAGCCAAGATCTTGCCATTTTCGTCATAGCCCACTTTCCAGATGCTGGTAAAGGGATGGCGTTTGCCTGTGGCATGCATGTCCTCGTCGCGGTTCAGCTGAACCAGAACCGGACGCTTGGTTACAAAGGCTCCCAAAGCCGCCATGCAAGCCCAGATTGTGGCGGCGCGTTCCTTGCCTCCAAAAGCTCCCCCCAAGCGTGGAACCTCCACCACGATGTCATGCGCCGGGATTCCCAACAGGTGGGAAGCCACTTCCTGCACTTCCATGGTGCTCTGGGTGGCGCTGTGCAGCAGGATCCGGTTTCCCTCGAAGGGAACGGCATAAGCCCGTTGCGCCTCCATATAAAAATGTTCCTGCCCGCTGCTGAAGGTTTTGCCCTCCAGCAAGTAAGGGCAATCGGCAAAAGCTTTGTCCACATTACCGCTTTCGATCTTACGCTGAGGCACATACCACTGCTCCAGGGTATCGGCATCCTCAGGATCAAAAACGGCGGGAAGCTCCTCATAATCTGCTTTGATCAGGGCTGCAGCATGCTCCGCACAGCGTTCGTCTTCCGCAAGAACCATTGCCAAAGGCTGGTAGGCATACATGATCTCCAGGGTCGGGAACAGCGGTTCATCCTTTATCACATGGCCGATCATATTCTCGCCGGGAATGTCGGCTGCGGTAATCATTTTGTAAACTCCCGGATAGCTTTCTGCACGGCTGATATCCAGTTTGCGCAGTCTGGCATGCGCCACGGGGGAAAAATAGAATTTGGCATAAAGCGTTCCGGTAAGGGGAGCCTCATCGGCGATAAAACGCGATCTGCCGGTTAAATGCAAAGCTCCGGCAAGATGCCTGCTATCACCTTTTTTCTGCTTTCTATCGGTGGTTTCGGTGGTTAAAAGCATCATTCCCCCTTTTCCAGTTCGCTGAAGATAACCTTCAGGTGATTGGCGATCAGTTTGCTGCGATACAGCGCCGATCCGCGCACATCGCTGATGGGTTTGAATTCTGCCTGCACAGCCTTGATGACCTCAAGCGAGTCGATGCTGCCCAGAGGCTTGTTGTTCAGCAGCAGGGCAAACTGCGTGGACAGCACTGGCGTGGGAGCCACTCCTCCCAAAGCCAGAGCGGCATTCTGAACATAGCCCAGCTTGGTTTCCAGATAAACGGCGCTGACCACGGACGAGATGTCCACGCTTTTCCGTTTGGCGCTTTTAATGCTGTTCAGATAGGCATTGTCCGGCACTACGGGCAGGACTATTTCCCGGATGATCTCATCTTTTTTCAGCGCGGTCTGGCGATAGCCGGTGAAAAATTCCCGGATGGAAAGCTGCCTAACTTCCAGCGGGCTTTGCAGGAAAAGCGTGGCATTCATCGCCAGCAGCAGGGGCAAACTGTCCCCGATCGGAGAGGCGTTGGCGATGTTTCCACCCAGCGTTCCGAAATTGCGGATCTGCTGGGAAGCGATCTGCAGAATCAGGGCATGCAGAGCGGGGTAATCGCGTTTCACGATCCCCGAAGCCTGCAGCACGCCATAGCTAACCCCCGCTCCAATGTGCAGTCCGTCCGGTTGCAGGTAAAGTCTGCTCAGTTCGGGAAGGCGGGAAAGGTCGATCAGAATGGGTATCTCACGGCGGGAAATGTTCATTTGCACCATCAGATCAGTTCCACCGGCGATCAAAATGGCTTCGGGATAAACCTTGCGCAGGTCGAAAAGCTCATGGGTGTTTTCGGGCAGGTGATAGGTCTGCACCAGACTCTTTACCGCGCGGTTTTGCACACTCAAGACCTGCGGTTCTTTCAGGGAAAACAGCTCCGGCTCCACAGTCCGGCACCAGGCAGGCACAATGTCCCGCATCCGGTAATGCGCACTAAGGTATTCCGCGGCGTCCAGAATGCTCTGATAACCCGTGCAGCGGCACAGATTGCCTTCCAGCGCGGAATAGATGGTTTCGCGGGTCGGACTGTCCTGCATGGCGAACAGGGCAAACAGGCTCATCACAAAGCCGGGAGTGCAATAGCCGCACTGGGTGCCGTGAAAATCCAGCAGCGCCTGTTGAATGGGATGCAGGCTGTCCGGAGTTCCCAAGCCCTCGATGGTGATCAGATGTTTGCCGTGCAGTTTGGCAGCCGGATAGAGGCAGGAAGTAACCGCTTCGTAAACGATGTTTCCCTCTCTGGGAGAGGCGATCACCACCGTGCAAGCGCCACAATCGCCTTCGTTGCAGCTGCATTTGGTGCCGTAAAGGTGTTTTCCCCGGTTCAGAAAATCCAGGGTGCTGATCCCGGCAGGCACGGCAGCGGAAGTATATTGTCCGTTTAGATAAAATACGATCTTGTTCAAATGCTGAACGAACTCTGTGGAGTGTTCCTTACTACTCATATTTACTCCCTTGTTTAGTCCTCGTGTCTTTCTTTTTGCCTTTGCAAATCTTTGTTTTGCAGGCTTTCGCGTTTGTCGTAGGTCTTTTTACCCTTTGCCAGAGCGATAATTATCTTGCAGCGTCCCTGCTCGTTGATCAAAATCTCCAGGGGAACCAGGGTCATGCCTTGTTCCTCCACCTTGCTTTTCAGACGGTTGATCTCGTGTTTGTGCAGCAGCAGCTTGCGTTTGCGTTCGGCTTCGTGATTGAAGTAGGCAGCCTTTTCCCAGGGACTGATATGCAGATTGTGCAGCCAGCATTCTCCGCGTTCCACTTTGGCATAGCTATCCTTGAAGTTGATCTTTCCGGCTCGGATGGATTTGATCTCCGTGCCGCGCAGCACGATCCCGGCTTCGTAGCTTTGTTCCACGTAATATTCGTGGGTGGCACGCCGGTTTTTGATGGATTTCATGGCTTTAACTCTTTTTTGATCAATTCGCCGTAGGCGGCAGCGCGTTTCAGCATCTGATCCTCGTTCACTTTGCTCAACTGCCTGTCTTGCATTACTATCCTGCCGCCGATCACCATATCCCGCACGCTGTGGCTGGAAATGGCGTAAACCAGATGCGAATAAGGGTTATAAACCGGCTGATTTTCCAGTTCGTCCAGTTCTACTACCGCAAGATCAGCCAGTTTTCCGGTTTCCAGCGAGCCAAGATCATTTTCTCTGCCAATGGCTTGGGCGGCATTGCGGGTCACCAGGGCAAAGGCATCCCGCGCGGGAAGCAAAGTGGGATCGCTGTTTATTGTTTTGTGCAGTCGGGCGGTGAGGGACAGCTCTTCAAACAGGCTGAGGTTATTGTTGCTGGCAACCCCATCTGTGCCCAGACTGAGGTTTATCCCTTTGTCCAGATAGGTTTTAAGCGGCGCAAAACCGGAGGTCAGCTTCAGGTTGCTTTCGGTGCAAATGGCGAGACTGGCTTTGCCGCTTTCCGCCAACAGGTCAATTTCGGCTTCGTCCAGCCAGATGGCGTGTGCCAGAACGCTGCGAACCTCCAATAAACCAAGCTCTTTCAGGTATGCCACAGGCTTTTTACCGTGTTCCCGCAGGCAGTTTTGCACTTCCTCCTGCGTTTCGCTGAGGTGGATATGGATAAGGAAGTCGTTTTCACTGGCAACTTCGGCGCATTGTTTCAGGGTTTCGGCACTGCAGGTGTAGATGGAATGCGGCGCCAGGGAAAAATCCACCAGGGGTTTGTCCCGGTATTTTTCCTTCAGTTGCTTTATCTTATTGCCGATACCATGCTTACGCTGTTCTTCGGAAAGCTGGATATCCAGCAGAGCTTCACTGATGATCACCCGTAAACCAGCTTTGATACAGGCGTCGGCAATGCTGCTCATGTGAAAATACATATCGTTGGTAGTGCTGATCCCATTCTTGATCATTTCGGAAGCGCCGTGCAGGGTGGCGTCATACACAAAATCAGGATTCACCAGCTTGGCTTCGAGGGGCCAGATGAATTCCTGCAACCATTTCCGCAGCGGCAGATCATCCACCAGACCGCGAAAATAGGTCATTGGCAGATGCGAATGGGTATTGATCAAACCGGGGATCACAAGGCAGTTTGTTGCATTTATTTTCTCTTTTGCCCAATAAGAAACCCTTCCTGCGGGAAAAATAGCGGCAATTTTACCGTTATTGATCCCCAGACTGTGCTTTTCCAGCAACTGAAAGCGGTCATCCATGGTTACCAGCGTGCCGTTTTCGATTACAAGCTCAAAGTTCATCCCTGTACCTTTTGCGCGGCTTCTTTGGGTTTGAAAATGCCGGTATGCGTGATAATGCCAGTGATAAACCGGGCGGGAGTGATGTCAAAGGCGGGATTCAAAGCGGGCGAACCCTGATTTGCCAGATAACTGCCATTGATCAGTTTGATCTCATCCTCGTCTCTGATCTCGATCGGGATGTCACAGCCTTCCTTGCAGTTAAAGTCAAAAGTTGTCAGCGGAGCGGCGATATAAAACGGCACTTTGTGCTCATGAGCAAGCACGGCTTTTTCGTAAGTGCCTATTTTATTGGCGATATCGCCGTTCAGGCAGATGCGGTCGGCGCCGGTGATCACCAGATCGATCTCATTTTTCCAGAAATAAAATCCCGCTGCACCATCGGTGATGATGGCATGCGGAATGCCTTCCTGCTCCAGTTCAAAAGCCGTTAACCGCGCTCCCTGAAAGCGGGGACGGGTTTCATCCACATACACGAAAATATCCTTGTGCTTTTTGTGCGCCATGCGGATCACTGCCAGGGCGGTACCCCAGTCAACCGTAGCCAAAGCTCCGGCATTGCAATGGGTTAAGATGCGAGCGCCGTGCGGAACGATCTCCTGACCAACCTGCCCGATCTGATGGCAGTCCTCCGCACTTTTCTGGGCAAATTCCTTGGCTGCCAGAATCGCCACCTGGCGGGCATGTGCATAGTCGGGAATGAACTTCAGCGTGCTCTCGTATACGTGGCTGACGCCGTTGTTCAGATCGATCGCGGTAGGACGGGTGGCGATCAGTTCGTCGCGCGCGGTGCGAAGATAAGCCCGGAATTTATCGTCGGGAGCGTTCTGAGCCGCCAGCGCCAAAGCATAGGCAGCCGCTGCCCCGATGGCGGGAGCGCCGCGCACCGTCATTTCCCGGATGGCGCCGGCAACTTCCAGATAGTTGCTGTATTCCGCGATCTTAAATTCGTGCGGAAGCCTGTTCTGATCTATCATTTTCACCCGGTGATGTTCAAACCACACCGAGCGGTATTCCTTGCCGTTTATCTGCATTAATTCTCCATGTTTTTATCTACATTTTTCCTGATGTTATCCATCTGCAAAGCTGGAATTTCGTCAATATCTTTCTTGCTCGCCCCCCCGAATGCCACCCGGATGCCACCCGTCTGGTTCCCGAATCGCATTCGGGAGCAGTCCGCGGGGAACAGGCGGGGAATGCGGGTGGGAAGCAAGCAAGGAAAAAAGGAGAGAATTGCTGCCAGGAGCGGAGAAAACGCTGAGCTTGTCTTTTGGGGTTAGACACAAAACTAATTCAGCCTGGAAAAACTGCGCAACCCGCCTTTCCAAGATCAGGCTTGACAAATATCTCCATCTCCCTTTTCATTGTATCCCTATTTCTTAGTAATCAGGAGAAAAAATGAACAGATACATAATTTTGGGTGGGGACATCCTTACCTTTAGAGCCGAACAACCTTTGTTAAAAGGCATGGCGCTGCTGATCGAGGATGGCAGGATCAGCAGGATCGCCACTCCCACCCAGCTTGCCAGCGAAGAATGCGAACGCATCGATGTAGCCGGGAAACTGATCCTGCCCGGCTTGATCAATGCGCACCACCACTTCTATTCCACTCTGGTGACCGGCTTGGGAAAAGCTGCACCCTCAAAGAACTTCACTGAAGTGCTGGAAAACCTCTGGTGGCGGCTGGACAAAAAACTAACCGCTGAGGATAACTACCTCAGTGCCTTGGTTTCAGCGCTTACCGCCATCCGCAAAGGCACCACCACGATTATTGACCATCATGCTTCCCCGTTTTCCGTGGCAGGTTCCCTCACCCAGGTAGCCAAAGCAGTGAAAGAAACCGGACTGCGTGCCAGCCTGTGTTATGAAGTGTCGGATCGGGATGGCGAAGAGATCTGCCAAGCCGGAATCAAGGAAAATGCGGACTGGATTAAACAATGCGAAATGGCGGAAGACGAGCAACTGAAGGCACTGTTCGGCATGCATGCCGCTTTCACCCTCAGCGATAAAACCTTGTCCCAGATTTCCGGACTGGTGCGCGATCTGGATTGCGGTACCCACATCCACGCTGCAGAAGCCGAATCGGATGAAAAATTCAACCTTGAGCACTACGGCAAACGTGTGGTGGAAAGGCTGAACGACTTTTGCTTGATCAATGCCCACAGCATTCTGGCACACGGGGTGCATCTGAATCCGAAGGAAATGATGCTGGTGGCGGAAAAGGGTGCGGCGATTGTTACCAATCCGCAAAGCAACCTCAATAACGCCGTCGGGATTGCAGACATTTGCAAAATGAGCGAACTTGGCATTACTGTGGGTTTGGGCACCGACGCCATGACCGTGAATATGCTGGAAGAATTGCGGGTAGGGCTTTGGGCACAACACTGGAAACAGAATGATCCCTCCAAAGGCTTCATGGAAATAGCTTCCACGCTGCTGTTCAACAATCCCCTGATCGCTCAAAAATACTGGGGAGCAAAGCATGGCACCATCGCGGAAGGAGCACCGGCTGACATCATTGTGATGGATTACGATCCGCATACTCCGTTGGATGAAAACACCTGGATCGGACATGTTATTTTCGGCATATCCCAGGCAAAGGTGGACGCCACCATCTGCAACGGCAGAGTCCTGATGTGGGATGGCGAACTGCTGCTGGACATCGACGAAGCGGAAATCAAAGCCAAGTCCAGAGAGTTGGCAACTAAGCTGTGGGATAGGTTCTAAGCTTGTTCAACCTTGAGAAACAGAGATGCTTTGTAGTATAGGATGCCAATCCTGTTGTGTAGGTAGGATGCCGATCCTACCTCAAAGCGAAGGTTTTCAACCGAGAACGGCAGGTATATTTTCTTTTCAACACAGAGAAAAGCAGAGCTGACCAGAGAAAAGCAGAGAAATTGATTAATAAATAAGGTTCGAGAATGGATGAAACTGCCCTGAACAACTTGAGCGGAAGAGTAATCGGCGCTTGTATAGAGGTTCACAGAAACCTGGGTCCCGGACTGCTTGAAGAAGTGTATCAGGAATGCCTGTGCAAGGAACTGCAGTTCAGGAGTCTTCGCTATAAAAGTGAAGTCGCCATCCCGATTATCTATAAAGGTTCTGAGTGCAAAAGCGTGTTCCGGGCTGATCTGATAGTGGAAAATGCCATTATCGTGGAACTTAAAGCAGTCAAAGAGATGTTGCCCGTATTTGAAGCACAGGTAATGTCCTATCTTGTGCTAAGCAATCTGCCTTTAGGACTATTGGTCAATTTCAATGTCCCACTATTGAAGGACGGAATTCAGCGGATCAGACTGAACTTTGGCAAGCTTTCCAACCAAGATCTGGACAGTCTGCTTATCGAGCAGGGAAAATGAACGAAATTACGAACAGCTATCTGAGCTCCAATCCAAACCGAATTGTTTCAGACATACCCTCTGCTTTTCTCTGTTCAGCTCTGCTTTTCTCTGTGTTGAGAAATAAAGCTGACTGCAATCTTTGCATCAAAACAAACAATTTATACGTAATAAAATCATACAAAATATACCCTCAGTCCCTCTGTAGTTAAAAAAAATTAAGGAGTTATACCATGTATAAAGAAATTATGGCGAAAGCCAAAACCTACGAAGAAACCAGCGCACGTTTCCTGATGGACATGGTGCGCATCCCTTCCTTTTCCACCAAAGAAAAGGAAGTAGTGGAATGTATCCTGAAAGAAATGCAGTCAATCGGCATGGACGAAGCCTACATCGACCCCTTGGGAAACGTGATTGGCAGGATCGGTCACGGCAAACGCGTGATCGCCTTCGACGCCCATATCGATACCGTTTATCCCGGTGACCTTGCGCTTTGGGATTTCGATCCCTTTGACGCACATGTAAAAGACGGCATGGTTTGGGGCAGAGGCAGCGCAGATCAGGAAGGCGGCATGGCAAGCATGCTGACCGCTGCCAGGAT
>Ga0172371_10014268_pt1 | contig 10256 bp, 7 predicted proteins | sample Lak12m_FD_114543 | JGI IMG/M metagenome (GOLD analysis project Ga0172371, IMG submission 114543) | Freshwater microbial communities from Kabuno Bay, South-Kivu, Congo - kab_022012_12m | ecosystem: Environmental > Aquatic > Freshwater > Lake | place: Democratic Republic of the Congo: South-Kivu... | reverse complement strand
TATCTCCAATTCCAGCGTACAACAAATTGCTACCTGCCAATACATTCCTGAGTTTTTCGTTTTGGGTAAGTGAGGCAATAAAGCTCTTAGCATTCTTTTGCAAAAGTTCCGAATCAGAATGATAACTCTCCCCGTTTCTCAGGTTATATAAAGGAAAGCGGCTGCATACCCTTTTTATTTCATCGCAGTACCTGCGGATATTTTTTTCTTCACCGGGAAATTTTTGTGAAAGCACATGGATAAAGTTTTCATAACCCTGCGCATAAGGATACTCGTTGTTATCCCCATCAAACGTGATGATGTCAAAACCATTTTTGTCCATCTTCTCTAATTTCAGTTTATCCATAATGCCGAAATAACTGAAGAAACGATTCAGGTTTTCGCCTTCTCCCAACCCCCCCAGGTAGTGAACGCCTGTGTCAAATATCACCCTGTCGCGCACAAAGGTTTGCAGGTTGCCACCAATCTGTTGGTTCTTTTCCAACACACAAACTTTATAACCTTCTTCGGTAAGGATATTGGCGCAGAGCAATCCGCCCAGCCCGCTTCCTATTATCACCACATCATATTCCTGCATAGTATTGTATAAAACTCATTCGCGAATATACTGTAATTTATACCTTTGGCAGAGCTAAAAATTTTCCGCAAAGACACAAAGAACACGAAGAGTATGAACTACAATAACACATTAGAATTCGCACAGGAGTACGACAAAGCAGATAAACTTTCAGGTTTCAGGAAGAAATTTTTCTTCCCTGAACTGAAAGGAAATGAAGCGGTTTATTTCTGCGGAAATTCATTGGGTTTGCAACCGAAAACCGCTTCAGCAGCCTTGCAGCAGGAGCTGAACGACTGGGCGAAGTTCGCGGTGGAAGGACATTTTCATGCAAAAGAACCCTGGTTCTCTTACGAAACAATGTTTAACAAGCCGCTTGCAAAGATTGTCGGTGCAATGCCTTCAGAAGTTTGTGCAATGGGTTCGCTTACCAATAACCTCCACCTGCTGATGGTTTCGTTTTATCGCCCTTCAACAAAACGTTTTAAAATTATCTGCGAAGAAGAGGCATTTGCTTCTGACCAATATGCGTTGGAGTCGCAGGTTAAATTTCATGGCTATAATCCTGATGAAGCGATTGTAGAACTCAAGCCGCGCACTGGTGAATTCACTTTGCGCACTGAAGATATTCTTACACAAATTGAAGAACTTAAAGACGAACTCGCGCTGGTGTTGATTGGCGGTGTGAATTATTACACCGGGCAGGCTTTTGATATGAAAAGCATTACCGGGGCTGCGCACAAAGCCGGAGCAATAGCTGGCTTTGACCTGGCACATGCAGTTGGAAATATCCTGACGAATTTGCACGACTGGAATGTGGATTTCGCCTGTTGGTGCAGCTACAAATACCTGAACTCAGGTCCGGGAAGTGTTGCAGGAATTTTTGTTCACGAAAAACATGGCAATAATTCCAAACTACCGCGCTTCGCAGGATGGTGGGGAAATAACCGCGACACACGTTTTAAAATGGAAAAAGGATTTGTTCCTGCGCTGGGCGCTGATGGCTGGCAACTGAGCAATGCGCCTATATTTTCAATGGCTGTGCACAAAGCTGCATTGGATATTTTTGATGAAGCAGGAATTGAAAGCCTTCGCTCAAAAAGTGAGCAGTTGACAGGGTTTTTGGAATTTATTGTTGATGAAATAAATAATCAACAGTCAACGGTCAACGGTCAACACATAAAAATCCTTACACCAAGAAATAAAAATGAACGCGGTTGCCAGTTGTCATTAGTGTTTTCTGAAAACGGGAAACAAATTCATGAACAATTACTGAAAGCACGAATTATCTCTGACTGGCGCAACCCCGATGTGATACGTTTGGCTCCTGCCCCACTCTACAATTCATTTGAAGATGTATGGAAATTCGGTGATGAGTTAAATAAATTGGTAAAATAAATTTGTCTCGCAAAGACGCAAAGAACGCTAAGTGAAAATTAAAATCTTTGCGAACTTTGTGTCTTTGCGAGCTAAAAAAATGCTTGAACTGCGTTTTCAAAATAAATTAATTGAAGCCGGTGTGGATGAAGCCGGACGCGGATGCCTTGCCGGACCTGTGTTTGCTGCGGCTGTTATCCTTCCAAAAAAATTCAGATCAGAATTGCTCAACGATTCAAAACAACTGAGCGAAAAGAAAAGGGATGAGCTGCGCCCACTTATAGAAAATGAAGCTGTTGCCTGGGCTGTTGGTATTGCAACACATGAAGAAATTGACAAGATAAATATTCTGAATGCTTCTTACCTTGCCATGCACCGTGCTATTGAACAACTGAAAAAAAGTCCGCAATTGTTGCTGATTGATGGCAATCGTTTCAAGAAATACAGGAACATTCCTTTCAAGTGCATTGTTAAAGGTGATGGAAAATATATGTCCATTGCGGCTGCATCCATACTTGCAAAAACCCATCGTGATGAATACATGCTGAAAATGGATAAGCAATTTCCGCATTATCATTGGAGAGATAATAAAGGTTATGCAACATTGAAACACCGCAGGGCGATTGAGGAACATGGTGAATCAATTATTCACAGGAAGAGTTTCAGGGTGGCATTGTTGCAGCCCACTTTGTTTTGAAAATTTCCCACAAAAACGCAAAGACTTCAAAGAAAAAGATTAGTAGTATTTTTACGCAACCAGTAACTAATATATGAGAGAGATTCAATTTCGTGAAGCTGTAAAAGAAGCCATGAGCGAGGAAATACGCAGGGATAAGAATGTATTCCTGATGGGGGAAGAAGTGGCGGAATATGATGGCGCATATAAAGCAAGCGCTGGAATGTTGGCGGAATTTGGAAGTATGCGGGTGATAGATACTCCTATTTCGGAACTTGGTTTTGCCGGGATTGGTGTAGGCGCTGCCATGAATGGTTTGCGCCCCATCATTGAATTTATGACCTTTAATTTTTCATTGGTTGCAATTGACCAGGTGATTAATTCTGCTGCAAAAATGAAATCCATGTCGGGAGGACAATTTAATATTCCCATTGTTTTCCGCGGACCAACCGCTTCTGCGGGACAATTGGGTGCGCAACATTCACAGGCTTATGAAAGCTGGTATGCCAACTGTCCCGGGCTGAAAGTGGTGGTTCCTTCCAATCCTTATGATGCAAAAGGTTTGCTGAAAGCTGCTATCCGTGATAATGATCCTGTTATTTTCATGGAATCGGAACAGATGTATGGTGAGAAAGGACAGGTTCCGGAAAGCGAATACATTATCCCGATTGGAGTTGCTGATGTGAAACGCGAGGGGAAACATGTTACAGTTGTATCGTTCGGGAAAATAATAAAAACAGTTTTTAAAGCTGCTGAAGAATTAGCGAAAGACGGAATTGAAGTGGAAATAATTGATCTGCGCACCGTGCGCCCGATTGATTATGCAACGGTGATAAATTCTGTAAAGAAAACTAATCGGTTGGTGATTGTTGAAGAAGCATGGCCACTTGGTTCCATTGCAACTGAAGTGGCTTTCAAAGTACAGAAAGATGCTTTTGATTATCTCGATGCGCCTGTAATAAGAGTGATGACACAGGATGTTCCTTTAGCTTATGCACCAACACTTGTAGCAGCATTTTTGCCTACTACAGAAAAAGTAATTAAGGCTGTCAGAGAAGTGATGTATCTGTGATTAATTCTTCACTATAATTTTCTTTACCATATTTCTCTGAGAAGAAATGATATTCACAAAATAGGTTCCGCTTTCAAGTTTATCAAGAGAAAAACTGAATTGATTTTTCCCGGACACAACTTCTTTATCGAATGAAGTAACGGTTTGCGAAAGCATATTTGAAATGGTAATGTGAATGGTTTCCTGTTTGTCAGCATTTACTTCCAGTTGCAGGTTTTCATTGGCAGGGTTGGGATACAACAATGCATTGTTAAATATATCATCAGGCTGATTGATACCAACAACAGGTTGTATCCAGCAATCAGTGATGGGATTTGCCGTTGCACTATTTCCTGTATAAGGCAAACCATACATATCCTGAAGCGTTCTGAGCATATTATAATGATTAATAGTTTCGCTGTAATCACCTGCAATTACATTTTCACCAATAAATAATGACAGGATGTGTTGAGAACTGAGATAGAAATCCTCATCAAAGGTGAGGATAAAAAGGCTGTTATGAGTTTTTGCCCATTGAATGTAGGCATCCAGGTTTTGCTGCAACCAGGTGTCACCGTTAGTGATAGCAGTTGGAGGAAATAAATTGGGGTCATGCATATCATGGGCAAGGTTGGGAATTACAAAAGAGAGTGTAGGCAAAGTAGAATAGTCGCTGGGGTAACTTGTATATGGCTGATTTAAAGCAGCAGGAATTCCATTGGTTGGAGCGTCCTGCCAGTTTACCCAGGGATTATGTTTTCGTGCATAGTCACCGCTTGTTGAAACATTAGAACCTACAGTGGGTAAGTCTTCAGAATAGCCAATAAAAGAGTAACCGCTGTCGAGCAAAGAAGCACCAAGATTAGGAGTGGTGAAGGGCCAGGTTACGGGATCAGCATCATCTGTAACGCCCTGGTCAGCACCTGAAAAAAACATAATGTAGTTGGGCTGACTGGGATGAACAATGCCGTAGGAGTCAGTGAAGCGTGCTGTATTTGTTCCGCCAATCAATGAATTGATATAAGGTGCAAAAAGAGAACCTACGATATCACCATAACCACGATTTTCAAGGAATACAATGACAACATGGTCGTGCTGGGGAATGATTTGGGCAGTCGAAAGAGATGGAAATGTTAAGCAGGAAACCAGGAGCAGAAACAGGTAAATGTTTTTCATGAAATTTTGTTAAAAGTGTTTTGCGTAAAAATAGAAATTTTTTCATAACTGTTTTTTAATGCAGGTGTTTTAATCCGAATAAGCTTTAGACAAGAATTGATAAGTTAGTTTTTTGTTTGAACAACGATATGTTAGCAAAAGGAAACAAGAGCATATTATCAGGCTTTATTTACATCTAATTTTGTCATAACTAAAATTTAAGGTGTGAACCGGGTATTTTTCTTATTATTTTTTCTGCTGTTTACCTCGCTTTCATTGTTTGCGCAGGCACCACCACCTCCTCCTCCACCTCCTCCGGGTACAAGCGTTCCAATTGACAATGAAGTTGTTTTTCTTCTTGTTGCTGCGGGTTTGTTCGGAGCCTTGAAACTGAGAAAAGTAAAATCAGACCTGGAATCTTAAATGGATAATTCAGATCCTGAAAGCCCGGATCTCTATGAGCGTGCTGAGAACATTAATCAGCCCGGAATAAAAATACTTTGGTCGGGTTTTTACTTTGCGCTTTCTTACCTCCTTGTTTCTTATTCGGGTTACCTTGTCCAGGCTCTGAATGCTTCTGTTATCGGTTATGATGTCATTTTCAGTTACGAAGGAGTTTCTATTTCAGGTGGAACAAGTCCCTGGACTGCAAAACGCATCGCTTTTGTTTTTCTTGCTCCCCCTTTGCATGGTATGCTGATAAGCTGGATTGGGTTTGCCTTGTGTCATACATTCACCTTCAAATACTCACACTTGCGCATCTTTTTCTTCTGGCTGAGCATTAATGGTTTTGCTCTTTTTTATTCTTACTTTTTTACAGGGATACTTGCTTTCGGAAATTTTTACACAAAGTATTTCACCGGCTTTGCAGCATTTTTCGCGTGGCTTTATCTTGGTAAAGGAACCATTACTTTCTTGCTGCTCACATTTACAGCATTGTTTACAATTTATCCTTTGTTATTTGGTTGGCTCACTTTAAGCTTTAGTCATTCTTCAGAATTAATGGAACGGAAACAAGGACGAAAAATTATCTTTTTAAATGTTCTTGTCTTTCCATTTATAACAGGCATCATCCTGGTCTTCATTACTACTTACCCCTTGGACAAAGCATTCCAGGTTGTACGCTGGTTGGTTTACCCCATTGTATTCAGTATTATTTATTCCTGGTTTCTTTCCATAAAACATGCAACTGCAATTGTTAAAAAAGGAGGCATAGAAAACCGTTCTCCTTGGTTGCTCCTGTTGCTGATGGTAATAATTATTCTGGCAGGAAGATTTCTGCTTCCCGTAAAAATAGTGTTGTAAATACAGAAACAAGCAGAATAAAAAATATTTACTGTCTCAGCAAATTCTATCTTTGCAGCGTTTTTTAAAAAAATATCATACAAATGCAACAAGATTCTTTCTTTTACCGCCACACCGGACCCCGCTACACCGACACCGAAAAAATGCTTTCAGAGATTGGTGTTGATTCATTAGAAACACTCATCAGCGAAACCGTTCCGCCTGCTATACGCCTGAAAAAGCCCCTGAATTTACCTCCACCCATGAGCGAGTATGAATATTCAGCTCACATCAGCGAAGTGGGAGAAAAGAACAAAGTTTATAAATCATATATAGGTCAGGGATATTATAACACCATTGTTCCGGCTGTTATACGCAGGAATGTGCTGGAAAATCCGGGCTGGTACACTGCATATACGCCTTACCAGGCGGAAATTGCGCAGGGAAGATTGGAAGCGCTCCTGAATTTCCAGACGGTGGTGATGGATTTAACAGGTATGCCGCTGGCTAATGCTTCCTTGTTAGATGAAGCTACTGCCGCTGCCGAAGCCATGATTATGTTGTATCACAGCCGCGAAAAAGAGGTAAAACAACGGAATGCAAAAGTTTTTTTTGTTTCATCAAATACTTTTCCCCAAACCATTGATGTATTGCGCACACGCAGCAAACCGCTGGGTATTGAACTGCTCGTAGGCGATGAAAATAATTTTGATTTTAATGATACTGTTTTTGGCGCGCTGCTGCAATATCCCGCTGCCAATGGTTCGGTGAATGATTACAAAACATTTACTGAAAAAGCACATGCGAAAGGAATTAAAGTTGCGGTTGCTTCTGATTTGCTGAGTTTGGTTTTGTTAACTCCTCCCGGTGAGTGGGGTGCTGATGTGGTGCTGGGAAACAGCCAGCGCTTGGGCGTTCCTATGGGTTACGGAGGACCTCATGCAGCTTTTTTTGCAACTAAGGAAGAGTTTAAACGCAGCCTCCCCGGAAGAATTATCGGTGTTTCAATTGATGCCGCTGGCGCTAGGGCTTTACGCATGGCGCTGGGAACACGAGAACAACATATCCGCAGAGAAAAAGCTACTTCCAATATATGCACCGCGCAAGCATTACTGGCGGTGATGGCAGGCATGTATGCGGTTTATCACGGTCCGCATGGTTTGAAACGCATTGCAGAAAATGTACATTCTCTCACTTCAATACTTGCGGCTGAACTTGAAAAATCAGGATATAAGCTCGAAAACAAAACTTGGTTCGATACCCTTACTTTTTCAGTTCCTCCTCTAACCAATGCAGCGGCAATAAAAGTATTAGCTCAGAAAAACCGCATCAATTTCCGTTATGATGAAAACAATAAAATTGGAATCAGCTTAGATGAAACCACAACATCAGCAGATGTTCAGGCTATTCTTACTGTGCTGGCAAAAGCGGTTGCAGCCGCTGCTCCCCTCTCGCCTCAGGCGATAGAAACAGGAACAGCAACAACACCCATCACCGGAAATTTTGCAAGAAAAAGTACATTCTTAACCTATCCTGTTTTCAATACTTATCATTCTGAATCGGAAATGATGAGGTACATCAAAAAATTAGAGAACAGAGATTTGTCGCTTACCCATTCCATGATTTCTTTAGGCTCCTGCACCATGAAACTGAATGCAGCAAGCGAATTGTACCCAATCACTCATCCATCTTTTGCAGATATACATCCTTTTGTGCCCACTGAGCAGGCAAAGGGATATCAACTTGTTTTTAAAGAACTAGAAAAAGCTTTATGTAAGATCACAGGGTTTAAGGCTGTTTCGCTGCAACCCAATTCAGGCGCCCAGGGCGAATATGCCGGGCTGATGGTGATTGCAAAATACCATGAAAGCCGTGGTGACGCACATCGTAAAATTGTATTGATCCCACATTCTGCTCACGGTACCAACCCTGCCAGCGCTGTGATGGCAGGCATGGAAGTGGTGGAAGTAAAATGCGATGAGCATGGAAATATTGACCTCCATGATTTAAAAGCAAAAGCCGAACTTCATAAAGATAAACTCTCCTGCCTGATGGTTACTTATCCTTCCACGCACGGAGTGTTTGAAGAAACCATTATAGCGTGTAACAAAATTATCCATGCTAACGGTGGACAGGTTTATATGGATGGCGCTAACATGAATGCGCAGGTTGGACTGACTTCACCCGGAAAAATTGGCGCTGATGTTTGTCACCTCAATTTGCATAAAACATTTGCTATCCCGCATGGAGGAGGTGGTCCCGGAGTTGGACCCATTGGAGTGGCAGCGCATCTTGCGCCTTTCCTGCCCGGACATGCTGTTATAAAAACAGGGGGAAACAATGCTATCCACGCGGTTTCTGCTGCGCCCTGGGGAAGCGCTTTGATACTGCTTATTTCTTATGGCTACATAAAAATGTTAGGCGGACAGGGTGTTACCGATTCCACAAAAATCGCCATCCTCAATGCTAATTATCTCAAAGCAAAATTAGAGAAACATTACCCGGTACTGTACCAGGGCAGCAAAGGACATTGTGCGCACGAAATGATTTTAGATTGTCGTGAGTTCAAAAAAACTGCTCACGTGGAAGTGGGTGATATAGCCAAAAGGCTCATGGATTATGGCTTCCATGCGCCAACAGTTTCTTTCCCGGTTGGAGGCACATTGATGATAGAGCCAACGGAAAGCGAATCGAAAGAAGAGTTGGACCGTTTTTGTGAAGCCATGATTTCCATCAAAAATGAAATGGATGAAATTATCAACGGAACTGCTGATGCCCATGACAATGTGCTGAAAAACGCTCCGCATACCGCCAAATCAGTGGCAGACGATAACTGGCAACATCCTTATTCAAGAAATAAAGCCGCCTTTCCGCTGAACTGGATTGTGGAAAATAAATTCTGGACTCCTGTGAGCCGCATTGACGATGCTTATGGCGACAGGAACCTGGTTTGCAGTTGCGCCCCTGTCCAGGAATATATGACGGAAGAACATGTTATATAATATTTTTTTGATGTAAATTAAATATCTTGTAAAAGTTAAAAAAATATTAATTTCGCCTCGAAATACTAATCAAATATCTATAAATCTAAATTTAAAAAAAATGAAAAAACTCTACACACTTGCATTGATTCTTGGAATAGCAGGAATAGTTCATGCACAAAAAATTTCAAATGTTGTTCCGTTGAACAACCGTCTTGACCGCACTGTTATTGGTGAAAGAACTCCTACCGACACTCTTGGCTTAAATGAATTCTTTAATGGCTCACCAACATTGTACTCATCTACTAACGGTGGCTATGTTGCCGGAAATAATGGTTATGGCGACAAAGTTAAAGCGCAAATGTACCTGCTCTCACAAGGAACCATCGTTGAAGAAATTCTATTCTGGTTTGGTGGAAAAACTGAAACTTCCGGTAATTCAAACTCTAAAGTTGTTGCTAAACTTTACAATTCTGAAGGAGCAGGAACAACAACCGCAGGAGCTATTACAACTGGAGCGCCTGGTGCTATTCTCTCATCTGTTGACATGTTCCTTTCGGATATTGACACAGCAGGTAATTTCACTGTTGCAGTTCTCAGCGCACCGGTTATTGTTTCAACAGATTTTGCTGTTGGAGCTGATTTCTCAACTCTTGCACCTGGCGACACTGCCGGTATAGTATCAACTGCTGATGGCGATGCAGGACAAACTGAACTTGCATGGGAACAGTGGAGCGATAATACTTGGTACACCTTCCTTGAAAGCGGAAGCGGCTGGGGTCTTGATCTGGACCTTGCTATCTGGCCCGTAGTTGACAACAACTCTGCCAGCATTGAAGACCAGGGATTTTTCAATGGCATTAAACTGACTCAGAACCAACCTAACCCAGCGGGTAAGGAAACAACCATCCTGTATGAATTGCAGAACAATGCAAAAGTTACTTTTGAAATATATGATGTAACCGGAAAGAAAGTTGTTTCTATCAACGAAGGTTTGCAGGACAAAGGAAGACATAACATCAACCTCACAACTGAAAAACTTGCAAGCGGAACTTACTACTATACATTAAAAGCTGACAACAACAGAATTACCAAAAAAATGGTTATCACCAAATAATCTTTTCTCTCATATAATCCAAAAAAGTCCCGTATTTTCGCGGGACTTTTTTTATTTTA
>Ga0172371_10014267_pt1 | contig 10257 bp, 10 predicted proteins | sample Lak12m_FD_114543 | JGI IMG/M metagenome (GOLD analysis project Ga0172371, IMG submission 114543) | Freshwater microbial communities from Kabuno Bay, South-Kivu, Congo - kab_022012_12m | ecosystem: Environmental > Aquatic > Freshwater > Lake | place: Democratic Republic of the Congo: South-Kivu... | reverse complement strand
CCGGGGATGTATCGTTTGACAAGGCGCTGCACGAAACCAGCATCGACAACATCGCCCTGCTGACCGCCGGCACCATCCCCCCGAACCCGGCCGAACTGCTCTGCTCAGACAGCATGCGCGACCTGCTGGCCCGGCTTCGGGCCAGCTATGACATGGTCATCCTCGACGCCCCTCCGGTCATCCCGGTTACCGACGCCCCGCTCCTGACCGCCCTGACCGACCTCGTAGTGGTAGTGATCGAAGCCGGCCGCATCCCGGCCAACGCCGCCAGGCGCATGAAGGAGTTGTTGCAGTCGGTGCAGGCCCCGGTCGCCGGCTTCGTGCTGAACGATCGCACCGCGCTCTTCTCCGACACCTACGGCTACTATGGCAAAGGGTATTACGGCCGCCGGTACTACGGATACGCGTACTATGGGGTCGACGACCAGAAAGAGAAACACAAGAAAAAATCATGGTGGAAGAAGCTGCGGCAACATCGGGGAGAGGCGAGAGGTTAGTTCCCGATCCGAAGTACCGTCTTCATGAATCGGCCCCTGCTGCCCACGCCAGGGGCCGATTCGTCAAATATCAACCGATTTCGGCACTTCGCCCCATTTTCCCCTCGAAATTTACTGTGTAAAGGAGTTGTATGGGAAACCATGTGAAGAACTTTGCCCTTATCGGGGCGGGCGGGTATATCTCTCCGCGGCACATGAAAGCCATCCGGGATACCGGAAATAGGCTGGTTGCCGCCTTGGATAAATCCGATTCCGTCGGCATCATGGACAGCTACTTCTTTGACGTGGCCTTCTTCACCGAGTTCGAGCGGTTCGACCGGCATGCCGAAAAACTCCGCCGGCAGGGAGGCGACAAGCGGATCCACTACGTCAGCATCTGCTCCCCCAACTACCTTCACGATGCCCATGTGCGCTTCGCCTTGCGCATCGGGGCCGACTCGATCTGCGAAAAGCCGCTCGTCCTGAACCCCTGGAACCTGGATGCCCTCGCCGAGCTGGAACGGGAATCGGGGAAGAGGATCTACAACATCCTCCAGCTCAGGGTCCATCCTTCGATCATCGCTCTGCGGGAGAAGATTCGGCAGGCTCCACCGGGGAAAAAGTTCGCCATCGACCTGACGTACATTACCTCCCGCGGGAACTGGTACTTCGCCTCCTGGAAAGGGGACATCAGTAAATCCGGCGGGATCGCCACCAATATCGGCGTGCACTTCTTCGACATGCTGATCTGGATTTTCGGTGGCGTGCAACGCCATGAAGTGCACCATGCCGACGACCGCAAGATGTCCGGTTTCCTGGAGCTTGAGAAGGCGGAGGTTCGCTGGTTTCTCTCGGTGGGGAGGGAGGATCTCCCCGAGGAAGCCGTGCAGGGAGGGAAGACCACGTACCGCTCCATCACCGTTGACGGAGAAGAGTTTGAATTCTCGGGAGGCTTCACCGATCTCCACACGGTTGTCTACCGGGAAATCCTTGCGGGCCGGGGATTCGGTATCGAGGATGCTCGCCCATCGATCGACCTTGTGCACAAATTGCGGAATACCGTGCCTTTGCAAACCGCAGGCCCCCAAGTACATCCGTTTTTGAACCGACTGTAGTCATTCCCCGATCGTCAAGGAGAGCATGATGGAGTACTTCGTCCATGAATCATCGTATGTCGATGAAGGAGCCGAGATTGGCAAGGGGACGAAAATCTGGCATTTTTCCCACATCCTCCGCGGGGCGAAGATCGGGGAACATTGCAATCTCGGACAGAATGTTTCCATTGCCGGGGGAACGGTCATCGGGAATCACGTCAAGGTGCAGAACAACGTATCGGTATATGAAGGGACGGTGATCGAGGATGACGTATTCCTTGGCCCGTCGTGTGTTTTGACCAATGTGACCAATCCGCGATCCCAGGTCATACGGAAGACTCTCTATGAAAAGACCCTGATCCGTCGCGGCGCTTCCATCGGCGCCAATGCGACGGTTGTGTGCGGTATTACCATCGGGCGTTATGCGTTTATCGCGGCCGGGGCGGTGATCGCGAAAGATGTCCCCGACTACGCTCTCATGATCGGTGTCCCGGCGCGTCAAAAAGGGTGGATGAGTCGTCATGGCCACGTTCTCAAGGACCCCGATCCGGACGGGATCTTAACCTGTCCGGAAAGCGGTCTTCGGTACAAGGAAGTGGAGCAGGGAATCCTTCGCTGTCTTGATCTCGACGAGGACGCCTCCTTGCCGGAAGCGTTGGCCGTAGGGAAAGTTTTCTACCGGGATCTCAAGAAAGAAACCGGCAAGGAATCGTGAGCCGCCATGACGCCGATTGAGTTTGTCGATCTGAAAGCGCAGCAACGGAAGATTCTGCCGGACCTGGAACGGCGCATGAAGGTCGTGCTGAATCACGGCCGATACATCATGGGGCCGGAGATTCAGGAGTTGGAGGAAAAACTGGCCGCCTTTGTCGGGGTGAAGCATTGCATCGCCGTGGCGAGCGGCACCGACGCCCTGTTAATCGCCTTGATGGCGCTTGGGGTAGGTGCGGACGACGAGGTGGTGACCACCCCTTTCACCTTTATCTCCACCGGGGAAACCGTCGCTCTTCTGGGGGCGAAGCCGGTCTTCGTGGACATCGATAAGAGGACCTATAATCTCGATCCCTCGTTTCTGGAAGCGGTGATCACCCCGAAGACCCGGGCCATCCTCCCCGTCAGCCTCTACGGCCAGTGCGCCGACTTCGATGCGATCAATGCGGTTGCGGCGAGACACGGCATTCCGGTGATCGAAGATGCCTGCCAGAGTTTCGGGGCCACCTACAGGGGACGGAAATCGTGCAGTCTCTCCACCATCGGCTGCACCAGCTTTTTCCCTTCAAAACCGCTGGGCTGCTATGGAGACGGCGGCGCCTGTTTCACCGACGACGATGAACTGGCCACGAAGATGCGGCGGATCCGGGTTCACGGACAGGACCGCCGTTATCACCACCCGGTTCTCGGGATCAACGGAAGGATGGACACCCTCCAGGCGGCGGTGCTGCTCGCAAAACTGGTGGTGTTTGCCGACGAAGTGGAGGCCCGTGCCCGCATCGCGGCCAGGTACGGTGAACTGCTACGTGATGCTGTAGAGGCGCCGTACGTTGAACCGCACAACACGAGCGTTTATGCCCAGTACACGGTTCAGGTGGATCATCGGGAGGCGATAGGGAAAAATCTGTCCGGGAAGGGGATACCTACCGCCGTGCATTACCCGGTGCCGTTGCATCTGCAGCCGGTTTTCGCCGGGTTGAATCTGCCGAACGGATCCTTCCCCATCGCGGAGTTCACGGCGAGAAGGGTGCTGAGCCTCCCCATGCATCCATACTTGACGGAGGAGGAACTAGTGAGAATCACTTGCACACTGGTTGCCACACAACTCCTGCCATGATCCGGGAAATACCTTACGGTGCCGATTTGAGGCTAGACCGTTGAAGGTCCTTTCGTTCGGTGGAGCACGTCCACAATTCGATCGCCATGCATGAAGAACCTCTTGTGTGCAGTTAACTTCACGATCGTCAAAAGTACTTGTCCTGTCTTCCGGTCAGGCGTTGACGGCTCTAGTGGGGGTTGCCAGTGCCGCCGTGCTTGCGCGGGTGTTCTCGAAAACCGACTACGCCAGTTACCGACAAACATTGCTCGCATACACCTTCGCCGTCCCGTTTGTAACCCTTGGATTCGATCGTGCTCTGTATTACTTTCTGCCTGGCGAAGAGAAGCGTTCCCGCGGGTTTCTGGTCGAAAACCTGCTCTGGCTTTTGGGTGGGGGAGCGCTGTTAAGTCTATTCTTGCTGGTCGGCGGGAACCAACTCCTGGCCATGCGCTTCAACAACCCGGATCTTGGCAGACTGTTACTGTTGTTGATTCCATATCCGGTGTTGATGTTGCCCGCCGCATCCTTGTCAGCATGCCTGATGGCCCGCAACCGAACGGAACAGGTGGCGGGGTTCAACGTCGGCAGCCGCCTGCTGATGTTGTTGGCGATCGTCGTTCCATGCCTGATCTGGCCCAGCCCTTCCACTGCGATCGTCGGCACGGTCATGGGAGCGGCCGTTACGACCCCCGTCGCACTGACGCTGATGCTCCACGCCTGCAAAGTCGGCGACTGGCGTCCCACATGGCATGGGATTTGCCAACAGATCCGATTCAGCTTCCCGCTCGGCATTGCAAGCTTAGTCGCCACGGTGTCGATCAGTCTCGATCAAGTGATGGTGGCGGCCATCTGTTCCCCGGCAGTTTTTGCCGTTTACGTCAACGGGGCAATGGAAATACCGCTAATCGGCATGGTCACCGGCTCCGTGGCGTCCGTACTGATCGTGGACTATGCTCGACTCTTCAAGGAAGATCGAATTCCCGAGATCATCGAGCTGATTCACAGGGCAATGGTAAAGTGCGCGTTGATTTTATTTCCCGCCATGGTCTTCTCCATGTGCATGGCGCCAGAGTTGATGTCCCTTCTGTTTGGGAAGTCCTACGAGGCAAGCGCCATACCGTTTCGCATCTACCTGCTCATGTTACCGATCCGCACATTGAATTTCGGCGCGGTGCTGCAGGCCATGGGCCACAGCCGGAAAATCCTGATACAGTCCATTATTTCGCTCACAACGAACGCATTGCTTCTCTGGTGCGCGATCCACTTTTTGGGACCCTTGTTTGCACCGGTGGGCCCAGTTGTTTCGCTCTATGTTTTCGCCGTACCCTATTTAATCTTTGTGCTCAGGTCGATACTTCGATGTACGGTTTCCTCGCTATTCCCTTGGTCCGAGTTGGCCAAGGTGATGGCGGCGAGTTGCCTCGGTGTGCCTGTGCTGTTGTTGCTCAAATATTTCGGAACCGAATGGCCCAACATGGGAATCGTTGCTACGGCTATCGTTGCTTATGGGGCGATTACTCTTTGCGGGTTCTTCCTTCTTGGCTGGAGCGACATTCCCCCTTGGCGCGACTGGATGCGGAGAATCACAATGAATTGATTGCATCGGGAAGATATCCTGCTGATCTCCTCCATTGCGAATGATAGGTGACACCCGTGCGTCGGTCTTATGTTCCAGCCCCCTACTGGTGGACGAGGGGATGAGCTTTTGAGGCGTTACTAATTAGCGCGATAGAGTTGATGGAGTAAACACCTATGGAATCTAGACGGAAAACGATTTTACGGGATTTTACGCCTCCACTGGCTTGGCGTGGAATGAGATCGATTCTCCAGGCGCTGAAACTGTATGAACCCCCCGTTATCGAAGAACGGGATAGCGCTTGGTATGACAGGGCGTTCAAGGAAATCGCAACTTACCAATATCCCTACAGACAATCTCCTTACTATTTCCTTTGGTGCGTAATCGTTGACCGGATAATTCGGTCTGGGGCGACTTCCGTAATAGACATTGGCTGCGGCCCGGGTCAAGTTGCCAGTTTCTTGCGCGATAAAGGATTGAAACATTACGTAGGTATCGACGTAAGTGCAGAAGCAACGAAATTGGCGAAGTCTTTATGTCCTGATTTCGACTTTGTCACAGCCAGCGCCTTTGACACCGATGTCTTCTCATCCGTAAAGTATGACACCGTAATCTGTATGGAGTTCCTTGAGCACGTCACGGATGATATCCAGGTGCTGAAGCGTATCGAGCGCGGAACGAGGTTCTTCGGCACAGTACCGAATTTTCCTTTCACGGCCCACGTGCGATTCTTTTCCACTTGCGATGAAGTTGCGCGGCGCTATGGCGGACTTTTCGACACGCTTTCTGTGGATGCGATAGAGTCGCCAGGCCACGATACAAAGTTCTTCCTTCTCGAAGGGATCAAGTTGTGAACTCGATTTAGACTCCGCTGGAGAATATACACACGATGCGATTCGTAACTATTGTCGGCGCCCGCCCACAGTTCATCAAGGCGGCTCCCCTTAGCATTGAACTGCGCAAACTATACACGGAGTTCATAGTCCATACCGGCCAACATTATGACGACAATATGTCGGACGTGTTCTTCCGAGATATGAACATCCCGCCGCCCGACCGGCACCTCGGTGTAGGTTCCGGCTCCCACGGGGCTCAGACGGCAACAATGTTGGAACGGATCGAACAGGTGCTCGAAGAAGTGCGTCCTGATGCCGTGATTATATACGGGGACACGAATTCCACGGTGGCCGGTGCGCTGGCAGCGGCCAAGCTGCATATTCCAGTTGCACACGTCGAGGCGGGTTTGCGAAGCTTCGACCGCCGCATGCCCGAGGAGATCAATCGCGTCGTCGTGGATCACCTTTCCACTTGGCTATTCTCCCCGTCGCAGGTTTCAGTTCGCCAACTGGCGACGGAGGGGATCACCCAAGGTGTTTACAACGTGGGCGATATCATGGCCGACAGCGTGCGACTCTTTGCCCCTTTGGCCCGGCAACGTTCAGTTGTGCTGGATCGCCTCGGTCTCAACCCGGGACAGTACTTCGTCGCCACTGTCCACCGCGCAGCCAATACCGACGATGCCGCGAGGTTGGCAGGGATCATCAAGGGATTGTGCAGCGCCTCGAAACCCGTGGTGTTTCCACTGCATCCGCGCACCCGGACCGCGATACAGCGCCATGAATATGAAACCATGCTGCATGGGGGGGATGGCAGGCTGACCGTCATTGAACCACTAGGTTACCTCGACATGCTCCAATTGCAGCAACACGCTGCGGTGATTCTCACCGATTCCGGTGGCATTCAGAAGGAAGCCTACTACCTTGGCGTCCCGTGCATCACGCTCCGCGATGAAACCGAATGGGTGGAGACGGTTGAGAGTGGGTGGAATCGGCTCGTGGGTCCCGATCCTCAGGCGATCGTCTCCGCAGCGGAGGACATGGTTCGGTTTACCGAAATACCCCATCCACTCCTCTACGGCGATGGCCACACAGCAGAGCAGATTGTGAAGGTCCTGAAGAAGTGACTAACGTAATGATCCAAACCGATTTTCTTGAAGCAACCGACAGATGGATCGGGTGTCGTCATAAACTTGCCGTAAATTGGTTTATGGTTAATCCTTTTGGATGAGACCACCCCGTGAGGCATTAATATGGAGAAGGACATTATTGGCGAAGGCTCATGAATAATATTCTCATGATAACGAGTAGCTTTCCCCCACAGTCCGCTGTAGGTGGTTTGCGCCCTGCAATGTTTGCAAAATATCTGCCCAGGTTTGGATGGAATCCCACGGTTCTCACCGGAGCATTTCCAATCGATGACCCCCAATACCATCTCGGGATGGTGATTGCGGGGTTATCGGATAGCACAAGAGTAGTAGAAAGTATCTGGGGATTGAAGGATCCGGCCAATTACATTAGAAGTCGGGGTATATTTTCAAAAGTGGAGTCCTTTTTTTGGCCGGATTATCGGCAACCCCCCGGATTTATTGATAATATGATCAAAACATTCGATGAAAACTTATTCTCAGAAAAGTTTCACGTAATATATGCAACCAGTCCAGATTTGTCTTGCCTTACAGTTGGTAGTTCCCTATCAAAAAAACTTAATGTTCCCTGGGTGGCAGATTTTAGAGATATAGCAGAACAAGATATGATTAAAGGATTAAGGCAAAACATTTATTTTAAAAGGATTATCTATCGAAGAAATCAAATTATAAAAACATCAAGCAGAGTGATTACCGTATCAAAACACCACGCCAATGTTTTGGAAAACAGTTTGAATAGGCATATTGACGTGGTTTATAACGGTTATGATCCAGAAGAATTTCATTATTCTCCACCATCAATAAGCAATAAATTCAAAATAACTTATATGGGTAGGATATTGAATGAGTGGACCCAGAATCCCAATGTTCTGTTTGAGGGCCTTGATAAATTGCTCCACAATAAATTGATTGATGAAAAACTTTTTGAAATGAACTTTTTTGGAACCGAGAAAGACTTGGTAGACAAACTATCACAGAAATATTATTGCAAAAAATTTATCAAGGTTTTGCCTCGTGTTGGGTACGACAAAGTTCCAGAGATTCTTCGCGACAGTAACGTAAATATTGTTTTAACTAACAAGGGAAGGGATGGAATTCTAACTACAAAATTATTTGAATATATTGGAGTAGGAAAGCCATTCATTTGTACTCCAATTGGATGTGATGAATTAAAACAAATTGTGGATATTTCAAAAATTGGATTCACATGCGAAAAACCGGAGGATATATATGTAATTATTAAGGAAATCTATGAAAAGTGGCGCAAGCATGATAATGCCCTAATTAAAACGAGTGACGAAATAAAAATTTTCTCAAGGAAATATCAGACAGGAATATTTGCCGGAATTTTAAATGAAGTTGTTAATAGACAAACATCTTCCGTATGCTAATCGATTTTCTCAAAACAATTAGGCGAAGTTTGGTCGCACGGATATGCCGCGGCACCGCGATGCCTTTTGGTATTACTGGTGCCTCTACGATCATCATTGCCCCCCACCCCGACGACGAAACCTTATCATGCGGCGGACTCATTGCCCTCAAAAAAAATCTGGGTGCGACAGTCAAAGTATTTTCCCTCAGCCGAGGGGAGGGTGCCCATCGCAACTGTTGTGCAACCAGTGAACAAATAATTGGTGACGCTCGTCGTCGGCTGGGAATAGAAGCTTGTTCCCACCTTGGGCTCCAAACTGGAGATTTTCTCTGGTGTGATTTCCCGGACGGTGGAATACCCGGCAAGAAGGATGCCCTCTTTGTAGAGGCAGTATCAAGGCTCTCAAAGATATTCACTGCTTGTATGCCGACGGAAATTTATACACCGCACCCCCATGATTGCTGGCCCGATCATCGACGAGCAACCGAACTGGTTCTCGCTGCCACTGTCTTGGCGCAATGTACGATAAAAATGTACTTTTATCCCGTATGGATGTGGCACAACCTGCGCCTGCGCGATCTCGGTCAGTTGAAGGGATGGCAGGCGTTGCGGCTGGATATCGGCCCGGTTCGGGAGAAGAAACAGGCGGCAATAACGCAATACCTTTCCGCGACGAATCCGGCATGTGGGATACCTTACTGCGGCAACTTGCCGTCAGGCTTTCTCAACCCTTTTCAAAAAGATTATGAAATCTTTTTCCAGCAGAGTGAGGGCGACCGGCTCTGACTGAGTGGCACTTTGAATGGGTCACCACTTGGCAGGATGTCTGGCATCCCATTGCGGTTGAACGTTGGCAGACGCTTCTTGACCGGTCGCATGACCCGCATGTCTTCGCTACCCCTCCATTGGTGCGCGCCTGGTGGATTGCCAGTCAACACGTTCACGAGATTGACCCCTGTTTTCTCTTGGCAACATCAGCCGATGGCGCAACCGTTTTTATCCCCTTGGTTATCTTCAAGTACGGCGTAAAAAACGCCTGCCTGCGCACCTTGGAGCCGGTCGGTCATACCGAGTACGACTACCATGACCCCATTGCACATGGCCTGACGGCGGATCAGTGGACGCACTTCTGGGAATTATTTGCCCTAGAGGTGAACAAACGCTGGCGGGGTGCATTTGACCGGGCCGTGCTCAATGGCTTGCGGGTTCGTCCCGCTCTTGACGGGACACTGCTATCGGATCGCGCTCCGTATATCCCGATCGCCGGCTTTTCAACCGCGGACGACTTTCTCGCCTCCCTCGGTAAAAGCCTGCGCGGGGATATCCGGCGCCAGTTGCGCCGGTTGGAGGGGTTGGGGCAGGTTTCCTTCCGGGTGCTGCAGCCCGCCGAGACAGATACCGCCCTCACCTGGTTGCCGGAGATCCTGGCGCAGCATACCGAAAAATGGCCCAACAGCTACAAACTCCCCGGCTTTCATGCCGCCCTGGTACGCGAGGCCCTGCCGGCAGGTCTGCTGCACGTTTCAGAACTGAAGGTTGGTAAAGCTGTAGTGAGCCGACACCTCGGGTTTTTCTACCGCCGCCGATTCTATTGGTACATGCCGGTCTATGACCCCTCCTACCAAAACCATTCTCCGGGGAAAGTTCACCTCTATTTCTGTGCACTCGATGCCATTGGCCGAGGAGGAGAGATTTTCGATCTGCTGCGGGGCGAAGAGGATTACAAACGGCAATGGACTGAAAAGTCCATTGAGCTATTCGATATGAGTTGGCGCAGTTCTTCCCCCGGTGCAGCTTTGCGGCTGGCCCTTGCGGAGTCGGTCAAGCCAGCGCTGCAGAATCTGCTGGGACGCAGGCGGTGACGGTTCAGGCTGGGCAAATACGGGTTGTGGTGACCTTGCCGTTGCTCATGGTCGGCGGCACGGAAATGCAGACGCTGACCTTG
>Ga0172371_10014264_pt1 | contig 10258 bp, 11 predicted proteins | sample Lak12m_FD_114543 | JGI IMG/M metagenome (GOLD analysis project Ga0172371, IMG submission 114543) | Freshwater microbial communities from Kabuno Bay, South-Kivu, Congo - kab_022012_12m | ecosystem: Environmental > Aquatic > Freshwater > Lake | place: Democratic Republic of the Congo: South-Kivu... | reverse complement strand
TTTGAGTCAGCTGCCGCTATCAATAATGCCGGTGGGGAGGGGGCTTTAAATGGAATTGCCTGCAATCGAGGGAGGTCAGCCGGCAAGGAGCAGTATGCTGCCTTATGGGCACCAGTGGATTGACGAGGAAGATATAAAGGCTGTAGCGGAGGTGCTGAGAAGCGATTGGATTACCCAGGGGCCACAGGTCGATGAGTTCGAAAAGAAAGTTGCCGAGTATTGTGGGATTGAATTCGCGGTAGCAATGTCCAGCGGCACCGCTGCCCTCCACGCCGCCTGCTCGGTGGCCGGGATCTCTGCTGGCGACGAAGCTGTTACGACACCTATCACCTTCGCTGCTACGGCCAATGCGGTGGTATATTGCGGCGGCAGGCCGGCCTTTGCCGATATCAGTGAAGATACGGTCAATATCGATGTACATGAGATCGAGAAGAGGCTTACGCCCAGGACAAAGGTGATTCTACCGGTGGACTTTGCGGGGCATCCTGCCGACCTCGATGAAATCATGGCCATAGCCCGCTCTAGGAAGCTCATCGTAATCGAAGATGCCTGCCATGCCCTGGGTGCAGAATATCGGGGACGTAAAACAGGTAGCGTGGCCGATATGACTGTATTCAGCTTCCACCCGGTTAAACATATCACCACCGGCGAGGGCGGCATGGTTATGACTAACAGCGTGGAATTCTACCAGCGGCTTAAAACATTTCGTCAGCATGGTATAGTCAGGGGCACTCACGCCGGGGAGCCCTGGTATTATGAGATACCACACCCGGGGTATAATTTCAGGCTTACCGACTTCCAGTGTGCCCTTGGCATCAGCCAGCTTAAGAGATTAGATAGCTTTATCGCCAGGAGGCGAGAAATTGCAGCAAAGTACAACCAGGCATTTGCTGAGTTGAAAGAGATTGTAACTCCTGCGGAGGAAGAATTCGTTAAGGCGACATATCATATTTATGTCATTCAGTTGAGGACTGAAAAGTTAAAGGTAGGCAGAAAAGAAATCTTTGAAGCTCTGAGGGCAGAAAATATTGGGGTCAATGTCCATTATTTGCCGGTGCATCTCCATCCTTTCTATCAAAATGAGTTCGGTTACAGACAGGGTGATTACCCCGTAGCCGAAAGCTACTATGGGAGGGCGATTACCTTGCCCCTGTTCCCACTCATGAGCAACGATGAAGTTGATTGCGTCGCGAACACAGTGAAAAAAATCCTGCATTATTTCCGCAGGTAACACGGTTGATTACTGCTGATTTCCGCTGTAACTGGGATTAGATGGAGATCATCTCGTTAAGACAGGCAATGATACGCATAAAGATACTCGGGAATCTTAGCATTTATACTTAACAGGTGGAGCAACCACTGATATGACATATGTTCGTAATATGTTTGTAAGGAACTGCTGATATACTGTCTGACAGGAGGAATATAAATCCGGATTCCCCTTTAAACTGGTTCAAAGGCTTGACTGCCCCCGTAGCACAGGGGTATCATCATGGTCACAGGCCATAAGAATTAAGAATCAGTTTATTGCATCTTGAAATAGTAAATCTCGGAACAGTCGCTACCCCATTATAATCAATGTATACGACCAAGGAGATAGCCTGTGGTTAAATTAATCAAATATTGCAAACGCTGTGTGATGCCGGAGACGAAGCCGGATCTATATATCGACGAAGAAGGCATTTGTAGCGCCTGTAAGTATTTCGTGAGCCGCAATGCGATCGATTGGGAATCCCGACAGGAAAAGCTTATACGCATACTTGACCTTTATCGCTCCAAAGATAGCAGTAACTACGACTGTGTTATTCCTGTGAGCGGTGGGAAGGACAGCCACTTCCAAGTGATAAAGATGCTGGAACTTGGCATGAATCCTCTTTGCGTCACAGCCACGACGGACAAACTGTCTGATATTGGAAGGCGAAATATTGAAAATTTAAAAAATTTGGGCGTTGATTATGTCGAAGTTACGGTGAATCCCGTAGTACGCAGGCAGATCAACCGCCTGGCACTGACACAGGTGGGTGATATTTCATGGCCAGAGCATGTAACTATATTCACCATACCCGTGCGGATAGCCGTGCAATTTAATGTGCCTTTAATTGTATGGGGGGAGAACGCGCAGAACGAATACGGCGGCCCCGCCGCCGATGCCGATAATAATGCTTTAACCCGTCGATGGCTCGAAGAATTCGGCGGTCTGCTTGGGCTACGTGTGACAGACCTTATAGGACAAGATGGCATCGAATCTAAACATCTTGTCCAGTACACATACCCTGGCGATGATGAACTCAAGCGTGTGGGAGTAACAGGCATTTTCCTCGGATATTATTACCCTTGGGATGGATTTCACAATGCGCTGGTAGCTCAGGCACATGGTTTTGAAACCTATCATAAAGCGGTCGAAGGTTCCCTCGTAAATTATGAAAATTTGGATAATTGCCAAACCGGGATCCACGATTATTTCAAGTTCCTGAAATATGGTTTTGGAAGGGCTACCGACTTAACTTGCATGCATATCAGGCGCGGACGTTTATCAAGAAAAGAAGCGCAAATACTTGTACGGATGCATGACGGGAAATTTCCATGGGTCTATCTGGATTACCCTATCGAGGAGATTCTTAAAGACATCGAGATGACGCTGGATGAATTCATTGAAGTGTGTGACCGCTTCACCAATCGCAGGCTGTTTGTTTGTGATTCACGGGGGAATCTGGCCAAGGATAGATATAATAATCTTACCAAAATTAATTATGATAATATTGCATCAGACGACCGGGTATCGGATGCCACAGATGGTTAAACGGTATTCATAATAGGTCGCAAAGAAATAAGCAAAGACAGATATCATTAATTCCGTATCCCTATTAAATTTGCTGAATGAATTCTATGAGTATCGCTATCATCGATTATGGCCATGGCAATCTGGATTCCATTGCTCGTGCGGTCCAAGAGTGTGGTGGTAAACCTATAGTTACCAGTTCAGCCAGCGACATAGAGAGGTCAACCCATATCATCCTGCCGGGAGTTGGCGCTTTCGCCAGTGGTATGGGCAGCATCAAGAAGATGGGACTTGATGTGGTACTAACTGATCACGTTATCAATAGCGGCATACCGTTTTTAGGGATCTGCCTTGGTATGCAACTGCTGGCTAAAAAAGGATTTGAGGGCGGTGAATGTTTGGGTCTTGGCTGGATAAATGCTGAAGTAAAGCGCCTTGAACCGGAGAAACCAAGCACGCGCATACCGCATGTGGGCTGGAATGAAGTTCATTATACTCAAAATTCGCCTCTTTTTATCGGAATCCCAAATGGAAAGGATTTCTACTTTACCCACAGCTATTATATGCTGTGTAATGACCAGCGTGAGGTTTTTGCAGTTACACAGTGCTGTGGTGGTTTTGTCTCGGTTGTCGGACAGCGTAATATCTGGGGTGTACAGTTCCATCCTGAAAAAAGCCAGAAGTATGGTTTCCAACTATTGAGAAACTTCGTTGCACTCCATTAGTTAAGTGCAATACAACGTGTTAAAAATATATTTAGTTAATTTTCCGATTAATTAACGACTGCAATGTTAAAAACACGAATAATACCGACTTTGCTCTACAGCAGTTATGGGCTGGTGAAAGGAGTATCATTTGACAACTGGCGGCATATAGGAAGCCCAATGCAAGCGATCAAGGTTTACAACCTACGCCAAGTGGATGAACTTATTTTTCTCGACATTATGGCAACCTGTGAAGGTCGTTCACCAGAATTTGATTTAATCGACGATCTGGCAGATGAATGCTTCATGCCGTTGGCCGTCGGCGGTGGTGTTCGTTCCATAGATGACGCACGCCATCTGCTGAGCGTAGGGGCGGACAAAATCGCTGTGAACTCGGCAGCTGTTTGTAATCCAAATCTCATTCGAGAGATTGCAAGCAAATTTGGTTCTCAGTGTGTGGTAGTATCGCTCGATGTGAGAAAAGCTTCGGGCGGGCGTTATGAAATTTTTATTCATTCAGGTACAAAAGCCACAGGCATGGATCCTATCGAATTTGTTAAAAAAGCAGAGAAACTCGGGGCCGGTGAAATACTGCTCACGTCCATAGAATGTGATGGCACAATGCGCGGTTACGATATCGATTTAATAAAAGCTGTAAGCAGCGTTGTATCCATACCTGTTATTGCATCTGGTGGCGCAGGCAGTTATGACCATATGGCGTCAGCGATAATCGATGGAGCGGCATCTGCCGTTGCTGCCGCCAGTATTTTTCACTTCACCCAATGTACGCCTTTAGAGGCCAAGGACTTTCTTCACAAGCAAGGTATTGACGTGCGTCTTTAGAGTGGGGATCCCCTGCTACATGCGAAATGCAATTGAGTTCTTGGTCATAGTCGAGCGATTCCGGACCGGGAAATATTTACGAGTATTAACGATGAATGGAAGTTGAAAAATCCCGTCTATAGAGATATAAAGTAGAGGAAAGAAATGGATAAAACGACTAAACAGATGCGGGGGTGGGCAGGACAGTTCGGAAAGGAATACACAGACCGGAATGCCCTTTCCCTCAAGGAAACTGAGCTTCTATATAGCAAGAACTATGGCATATTTCGCTCAGAAATGAATGCACAGTTTGTTGGTAAACTCGATCGGAACATGAAAATCCTGGAGGTTGGCTCCAATATAGGCATTCAATTGCTGTATCTTCAGCAGGCAGGCTTTCAAAGTCTCTACGGCATCGAAATTAATGACTATGCCGTAGAGCTATCTAAAAGTACGACAAAAGGTATAAACATAATCAAGGGGTCTGCCTTTGATATACCTTTTAAGGATGGCTTTTTCGATCTTGTTTTTACATCGGGCGTTTTGATCCATATCGCTCCACAGGATATCGGCAAGGTTGTCGATGAAATGTATCGCTGCACAATAAAATATATCTGGGGTTTCGAGTATTTCGCCGAGGCCTATACTCAGGTAAAATATAGGGGGAATACTGATTTGCTCTGGAAGACCGACTTCGCCAGTCTTTTTCTCAAGCGCTTCAGCGATTTGAAACTGGTAAATGAGCGACGTTTCAAATATCTTTCTCATAACAACGTCGACACCATGTTCCTATTGCAAAAGAGGGCGTGAGGTAACCGATTAATAACATTGCAGCCATTATTCAAGCACGAAACGGCGCCTCCAGGTTGGCCGGCAAAGTATTGCTGGATTTGGCTGGATGCCCGATGCTGGAGCGTGTGGTTAACCGTGTTAGCCGCTCAAAAACCATAAGCAATGTTGTAATTGCCACGACAATACAACCATGTGATGATACTATTGTTGGTCTATGCGAATCACGCGGTTGGAAATACTTTAGAGGCAATGAGACAGATGTCCTTGATCGTTATTATCAGTCAGCTACAACATTCAAGGCAGACATCGTAGTCCGTATTACTGCAGACTGTCCGCTCATTGAGCCTGAGATAATTGACAGGGTATCAAATGAATTTCTGTCTGTTTACCGGGATGTGGACTACGTGAGTAACACATTAATTCGCACGTTTCCTCGAGGTCTCGACGTAGAGATCATAAGTTACCTTGCGCTGACCAAAGCCTGGCAAGAAGACCAGGATCCTGCTTCACGGGAACACGTGACGCCTTATATATGGCGCCAGCCTGATAAATTCAGGATATTTAACTTGGCCAATGACAGAAACTACTCTCATATGCGTTGGACCGTGGATACTGCTAAGGACCTGGCTTTTATTAGAAAGATTTATGACTATTTTAAGAATGATACCTTTAGCTGGCGTGAAGTTATGGGACTTCTCAAAGAGAATCCTGAATGGTTGGAAATCAACCGTGATGTTCAGCAGAAGGCAGTTCCCTGAGACACATGGATAAGCTTAACGGTGAGAAGTTAATTCTAAGAGCCGATGCCGGCACGCGGATAGGCTCAGGTCACTTAATGCGCTGCCTGGCACTTGCGCAAGCCTGGAAGGACGCCGGCGGTGAGGCTACCTTCATCACAGCTTGCCAGGGCGAAGGGCTGCTCCAGCGGCTCAGGGACGAAGGTTTCGATATTAAACTGTTACCCAGTGCCTATCCTGACAAAGCTGATTGGAATTTTATCAGAGATATCTTGGCCGGCCATCCCACCGCATGGGTTGTGATGGATGGCTACCACTTTGACGAAGTATACCAGCGACTGGTAAAAGAAGCCGGTCATCGGCTGCTCGTAATTGATGATAATGCTCACTTGAAACATTACTACGCTGATATCGTGCTTAACCAGAACCTGCACGCCGAACAATTGCACTATGTCTGCGAACCTTATATTCACTTCTTAATGGGCGCTGATTATGTACTGCTCCGGCGGGAGTTCCTTGCCTGGAGGGAATGGCACAGGGAGATTCCAGAGGTAGCCCGCCGCGTGCTGGTAACCCTTGGCGGTGGTGATCCTGAGAATAATACGCTCAAGGTCATGCAGGCGCTTCAGGACATGGCCCTACCTGACCTGGAAGCAAATGTAGTTATTGGGGCAAGCAACCCGCATGCCAGCGCTTTGGAACAAATAGCAGAGCAAAGTCATTTTACCATCCACCTGATTCGTGACGCAGTTAATATGCCTGAACTGATTGCCTGGGCAGATGTGGTGGTTTCAGGCGGTGGAACAACTGCCTGGGAGTTGCTCTTCATGGGCGCGCCTTCACTTTTCATGATAGTGGCCGATAATCAGCGTCACACTACCGAAGACATAGAAAACCAGGGATTTGGAAAAAATCTCGGTCTGGCACAGAATATAACTGCTGGATCGTTGACTGTGGCGATTACTTCTTTAGCGAAAGATTCTAATTTGAGGGCAAGTATAAGCCGAAAGTCACGACAGCTGTTAGATGGGCAGGGCGCTCAGCGTGTAATAAGCTCTATGAAGAAGATTGAGAACAGGTGAATTGAAACTCAGACCGGCAAATTTTGAGGATTGCCGCCTGCTGTGGGAATGGGCTAATGAACCGGCAGTGCGGGCTGCGTCATTCTCAACGGAGCTTATCTCCTGGGAAGAGCATGTAAACTGGTTAAGGAGGAAGGTTTCCGAGCCAGGCTATCACCATTATATTATTGTTGTAAGAGGTAATGATAGCCCAATAGGACAGGTTCGTTTTGATTGTAGGGGGAATGAGGCAGAGATACATGTAAGCGTTGCTTCAAATTTGCATAATCATGGTTATGGATCTCAGGCAATTTTATTGGCGAGTAAGTACCTGTTTAAGGAAACAGTGATAACGCGGATTTACGCTAACATTAAACCGGATAACGGCAATTCCGTACAGGCCTTTATCAAAGCAGGCTTTAAGCCTGATGGGCCTGTTAAAGAAGTGAAAGGGCATAAAGCTGTGCAAATGGTTCTTGATAAAAACGCAGGAGATGCTTAAAGGATGCTCTTTATTACTATTGGTAACAGGAAAATTGGACAGGGTTTTCCCGTTTATATCGTGGCCGAACTGTCAGCTAACCATCGGCAACAGTTCAGTGAGGCGGTGAAACTGGTTGAGGCGGCCAAGGAAGCCGGCGCCGATGCCGTAAAATTGCAGACCTATACGCCGGATACCATTACCATCGATTGCCGTAATGAGTACTTCCAGATTGGCAAAGGCACAATCTGGGAGGGGCAAAACCTGTACGAGCTGTATTCCGGAGCTTTTACTCCATGGGATTGGCAGCCCAAACTCAAGAAAATGGCTGAGGAGCTGGGATTGAGTCTTTTCTCCTCCCCGTTCGATAAAACTGCAGTTGACTTTCTCGAAGAGATGGATGTCCCGGCATACAAGATCGCCTCATTTGAAATTGTGGATATCCCGCTTATCGAGTATATCTCCGGTAAAAGCAAGCCCATGATAATATCTACCGGAATGGCCACCATGGACGAGATATCTGAAGCTGTGCAAGCAGCACGCAACGCTGGGGCTTCCCAGCTAGCTTTGCTTAAATGTACCAGCGCCTATCCTGCACAACCAGCAGAAATGAACCTGAACACCATACCAGATATGGCCAGGAAATTCAGGTGTCCTGTCGGTTTATCAGACCATACACTAGGCATTACTGTACCGGTGGCTGGGATTGCCCTGGGGGCCTGCGTCATAGAGAAGCATCTCACCCTGTCACGTAGCATTCCTGGTCCTGATTCCGCCTTTTCTCTTGAACCACACGAGTTCAGGGCGATGGTCGATACGATCCGGAGTGCAGAAAAGGCGCTGGGCCAAATCAGCTACAAGGTAAGTGAACAGGAGGCCAAAAGCCGTGTTTTCCGCCGCTCGCTTTTTGTTGTGAGAGATATTAAGAAAGGCGAAATATTCACGGAAGAGAATGTCCGTTCCATACGGCCAGGATATGGCTTGCATCCCCGCTGCTTGGTTGAAATAGTAGGAGCCAGGGCAGCCAGGGATGTCGCCAGAGGAACGCCACTCACCTGGGAGATGGTCATGCAATGAGAGCGGGGTGTATAATTTTCACAGCTTCATCTCGTTAGAAAACAGATGACCTGGTACAGTGGTAATATATAGCGTTACATGGAGTTGCCATTGTCTTGCCAGGCAGGATATTTTTATTTGAGAGGCAAATAGCGAGTTATGGGAAAAGAAAGAAAGTTGATTATCTGCGATCAGAATATTTCAGATGCGAGCAACTGCTTTGTAATAGCAGAAGTAGGACATAATCACCAGGGCAGTCTTGAGAAAGCGAAAGAGATGTTTCGTGTGGCAAAAGACTGTGGAGTTGATGCAGTTAAGGTGCAAAAACGCGACAATCGTTCACTGTATACTCGGGAGCTTTATAATCAGCCATACAACCATGAAAACAGTTTTGGCTTCACATATGGCGAACATCGCGAAGCGCTGGAATTCGGGAAGGAAGAATATATTGAACTCAAACGGCATGCTGATGAATTAGGCCTTATTTTTTTTGCTACAGCCTTTGATTTTGCTAGCGCTGATTTCCTCGCGGATTTAGATATGCCGGCGTATAAAATTGCTTCAGGTGATCTATTAAATACCCCTTTATTAAAGTATGTTGCACAAATTGGGAAACCAGTGTTGATAAGTACGGGTGGTGGTTGTATGGAAGACGTCAGGCGTGCTTATGATACAGTAATGCCAATTAATTCCAATATTTGTCTTCTGCAATGTACTTCCGGCTATCCATGTGAGCATAACGAAATGAACTTGAACGTAATAAAGACGTACAGGAAATCCTTTCCAAATGTAGTAATCGGATTATCAGACCATCAAAACGGGATAGCTATGGCTACGATGGCATATGTCCTTGGCGCACGGGTCATAGAAAAACACTTCACCTTGAATCATGCTTGGAAGGGCATGGATCACGCTTTTTCCCTGGAGCCTGTAGGTATGAAAAAAATGGTTCGTGATTTACAACGTGCCAGTGCAGCTATGGGAGATGGGGTAAAGGTTCAACTCCAGAGTGAAAAAAAGGCCTTGTATAAATTGGCAAAAAAGTTAGTTGCAGCACGAGATATTCAAGCCGGGCAAGTTCTGTGCATTGATGATATCACTATCAAATCACCGAACGACGGATTGCCGCCTTACCAAATTGACAACGTTATTGGCAAGGTAGTACGTCGTGACCTTAAGGAAGATGAGAATATATTACTCGATGACTTAGTAGAAGTATGAGCAATAAAACTTTTCGAAAAACTGGTAAATCTAAACTGAAAGAATGCATTTGCAAGATACGTTTAGTAGCATTTGATTTCGACGGTGTATTAACCGATAACACGGTTATTGTACACGAAGACGGAAGCGAAGCAGTCCGATGTTACAGGGGGGATGGCATCGGATTGCACAAGCTTGAGCGCCTGGGTATTAAAACAGTAATCATATCCACAGAAATAAACCCGGTAGTATCAGCAAGGAGTCTCAAGTTGGGTATTCGTTGCATTCAGGGTTGCGAGGATAAACTTGCTGCGCTGCGAACCATCGCTCAGGAAGAATTGGGGCTGACAATGGAACAGGTAGCCTTTGTGGGTAATGATGTAAATGACATAGACTGTCTTAAAGCGGTGGGTTTACCCATTGTTATCCAGGATGCACATCCTGATGTTGTACCTCATGCCAAGTACAAAACCCGCGAACATGGCGGTCACGGAGCTGTCAGAGAAATATGCGATATGTTTGAGCAGATGTTACCTGATCAACATACTGAGCGGAACTATTCAGATGGATAAAGACTTATTCAGTTTAAAAGATAAGATTGTTGTTATTACTGGTGGTATGGGACA